>Ga0209075_1000074_pt1 | contig 79156 bp, 64 predicted proteins | sample Stecom2011_FD_187523 | JGI IMG/M metagenome (GOLD analysis project Ga0209075, IMG submission 187523) | Agricultural soil microbial communities from Utah to study Nitrogen management - Steer compost 2011 (SPAdes) (version 2) | ecosystem: Environmental > Terrestrial > Soil > Agricultural land... | reverse complement strand
CCCCATCACAAAGACCATAGCTAACGGATGATAGTGACCGATCACATTGACAATCGCAGAAATGGCACCTGCAATTAAAAACTGCAAACTACCAGTTACCGCTGATGCGGAACCAGCACGCTCTTGTTGTTCGGCCAGCGCACCGGCCATTGCATTGGGAAAAACCATCCCTAATGTGCTGACATATAAAAATAGCGGAAGGATCACGCCAAACAAGCCAAAACTCTGCCAGCCGGCAATGATTAATATTATTGAAACCAACCCTAGAACTGGCAACGATTTGTTTAGAATCTTCCGCGAATCACGCCGTTTCAGTAACCACGCATTACATTGTGCTAAACCAATGATACCGATAGCATTAGCTCCAAACAGCCAGCTGTAACTGGTTGGCGACATACCAAAATGTTCAATAAACACCAGCGGCGATGCCGTAATGTATGCAAACATCCCCGATTGCGCGATACCACCACTTAATGAATAACGTAAAAAACCAGGATCGCGCAAAACAGTCCAATAGATGGGCAGGCTATCACGGATACGTATCACAGGATTAGGAGCATGGGTTTCTGGTAATCGGATATGAACGATAGCCAAACACGCAACACCCAAAGCGGCAATGATCAGAAAGATGGCTTGCCATCCCCAAACTACCGTAACATAAGCGCCCGCTAATGGCGCTAAAATGGGCGCTATCCCCATGACAAGTATTAGAAAACTAAATACCTGTGCAGACGCTTGCGGCGTATACAAGTCACGAACCATAGCGCGCGCAATAACCAGTCCAGCGCACGAGCCTACTGCTTGTAAAAAACGTAAACCTATCAGGGTTTCTAGATTAGGGGCAAAAGCACAGGCAAGTGATGCAATGACATATAAGGTGAGCCCGAAATAGAGTGGTGGCTTACGCCCAAAACGGTCTGATGCTGTTCCATATAACAGTTGTCCGATAAATAAACCGAGAAAAAATGACGTTAGTGAGAGTTCGACACGGTTCGTTTGAGTGGCATAATCGGTTGCAATATCACCAAAGGCTGGCAGATACATATCAATAGATAACGGCCCGAAGGCCGTTAACAATGCGAGCACAATTACAGTTAAATCAAACCGTGCTCGATCAGAAACCTGATGCTGGGTCATTCAGTATATGCCTTAAACTGAATTGTACTATGTTCTGCAGGACGGCTAATAGTGCCTTGCTGACGTGCCCAATCAACAAATGCTTGCGCATAGTCAACATAGGTATTCACTGCGCGTCCTTGTGCCGATAACTCACTCAGTAAATGCCACCCATCGTTGCCTGCAGCTAAGAAGCTATTAGTAATCATGGTATACATGTTTAAATCGTCAACCGCGCGCCATTGATCGTTCATCCAAACGTCGAGCTGCGTTACTCGGTGGCCGGTGTCTGCGGTCATATCCACCGCAAAACGAATATTAGCACCATGTGGATATGCTCCATCGGACCCTCCGGCAGACAGCGCATAATCAAGTGCTTGTTCGATAACTTGACGTAATTCTGCCCCAGTAATTTGTATTTCGACTAAGGTATTAGAAAACGGCAGCAATCCATAGGCATCAGCTATACTCAAGGGGCCTGCAGCTATGTCACGGCGTACACCACCACCATTTTGCAATGCAAAATCTGCTTGTGGTGAGCTGGCCAAAAACGCTTCAGCAACCACCCGATGGGCATCGGAATGTCTTCCGCGGCCACATTCTTCAATTACGCTTGGCCCCATGCGTTGCATGCACAAACGCTTGTCAACGTGGGCAATCACTTGCTGTGTCATCTCATCCAGCTGAGCTTGATAGTGTTGTAGTTTTGCGACAACCTCGGGGTGTTCCTCAATAGCACTAAATTGCGGCAGCTGCTGAATCGCTTCTGGTGCATCAGTGCTGACCAGTACACGCGCAGTGCCCCCACACCGAGTCACTGCGTCACCTTGGAATTGAATATGTAACTCCCCTACCACCTGACTGTATTGCCAAGCGTGACCAATACATACGGGCTTACCATCGGCATTAGTCACTTGCATCGGGTAAGGTCCGACACTAGGTAAACCAAAACGGCTAAAATCACCTAACAACGTATGCGAATCGCCACCGATTATAAAATCGACCGCGGGCAAACGTTCCGCCAGCTCTAGGTCATTGCGGTACTGAATATGGGTAAGTAACCCGATTTTTTCGATACCCAGGCCCCGTAATTCATTGATGTAATGAAGCGCAGTTTCGTATTCATCAGCAAACATCGTGGTGGCATCGGGTTGTGACGAATTTTTGGTTTTCATCGCAATATCAAGACCAATCACACCAACTTTTTCAGCTCCCAGTTGATACACTGCGTACGGCTGAAAACTATCCCACGCGGTTTTAGGTGTCAGGGGTGAAACGCCGACCTCAGGTTGAACATTTGCCGCTAAGACTGGAGTATCACAAGAACCCATTGCTAAGGCATCGAGGAATCGTTTTAAACCTGCATCACCGTTATCAAACTCGTGATTCCCTAATGCGAAGGCGTCAAAGCAAACAACATTCATCATCTCCGCATCAGCAACTCCACCAAATAAGGTATAAAACAACGTACCTGTTACTGCATCACCGGCATGTAACGCCAGCACGTGGTTGTGTTGTGCGCGGATAGCTTCGATTTGTGCTGCAACGCGCGCGAAACCACCCGTCTCTACCTGATAAGGTTCACCATTAACCATGATAGGAGTACGCTGCATTGGCAGTAAATGGGAATGGTGATCGTTAATATGGGCAATGGTTAGTTCAAACGGCTCTGTTGTTGGGGCACTGACGCACCCCGCCAACGCGATGCCACTAAGCAACACAGCAAACCACTTCGTTTTAGGAGTTACTCTCATAGTGACGCAGTTTCCGTTATTTAATCAGGCCAATTTCACGTAACCGCTCTAATAAGTAGTCATTCGCGGTAATCGGTTCATATTTCACAGGGTTCTCTGCCGATACACAACTCGTTAACGGGGTTATCAACACGTCTGGATTAAAGTGCAAGAAAAATGGAATCGAATAGCGTGATTGGTGGCTATAAGGCGCTGGAGGATTCACTACCCGATGCGTTGTTGACGGCAATATACCGTTAGTTAAGCGTTGCAACATATCGCCCACGTTACAAATAATGGCACCTTCGATAATAGTAACTGGCACCCAAGTCCCATCTTTCGCCAACACTTCTAACCCTGGCTCACGTGAACCGACCAGCAGCGTTAATACGTTGATATCCTCGTGCGCACCAGCGCGCACTGATGGAGTGCCTTCATCAATAATCGGTGGGTAATGTAGCGGCCGCAGAATCGAGTTACCAAAATTAACTTTATCATTGAAAAAGTCGCGCGGTTGCTTTAAGAACACCGCTAATGCTTCAAGCACGCGCAGCCCCAACGCATCGAGAGCTTCATATAGTGCTAAAATTTTTGGCTTAAAGCTCGGTAATTCAGCAGGCCAGACGTTAGGCAATAATTGTGGAAATGGTGGCTCCCCTTCAATTTCCCGTCCAACGTGCCAAAACTCTTTTAAATCAACATGTTTTGCATCTTTGGCAATTTCGGTGCCAAAGGGTGTATAACCACGTGCACCACCGCCGCCAGGAATATGATATTGTTCCTTAACTGCTTCAGGTAAAGCAAATAATTCCCGACAACAGTCCAGCGCATCTTCAATCAATTGATGCTCAATTCCATGATTGGTTAAGGCGACAAAACCATAACTTTCATAACCTTGGCCTACATGCTGAGCAAATGCGTTAAAGTCTTTGCCGTACAGGCTCATATCAATATGCGGGATGGATTTCATTGCATTACATTCCTAGGGAGAGAAAACTGGAAAATATATGTATATGCTAAGGATTTTGAGGGGATGAAACAAGGGTAAATCTTACGTAAACCGCCTTTAGCTTACAATTTTAAGTTGCTACCTTAACACTCAGTATTTTTCGTCAAAGAGAGGTAAGTATAATGAAGTTACATCCGATCTTGCTCAGTATTCCAGTTGCTGTAGCGACCTTGTTTGCTGCTCCTGGACAAGCTCAGTCTGTCCAAACGCAAACGCAACCAAGCTATAGCGCTTATAACTACTTCGGGGTGGGCATCAATAATCATGACAATGGCGATAGCATTGTCGTTGAAGGTTCTTATGCCTTTAAAGCCCCTTATTTCGTAAGTGGTTATTATCGCAACTTTGATAACGACGTAGGCGGTAGTGCGGACGCGTTTAACCTGAAATTAGGACGGTATTTCTGGCTTGGTAACGGGCTTACTGCTGATTTTGGTGTACGTGCTGGCTACGTTGACTTTGGCCCGGTCGATAGTAATTTCTACGGCTTCGAAGGTACCTTGCGCCAACGCATTGACCAGTTTGAATTTTACGGCGGTATCGGCTGGATTGATTACACCGATGGCGGTAGTGACAATCAGTACCAAATTGGGGTGAATTACTACCTCGATTCTAACATGTCTATAGGTATTGGCTATCAAGATAGTGAATATGGCGATGGCATTCGCTTCCGTGGGAGTTACCACTTTTAACTAAATCAGGTATGCTGTGGCACATCGTTTGTTGCGTTGGAGATATGTCGTGCCACAGCTTCCTAGCTTTATCCAAATGTATCGTGAACTTATCGCGATCCCTTCAGTTTCATGTCTCGACCCGAGTTGGGACACCAGTAATAAAGCTATTATTGAAAAACTTGCCGGCTGGCTCGACCTACTCGGTTTTCAAGTAGCTATTCACGCACTGAAACAACCTGGTAAATATAACCTTTTAGCACGTTATGAACCTGTGGGGGCACAACGTGGTGGATTATTATTATCTGGCCATACGGATACCGTGCCATGGGATGAAGGGCGCTGGACGCAAGACCCATTTAAACTGCATGAAGCAGATGGGCGTCTGTATGGTCTTGGCAGTGCCGATATGAAAGGCTTTTTCGTGTTTGTCCTTGAAGCGCTTCGCCATATCGACTTAAAACAGCTCACCAAACCTTTGTACATTCTTGCTACCGCGGACGAAGAAACCACCATGGCAGGAGCTCGTGAGCTAAGTGCATTCCCGGAGTTTCGGCCTGAGTACGCCGTAATTGGCGAACCAACGTCCATGACCCCGGTTACGACTCACAAAGGTCACTTAACTGAAGCGGTGCGTATTATTGGCCAATCAGGGCACAGTTCAAATCCTGCCGCTGGGGTAAACGCGATTGAAATTATGCACGATGTGATTACTGAACTGCGCATTATTAAACAAGAGTTCCAGCAACGTTATCACGATGCTGCATTTGACGTTCCCTACCCAACCCTCAACTTTGGTGCTATCCATGGGGGTGATGCGGCCAACCGTATTTGCGCCTGTTGTGAATTACATCTTGATATGCGCCCGCTGCCGGGGATGAATATCAATGAGTTATATGGGCTGATCGACCATCGTTTAGCCGACATCAAAACTCGTTATCCAGGCGCTATATCACTTGTTCATATGCACGAGCCAATCCCAGGTTATCGATGCCAACATGATGCAGAAATTGTCACTATTGCACAGGAGCTCACTGGTAACACCGCAGAGTCAGCAAACTACTGTACCGAAGCTCCATTTGTTCAAGATCTCGGTTGTGAAACTATCGTTATGGGTCCTGGTAGCATTGCACAAGCACATCAACCTGATGAGTACATTCAAATCAGCGAGATTGTGCCGGCGCAACAGCAAATCGAACAGCTTATTCGCCGCGTTTGCGCCGGGCAATAACACGTGCTACCGGTGCAAAACTAGTCCGATGCACTGGACACGCACCATAGCGCTCCAGTGCTTCAAGATGTAGTTTGGTAGGATAAGCCTTGTGTTTGGCGAAATCATATTGTGGATAAATTTTATGCCATTCGAGCATTTGCCGATCCCGTTCAACTTTTGCCAAAATCGACGCCGCACCAATACAGGCTTCTAACGCGTCGCCACCGACAATTGCTTCAGCAGGCATCGTTAGTTTAGGTAGTTTGTTTCCGTCCACCAGTACTTTATTGGGTAGAACTGGTAACGCCTCTACTGCGCGTTGCATCGCTAAGAGCGACGCCTGCAAGATATTTAATCGGTCAATCTCTTCAACATCACATTGCGCTATTGCCCAGTACAAGGCTTTAGCTTTGATCTCTTCACTGAGCAGCAACCGCTTTTTTTCTGAAAGTTTTTTGGAATCGGTAATCCCTACAATAGGTTTGCGTGGGTCTAGAATGACCGCTGCCGCAACCACTGGCCCGGCAATTGGCCCCCGGCCCGCCTCATCAGTACCGCAGATCATAGTTATTCATCTTGTTGTTAACGTTTGTTTCGGTATGATACGTTCTTTGATATCAGAATAACAATACACAACAAGGGGTTTCCTTATGAGTGGTTCAGCAGAATCTACTTCATTACTACAGCGTATCCTAGATAAGGTTGAAAAAGTTGGTAACAAGTTACCTGATCCAGCTGTAATGTTCTTCGGTTTATTGATTATTGTCTGGGTGTTCAGCTGGTTACTTTCAGGCGTAAGCTTCGATGCAACCCACCCACTAACCGGTGAGCAAGTGGGAGTTACTAACCTATTAGCTGGCGACCAAATGGCTGACTTTCTCGTCAAAATGGTGAGCACTTTTATGGGTTTTGCACCATTAGGCGTCGTCTTGGTTGCCATGTTAGGTGTAGGTGTGGCAGAGCGTAGTGGGTTTATTAACGTCGCTATTAAACTCATGCTAAACGTCACCCCAAAAATGTTGCTCACCCCGGTATTAATTCTGGTAGCTATTATCAGTCATACTGCGGTTGATGCTGGTTATGTTCTTGTTATTCCATTAGGCGGAGTGATTTACTACGCTGCCGGGCGCCACCCTTTAGCTGGGATTGCAGCAGCATTTGCTGGGGTTTCAGGTGGTTTCAGTGCCAACTTTATTCCATCGGCGATCGATCCATTGTTACAAGAGTTCACCCAAACTGCCGCGCAAATTCTTGACCCCGCCGTTCAACTGAACACACTCAATAACTACTTCTTCACGGCTTCGTCAGCTATTATCGTGGTGTTAGTAGGGTGGTACCTCACCGACTGGGTTATTGAGCCGCGTCTACAACGGACGGCGACAATCGACGGCGACCAAGAAGAAATGCCAACCTTAGATGATGTGACAGCACGTGACCGTAAAGCATTCTATGCTGCAGTTACCACTATGGTCGCAGGATTAGTGTTATTGTATGTTGCCGCAACCAGCGATAATACCCCGCTTGCTGATGCGTCCGGCGATCTTGCGTCGTTCCAAGCACCACTGATGCAAATGATCGTGCCACTTATTTTCTTGTTATTCATTATCCCGGGCATCGTACACGGGTACATCGCAGGAACCTTCAAGAAATCGCAAGACGTGATTGCAGCCATGAGTAAATCCATGGAAGGCATGGCCTACTACTTAGTGATGGCATTCTTCTGTGCTTTGTTTATTAAGGCATTTACTGATTCTAATCTTGGTACACTCATCTCAATCAAGGGAGCACAATTACTTAGCTCATTGGAACTAAGTGGTGGCGTAACTATGGTGTTACTCATTGTGCTTGTCGCAACTATTAACCTGTTTATTGGCTCAGCTTCTGCAAAATGGGCATTGATATCTCCCATCTTTGTACCCATGCTGATGCAACTAGGCTACTCCCCAGACCTAACCCAAGCTGCGTACCGGGTAGGTGACTCCACGAGTAACATCATTACGCCACTATTACCCTACTTCCCATTGGTAGTTGTGTACTGCCAACGCTATGTGAAGAACACCGGGATTGGTTCCCTCGTCGCTATGATGTTACCTTATACCGTTGGGTTATTAATTATTTGGAGTGCCTATCTAGTCATCTATTGGCTGCTCGGCATTCCACTTGGTTTCCAAGCCAGTTACACCTATCCAGTAGCAGGTTAAACAAGCAATGTCATATTTCCACGAAAAAACAGTGTGGCTCACCGGTGCCTCTTCAGGCATCGGTTTAGCTATGGCAGAGCAACTCGCAGCTGCTGGTGCGCGTTTGATTTTAACTGCGCGTCGAGCAGACGTACTCGAGCAAGTACGGCAGAATTTACCTAATCCTGACCTTCACCGCGTATTACCGCTTGATTTAAGCCAGCCTGAACAGGCGGTTGAACAAGCTAGAAATGCCTTGGGTGAAACACAAATCGATATCCTCATTAACAACGCAGGGGTATCACAACGGTCGAAAATTCTTGATACCGACCTCAGCGTATACCGCCAATTGATGGAGATTGACTACTTTGCAGTGGTCGCCTTGACCAAGCTGGTGTTACCGGCGATGGCTGCTCGGCGATCAGGGCAAATCGTCACTGTGTCCAGCGTAGCTGGAAAAGTGGGTACTAAACTGCGGAGTGGATACAACGGCGCCAAGTTCGGAGTGCTTGGATTTATGGATTCACTGCGTGCCGAAACAGCGGAATATGGCTTAACGATAACCTCGATTTTACCCGGCTTTATCAATACTCAAGTAGCGCATAACTCATTAACTGGCGATGGTTCACCGTTAGGTCACGAAGATCCAGATAATGCTGGAGGAATTTCCGCTGACGAATGTGCACGCCGCTCATTGCGAGCAATTGCAAAAGGTAAAGCTGAAGTTGTTGTTGGTTCGGGTGTATCCAAGCTGGCACCATTTCTACAGCGTTTTTGCCCCGGTTTGGTACGACGGATGGTGGCTAACCGCAAATAATGCGGTTACGCCCCTGTTTCTTCGCTTGATATAAAGCTCTATCGGCTGCTTTTAGCAGTTCTGCTGAACTTTCCATGGCAATGCATTGTTTCACTCCAATACTTACTGTCACGCGAGCATTGGGGTAAGCTGCAATACGCATTCTTTCTATCACCGATTGCAACCGTTGTAAGACGCTCAACGCTTCTGCTAGCGTGGTATTCGGGAAAATTACAGCGAACTCTTCTCCACCCCAGCGGGCGACGATATCAACGTCGCGAACTTGCCCTTTAATCTGCAGCGCTACTTCCTTTAAAATAATATCGCCACCAGTGTGCAGATAGGTATCATTAATTTTCTTAAAGTGGTCTAGATCGAGCAAAGCTATAGCTAAGGGAGTTTGATACCTCCGGCTCATCATCAATTCATGTTCGAGACGTTGATCAAAAGCACGGCGATTCGCTAATCCAGTTAGGCTATCTTGCATTGCCAGCGCGGCCAATTCGCGAGTCTGTTCTTGCACGAGCTGCCGCAATTGAACCCGTGATGCTTCCAATGCGCGGATCCGTAATTGTGTTATCAATCCTAAACCTGCCAATACGGATGCTGCTAACACCAACCAGAACCACGGGCGCTGATACACATACGCTTCCTTAACCATTCGCAGTTGGGTGTATGGTGACCATACCCCATCAGGATAACGGCTACGAACTTGAAACTCATAGTCACCCGGTGCTAAGGATGTATAACTGCTTTGCAAGTCATTGGCTCGATTTATCCATTGCTGATCATAGCCGACCAAGCGTACCTGATATTCCAACGCTTCCGGCATATCGTATCCCAGCGAAACATAATGAAATTCTGTGCGAGTATTCTCTTTTGGGATCAATCCAGTCAATAACGACAGCGGTCCGCTATCGAGCAAAACTTGTTCAATAATGGGTTGTGGTGGAACTAACGCATACTCTTTCGCTTGTTCAGGTTGGATGGAAACTACCCCTTGCCCGGTCGCAAACCATAGCCGGCCGTGACGGTCGATAGTCGATGCTGGGCCTCCAGAAGTAATCAAACGACTCACCATCCCATCAAGCTCACTAAAGCGACGGTAGGAAATTAGATGCGAGCTGTCCTGCAACCATTGTTGCCACTGTTGTTGTGCGATCCAGATGATACCTTGTGGTCCACCCAGCCATAGGCCATGCTGTTGATCAAAATTGATGGTGAATAGTTTATCAAACGGTAAGCCATCTTGTCGTGATAACCAACGCCAATCGGTTCCTTCTATGGTGCCTGTAACTATACCACGTTCAGTTGCAAACCAGACACGCTCCGCGGTCGCAATACCGGAAAAGAAGTTACGAGCATCGGTAAATGTATCTAAGGCAACTGGATGTGGTTGCCATTGGTAGGGGCCAATAGGTGTAAGGTATGTTAGTGAAAATGTCGATCCCAACCACAATCCACCATCTGGTGCTACCGTTATAGAAGCAATAAAATTACTTGCTAAACCATTAGCTTGCGAATAATGTGCGATTATTTCAAAGGGTTGTGTGATAGTTGAGCGTACGACATACATACCACTTGCAGTACCAATTAAGACAATATCGTCACCGACACTTACCAATGACCGAATCTCATTACTATCAAACCCTAGGGTATTGGTATTGAGATGCCCGATGATACGTTCGCCATCGAGTTTGAGTACACCATCCGTGTACGTACCAACCAGTACTGTACCATCGTTATGGTGGGCAATACTCAATACAGAAATCGATTGTAGGAATGGGTCGTCATCTACGGCGATGAAATCGCTCATCTTACCCTGATGCAGTTGACGGCTAATTCCGTCATTTGTGCCCACCCATAACTCTCCGCTAGGAGACATGGCTACCGCGCGAACATAATCACCTTTCAAGCCATGATGTTGGGTATAACTATTAAATAATGTCTCCCGCAGCTGCACTAACCCACCGTGAGTGCCAATCCAAATAATCCCATCTTTATCGCGAAAAATATCTAGAACATGTGAGTTAGTTAGACCATTACTTGTAGTTAGCCAGTCTTCAGAATCTTGACAGATGCGTCCTAGCCCTTGTGTAAATGTGCCAATTAATAGGCACCCATCAGCACCTTCTAGAAGTGCGGTAATTCTATCTCTAAACGATTTAGGCCAAGGTTTAAATGTACTGGCTCCGGCACGCTGGTAATATAATCCATCATCATTTGCCACGAGTAAGGTACCGTTACGTAGCACGGTAAAGGCACGAATTTGTGATTGCGAAACTGACTGAACCATAACAAAACGGTCAGCGTCTGGATCATAGTAAGCTAAACCATTACGCGTACCAGCAAAAATCTGGCTCGGCTGACCCTCGCGTTCGGGTGTCGTAACTATTCGAAAAGTAAAGTGATGTGGTAACCCGTGAGTATTGTCATAGTGGATGACTTCTTGCTTGGCTGTAACTCGATAAACGCCATCCCCCGCTGCTAACCAACGATCACCGTTGGCAGTGAACGCCACGTCGTACACATAGCTTTCACCCACATCAGTAGGAGTCCATTGCTGCCCATCAAAGCTGGAAATTAGCCCACGTGGGCCAGTAAATACCAAGTTGTTGGAATACGGATCTAACCTAACACTTAGTACACCCGATTCCTCGAACTTGGTGATTTGGTTATCTTCGTAGTTTTTGAATTGTCGGCCATTGTAACGGACTGGGCCTTCCCATGTGGCAAGCCAGAGATAACCATCTGGTCCTTGGCTGATACGATTGATTGAGTTGTGAGGAAGCCCATCACGAGTGTTCCAGCTACGCAGAGCATAATGCGATAATGGCACATTCATTACCGAAGATTGCTCTAGGGGCATTGCTGCAACAGTGCACGGCATACTGACACCCAGCCAGAGCCCGAGTGTCGCCATCAGATTATGCCCGAGCCGCATGCTAAACACTCCTTGTCGTCACTTTTCTTATTATCGTTTTAATCATGTATGAAAAAGTATATATTTTGTTAACTAATATCATACAGGAAATTTTAGACAAGGTTAAAAAAAAGTCACACTGGTAATAGTGTGACTTTTGGGGAGGTCGGTATTTTACTTCTAGCGCATGTGGACAAGCATATTGGTTGGGTCTTCCAGATACTCTTGCCAGAGCTTATTGAATCGAGCGATAGTTCCCCCATCAATAATGCGGTGATCACCCGACCAACTGACCGTCATGATTTTACGCGCTACCACCTGTCCATTGGCGTCAAATCGTGGTAACTCTTGCACCTTACCTAAGGCCACAATCGCAGCTTCAGGTTTATTGATAATAGGTGTGGCAACAGTACCACCAATAACACCGATATTTGAGATAGAAATAGTTCCACCTTTCATATCTTCCTGGGCAACACGCCCTTCCCGAGCAGCTTGCGTTAGTCGGCCGACTTCTTGGGCTACTTCAACAATTGATTTGTTTTGTACCTGCTTAATATTTGGTACCAACAAACCAATTTTAGTATCCACCGCCATACCAATATTGTGATCATCAAAATAAGTAATTTCAGTACACTCATCGTTGACTTGTGCGTTCATGATAGGGAATTCGCTCAGCGCCAACGATAATGCTTTGATGAAAAACGGCATCATAGTGATGCGGATACCTTGATCAGCATATTTCTCTTTGAGCTTTTGCTGCAGCGCAATCAATTCGGTTAAGTCAAACTCATCCGCATACGTAAAATGCGGAATGGTGCTTACCGAACGCACCATTTGCTTTGCCATTGCAGCTTTAACGCCACGCAGTGGTTCCACGCGAGTAGTACCTGTTGCCGTGGCTGTAGGTACTGCTGCTGAGGTTATACCAGCTGCTGGTACTACGGTTGGGGTTGATGCTCCACGTGCGAAGGCTTCCACATCTTCCTTCATCACACGGCCTTTGGCACCTGAGCCAGGCACTAAGCTGATATCAATGTCCAGTTCACGCGCACGACGACGTACCGCAGGGCTAGCAATCGCTTTACCTGGGCGAGTCGCTTGGGTTGCAGTTGATGCTGTTGGAGCAACTGATGCTACTGGTGTACTGGTTACACGAGCAGCAGCCTCGGTTTGCGCTGAACCTGCGACACGAATGGCATATAAGGGCGCATGAACTTTAGCGATATCACCTTGCGCGTAGTACAACTTCTCGATAGTACCGCTTTCTTTGGCCGGAATCTGTACCAAAGCTTTATCAGTCATGACGTCAACGATCGGCTGATCTTCTTCAACCGTATCGCCTTCCTTTACTTGCCATTCAACAATTTCACATTCAACAATACCCTCCCCGATATCGGGCAAGATAAAATCGGTCACGGCTTCGTTACCACCGTTTTGGACTGTCGTAGTCACCGTGGTATCTGTTGCATCCGGAGCGACTGATGCGGCTGTCGCAGCACCTGTTGTTTGGATGGCATACAATGGTTCATGAACCTTAGCAATGTCACCTTGGGCGTAGTACAGTTTAGTAATCACCCCATCTTCTTTGGCGGGGATCTGTACTAATGCTTTATCAGTCATCACATCAACAATAGGCTGATCTTCCTTGACCTGATCACCTTCGTTGACTAGCCATTCAACCACCTCGCATTCGACAATCCCTTCACCAATATCAGGTAAGATAAAATCTTTACTCATCGCAAGGGCCTCTTAGTAAGTCATTGAAGCCTTTATGGCTTCATATACTTTTAGGTGATCAACAAAATATTCTTTTTCGTGGCTTAATGGATACGGTGTGTCTAGACCACACACTCGCCCAATAGGTGATTCAAGATATAAGAAGCACTCTTGCTGAATGGTGGCTGCCACTTCGCTCGCGAAGCCACTTGTTAAGGGCGCTTCTTGTGTAACCACGAGACGACCTGTTTTACGAACAGACTCTGCCACGGTATCCACATCCCAAGGCAATAAGGTAACTAAGTCAATGACTTCGCAATCAATGCCATCTTGTGCTGCTAACTCGGCCGCTTTTTCCGCCATCTCAACTTGTGCACCCCAAGCTAATACAGTGATATCCTTACCTTCTTTAACGATATCTGCTTTGCTTAGTTCCAGCATATATTCGCCTTCCGGAACTTCGCCCACCGCCGCACGGTATAAACGCTTAGGCTCCATGAATAACACCGGATTCGGGTCGAAAATCGAACTAAGTAGCAAGCCTTTTGCCATATATGGGTTGCGTGGAATAACGATCTTTAAGCCTGGAGTATGTGCAAAGTAGGCTTCTGGTGATTGTGAATGATAGTGCCCACCAGAGATACCACCACCATACGGTGTCCGAATCGTTAAGCCACCCACATTAAACTCATTTCCAGAACGATAACGGAATTTAGCTGCTTCGTTTACGATCTGGTCAAAGGCAGGAAAAATATAATCACCAAACTGAATTTCAGCGACAGCATAGCTGCCTTGTGACGCTAATCCGTTGGCGAAGCCAATAATGCCCTGCTCAACCAGCGGAGTATTAAAGTTACGGTGACGACCGTACTTTTCAGTTAGGCCAGACGTTGCCCGGAAGACCCCACCAAAAGCGCCAGTATCTTCGCCAAAGCTATATACTTTATCGCTTTTGGCCATTGCGATATCAAGCGCGCTATTGACGGCTTGTAATAAATTCATTTTAGCCATGCTTATTTACCCCCATCAATGCGCGACGCAGTTTTCGGATAAGCTTCAGGGTACTTACGGATATGTGCCTTCAGCTCTGCCAGTTGTTGCTGTAAATGCTTAGGTGGCGTGTCATAGACGTCTTCAATGATTTCATCAATGTGAGGCACTGGAATGGTTTCAGCCTCTTTCAAAGCTGCTAATACTTTGGCTTTTTCTACATCATAATTTTGTTGTGCTTCAGCTTCAGTGATCCACCCTTGGTTCTGCAACCATTTTTGGAATCGCACGACAGGATCTTTCACTTTCCACGCATTTTCTTCTTCACGGGTGCGGTAACCCGTTGGGTCATCAGAGGTTGAATGGCCTGCCATACGATAGCTCATACCTTCAATCAAGACCGGTTCATTCTGTTCAACCGCCAGCTGACGCGCTAACCGCGTCGCTTCATATACTGCAAACACGTCGTTGCCATCAACACGGATAGTTTTCATGCCGTAAGCAACACCACGCGGTGCAATGCCATCACCACCATATTGTTCACCTTGTGATGGTGTTGAGATCGCATAGCCGTTGTTACGACAGAAGAAAATCACTGGAACTTTGTAGACCGACGCCATGTTCAAGCCAGCGTGAAAATCTCCTTCTGACGCAGCTCCTTCACCAAAGTAACAAATAGTACAGGTGCCAGTCTCATCCATTTTCTGGCCATATGCATAACCAGTGGCTTGTGGGATCTGAGTTGCTAAAGGTGATGCAATCGTCATGAAATTCAGTGCAGCACAACCATAGTGCACTGGCATTTGCCGGCCTTTACCAAAATCCCGTTCATTCGAGAATAGTTGGTTCATAAATTGCTCTACCGTGAAGCCACGGAAGGCAAGTGCTCCTTGCTCACGGTATTGCCCCATAATCATATCAGCTGGGGATAACGCAGCGGCTGACCCAATGCTGGCTGCTTCTTCGCCTAGAGAGGATAAGTAAAAGCTAATACGCCCCTGGCGCTGTGCAGCAATCATCCGTTCATCGAGGATACGGATGAACTGCATGGTTGAAAAGATCTTCAGCGCCAACTCTTTATCCATCTCAGGAACTGTTGCTCCTTTACGGATAGTTCCATCTTCAGCAAGGATCTGGAACATTGGAATTGATAACGCCGAGCCATCTATAAATTCTGGCTTGGTGACTATGTCCAATTGATGTTGTTTATCTTTAGCCATAACTTTCTCGTTGTAAGAAAAATTGCGCACACTTTACCTTTACGTCAACTGACATGCAAATCAGGTGTGCGGTAAAAAGCCAAAAATCAGACCAGTTTGAGCTGCTCTATTGCGATTGGTTTTACTAATAGTAATGCCCGCTGCCCCTTTTCTACTTGGGCATTGGGGAAAATAATACGCTCTCCAGGCTGTTCTACCCGGTGTTTAATTGCACCATCCGTGGCTAATACATAACCCACCTCAAATTCAGTGAAGTTAGGTACATCCTCAGAAAAGTGCAGTTCAAAACTATCCGTTTCACGGTTTATGGTACGGTTTACATCAAAAATTTGATGCCGGTTTGGATCAAATTCTGGCAACTTAAGCTCATCACAACTAATCAGTTGCCGCAGCATGTTCGCAGCAGCCGCAAAACGACTCATATCATTTTGCCCAAACGGCTTCACCTTGCCTAATTCAACCGTAAAGCCATGTGCTTGATGTGTGTTGACACTATAATAGCTAAAAGTTGTGGTCGGTGCCTGATTGAGCAAAATAGTGTTGATTCCACATTCTGCTAAAAAGGTTAATTGTTCCTTGCAATACGGGTTGTCATGCGGGAATGGGTAAATAGCAAATCGCTCAAAAGCCGAGTCTCGAATAGCTGTATGGAGATCATAGTGATAGCGTTTTTGCTGGCGATAAAACCGAGAAACATACTGTTCCAATTGTGCTGCGCGTTGATGTTCTAATGAATTCCCAGAACGATGCGCGCCGCTAAACAAGCGGTTCATATTGGTATGTACAAAACGCGTGCCAGCGACTATGGCTAATGGATTGGCAATTAGAAATAATACCCGTTGCCGCACTACCAACTGACTACTGAGAATTTCCTGAAGTAAATCCCGCACCATTTCAATGGGAGCTGTTTCATTTCCATGTACTCCACAGGAAATGACGACATCTTTACCAGCAGGTACATCGGGTTCAACAACGATCACTCCTGCATCCCAAAATTCAACCTGACCTCCAACAACCGTTCGCGGTTGACCACAGGCGATATCACCTTGATATGGTCCTAGTACAGCGGGCAAATCAGCGGGTAGTGGTTCACCAATCGACTCGAAATAACGCGCTATCGTCCATTTCAATCCATCAAGGCTCATAAAACATCTCCAGATTCGTCAATTTTTCCTGGTGCTAAACCTTTCGTTGCAAGTAGCGCGCGCAACACTTTTGAACGGTACTCGCGACGATATAGCACCACAACGACTACCGCAGTCGAAGCAATAAACACATAAGGGTGAATAAACCAGCATAAATAGGCCAGTGCGAAGTAGTATGCCCGTAGCCCATTGTTATACTCATGCCCCGCTTGGTCGATAACCTTGGCGGTTTGACGGGCGAATACCTCGCGCTCTTCCTCCGTATGGTCGGTTGAACGATACTGGGGCGCGCCTCCCATCAATACCGACACAAAGCCAAACTGGCGAATAGCCCATGTAAATTTAAAAAAGGCAAACACAAAAATAAGTGATAACACGGCCAACTTAAACTGGACCTTATCAGGCGATGTTGGCGCAGTAAAAGGAATAGTTTGAAGCACCTCAACGACGTTATCAGCTGATGCTAATAACGTTAGGACACCCGCTAACACGAGGACGGTCGATGACGCAAAAAAGGTAACAGTTCGTTCGACATTACCGAGTAAGGCAGCATCGGCGATTTGATGCTCTTTGCGAGTTAAGGTACGCATCCAATCAATGCGCAATTGCCGAAGGATATAGGACAAGCTATAGGTGGTACGTGCTCGGAGCCGAGCAAACTGAGAATAACTCACCCATACAGAAACAAAAAAAACGAGTGCGCAAATGTCGATAAACGCCAAATTCATGTATGACCTTCCTGCGGCAAAAATACCAGCGGCACAAGCGCCGCTGGTAGTTCATAGTTTAAGGTCACTAGTTTAACATTATGTGACGAGATTTTGTTCTTCCGATTTTGGTGCCTGTGGCTTAGACAAACCATACCAGCTCAATATAGTTCTCATACCACGTTTAAAATCATCCAAAATCAAGTAAAAACTAGGTACTAGGAATAGTGTAATGACAGTTGCAAACAGTATTCCAAATGCCAACGACACGGCCATTGGAATCACCATTTTCGCTTGCAGACTACGTTCCATCATAATAGGAGCCAACCCTAAGAAGGTTGTTAATGACGTTAGAATAATTGCTCTAAAACGCATCACACCCGCATCAGTGACAGCTTTAAATAGCTCCTCACCTTGCGAACGAGCCCAGTTAACATAGTTCACTAATACCAATGAGTCGTTAACAATAACCCCTGACAACGCTAGGATACCAAACAAACTCAATAGCGAAATTGGCATGCCCATTACTAAGTGGCCCACAATAGCGCCGATTGCTCCAAAAGGGATAACCGACATAATAATCACAGGCTGGATGTATGAACGTAATGGGATAGCCATAACCGCATAGATACCAAACATCGCTAGGGCAAATCCAATCGCTAATGACCCAGTTGCTTCCGCTTCATCTTGCGACGCTCCCTCTAATTTAAAACCAACGGATGGGTAGCGATCAAGGATTGGCTGAATTTTGCTATCACGCACTTGTCGGACGATATCAAACGGCTGCACTCGGCTTTTATCAACACGTGCGCGGACATTGACTGACCGCTCCCCATTAATACGACTAATGGTATTGTATCCTTTGGCAAAGCGGATATCGGCAAGCTCAGTGAATGGGATCATTGAACCATCGGCCGTACGCAATTTCATACTTTCCAGATTACCGATCGATTGCCGCTCAGCTAACGGGTAACGCACCATCACTTTCACCTCTTCGTCATCACGTTGCACGCGTTGTGCTTCGGCACCATAGAATGCGAAACGGACTTGTGTGGCTAAGTCTTGCAATGTGATCCCCAGCGCGGTAGCAAGTGGTTTTAGTTCCAATACTACTTCGTCATTACCCTCACCAAAGGTATCTTCGATATCAAATACTCCTTCAAACCGTGCCAATTCTTGCCGCAACATCAATGCTGCCGCAGAGAGCTCATCCAAATTACTTCCGGTTAATTGGAACTCCACATCGAAGCTACTACCTCCTGCGATACTACCTTGGAAATTGAGTGATTTTACCCCGGCAATCTCAGGCATTCTTTCGCGCCACTCATTCAACACGGCAAAGCCATCAAGGGTACGATCCTCACCTTTCTCTAACTCTGCAATAATAGTTCCTGTCGTTGCACTGGTGAGAAAAATTGTGGTGTGCTTGATAATGTTTTCACCAATGTCTTGTTCTGCACGTGCATCTACTTCAAGTAGCTTTTCCTCTAACAGGTTCAACGTCCGAATCGTGGATTCTTCGGCAGAACCTGGCTGCATTTGCACACTAGCGCGAATGAAATCACTCGGGATATCTGGGAAAAACACCCACCGCACGGCGCCACTTGCAACTAGGCCAATGGACAAGATAAACAGCGCAATAAAGGTCGCTACAGTCGCATACCGATACCGTACACACTTCAGTAAAAATGGGTGATAGTAGGTGCGGGCAACATACATCAAAGCGTCCGCTATTTTATTGCGTACCTGTTGGAACCGATTTAGCTCTTCACTCTCGCGCGGACTATATTTCATATGAGCCAAGTGCGCGGGCAAAATAAACTTAGACTCAATTAACGAGAATCCAAGGCACAGAATTAATACCCAAGCTATCGATTCCCATATTTTCCCCATTGTCCCTTCTATCATGAGCATTGGAAGGAACGCGATCATGGTAGTTAGCACCCCAAAAGTTGCGGGCATGGCTACTTTTTTCGCGCCGATAACTACATTATCAATAGACTGACCTTTCTCTTCGATTTCTGAATAAACACTTTCACCAATAATAATGGCGTCATCGACGACGATCGCTAGCACCAAAATAAATCCAAACAATGAAATCATGTTCAAAGAGATATCGAACATGGGGAGCGGCATCAGCGCGATAGTGCCTAAAAAGCAAATTGGGATACCGAGCATAACCCAAAATGCCAAACGCAATCGCATGAATAATGCCAAGCAAAGAAATACCAGTAAGCCGCCCGATATCATGTTGCTGGTCATAAGATTCAGACGATCTTTGAGGTAGTATGACGAATCCCCCCAATTCTCAATCGTCACTTCAGGCGGCAGATCTTGCGCTTTACGCTCCACATAACGCTTCACTGCCTCGGCGATTAACAGGTCGTTCTGATCACCCACAGAATCCACCCGGATAAAAGTCGCGTTCTTACCATTAAAATGGGTATAACGGCGTTGTTCAACGAAGTGATCTTTAACTACTGCAATATCGCCTAACGTCAAGCGCGTGCCATCTGGGCGCTTAATCAAAACAATTTGTTCGAACTCGCCACCCCAATACGCTTGGTTATTCGCCCGCAATAAAATATCGCCGTTTGGAGTTCGAATCGACCCTCCAGCTACATCAATTGAAGTACCCCGAATAGCACTCACAATATCTTGGAAAGTAAGGTTATAGCGTTGTAAGTCTGCCTCGGAAATTTCTACCGAAATCTCATAGTTGCGCGCGCCAACGACTTCAACTTTAGAAATACCGCCAATCTTTTTCAAATCATCACGGATTTGCTTAGCCAATTCCTTTTGCATGGCTTCGTCCATATCGCCGTATACAGCGATCCAGATAACTTCTCGTTGCGGACGTAACTGATAAATTGTCGGTTTCTCAATCTGCTGAGGGAAGCTTGGGATAGCATCAACACGCATTTTGATTTCGTCCATCACCACCTGGACGTCATAACTATTCTCAATTTCAATGGTAACGCTGCCAAGCCCTTCTCGAGCTGTGGCACTTATGCGCTTAATCCCATCCACATCCTTAATGGCATCCTCAATGCGTATCAACACACCTTGCTCTACTTCTTGAGGTGCTGCACCAAGATATGGAACCTGGATACTAATAATATTTAACTCGATTTCAGGGAACATTTGCTTCTGAACCTGTCCCAACATAAACAACCCACTGATGATAATCATCATCATCAGCAAGTTGGCAGCAACCGAGTTGTTAGTAAACCACGCAATAGGGCCTTTCTTGGGGTCGATGTCAAACTTACTCATTGCTAGTTCCCGCAGTTACTGTTGCATCACTACTATCAGCATCGTCGACTGAGGTCTCTCCTGCTATCCGTACTTTCATACTCGGCAGCGCATTGGAAAGCTGGGTTAAGACCACACGGTCACCAGCAGAAAGGCCGCTATCAATAATGACATCGTGGGCTTCTGCTCGAATGATATTGAGCGTTCTACGCTGTAACCGGTGTTCGTCATCAACCACCCACACGGTGTTGTCTGCCAGCAAGGCATAGCGCGGTAAACGGATCACATTTTCAACTTCAATCCCATCCACAGCAACTTCCACAAAGCGACCAAAGCGCAGCGGTTCAGCGTGTGTTTGTCCACGTTGGTTATAGGGGTCATCTACTTCAATGACGCCGTAAATAACCCGGCTTTGTTGATCTAGCACGCCTTCACTACGAATTAAGTGACCATGCCAAACCGTAGGCAAACCTGCTACTGGACTGGTTAGTTCAGCTGCTGAAAAGCTGCCAGCATAGTTTGCATCGGGTAAATCAATGTAGGCAAGATCACGATCACTCAATGGAATACGAACTTCCGCAGTTTCTGAGCCATAAAGTGTTGCAACAGGACTATTAATCGATAAAAACTGACCAATATCTGCTGTTTTATTTTGCAATATGCCGTCAAATGGTGCTCGGATCACGGTTCGCTCTAAATCTCGTTCTGCTTTTTCCAAGGCTGCTTCTGCTGATTGGACCGCTGCCAACGCACTCGCAACCTGCGGTTCACGAATACCTAATGGTGGAATTTCACCTACCTGTAGTGCTTCCCATTCTTCCTTGGCGACTTTAGCGCGTGCACTTTCTTCAGCCAAAGCAGCACGAGCCTGAGCTAATGAGGCTTTGGCATTTTGCACTGCAACACGATAGTCAGCAGGATCGATACGAAGTAACATTTCACCCCGCATAAAAAACCCACCATTTACGAATTTCTCGGATACTTCAACCACCTGACCACTCACTTGGGTAACAACATTGGTCATATGTTTCGGTTGCACGTTTCCTTGCGCATAGACCTTAAACCGAACCGTCTGCGGTTGAACCACAACAACATCAACCAATACGGGAGGTCGCTCCATCGAGCGTTGCGGGGGTTGCGGGCGCACGATAAACATCAACACCAATAAAATAATCGCAGTTAAGACTATGAGAGGCGGAATAATAATTCTTTTTTTAAATGCCATACCAGTTGAGACCCATCAAATAATAGAGATAGAACGAGAATTATAGATACTATATTAAGTATGCCGGGATTCTGGTAAAGCAGTTAGTAACAATATGTTAAAAGTTGTAACGGTACCTGTAGTGACTGCTAATTATCACGCTGTTGGTACAAACCAATACAAATCAATAGCAAACCTACAAAAGTAGTGATTTGAATCATCTCGTCTAGCACCACATATATCAATACCAGCGAAATAAAAGGGCTGAGGAATATTAATGTTGATATTTGTGCCGTTTTCGTCGCTAACCGCATAGCAGTTAGCCAAAGTACGAAAGTTACACCCATCTCAAATAGACCGACATAAACGCCTGCTACTAACCCCGGCCAAGTTAGGGTAAACGCGTTATTCGGCTCAGCCCCCAGCAGACTGGATAAGCCGTTGACCAGCGCCAGCCATAGTATTCCCCAAACGAAACACCAAAATAATGCGGGTATCGGCGGATCTTGATTCTTGGTATTAAGCAACCAATAGGTAGCCCACAGCAAGGTGCTCAGTAACGCTAACCCAATTCCGCTCCAATTGGTTTGCGTTAAATCCCATTGGCCGCCTGTGGCAATAAGGAATACTCCAGCATAGGCAAGTACCATCGCGAGCAAGTCTTTTCGACTCAATGTATGCCCTAAAAATGGAACCGCCAGCAATGACATCGTTATCGCCCAAGTATAGTTGATTGCTTGAGCTTGTTGGGCGGGGAGCTGATCGTAGGCAGCAAACAACACCCAATAATATGCGGCGGGATTAATTAACCCCTGTAATGCATAAAATCCTGAACGGCGACGCCCAATAGCCATGGTCTCCACCCAGCTTTTATTGACCGTCAGCACCATGGCAAAAAATATAACGCTGGTTACCGCTGCCACGGTGAGTAATTCCAAGGGTGTTAAATACTGTAAGGCGACTTTAAACGCAGTTGCTACGGTTGACCAAAGCAGCACTGCGAATAATGCGAAATAGATCGCTTTACGTTGATTCATGTAACACCACCCAACGCTCTTTGTCATGCCCTATGTGACGTGTTAAAAGTACCTTACCCCACTGTACTTGAGGGCGAGCTTCATTGGTGGTGAAGAGCATCTGTTGTCGTACTTGTTCCAGTTGCGCATATGACGGTGTGGGGGCGTGTTGCTGTTGCAACCAAAACCGTAGCACTGCACGCTGCAATTGTTCACTATGTGTCAGCAACCAGTTCGTCGCGAGATGCCCCTGCTCATTAATATGTGGCGTGATTTGTTGCGCCAGTAATTCATCGAGCAACATGGCAGTTTCCGCACACAATTGCGTACTACGCAACAAAGCATTACCAAAATGTGGCCAGCGTTGTTCTAACTCTGGGATAATTACGTGACGAAAAAAGTTCCGTTCAATGCGCGTGTCATAGTTGGTATCGTCTTCGATCCAAAATAATTGATGTTCATGCGCATATCGATAAATTTCTGCTTTACTGATATCCAACAGTGGCCGTAACCACGTTTGCTTACCACGACGACTCACCATCGCCATCGCCGCTAAACCTTTGGGCCCAGCACCACGTTTCAGTTGCAAAAAGAAGGTTTCCATTTGGTCGTTACGATGATGCCCTAGTAAAAACACTGCATTCGGCTGGCCTAATTCAGCCAGTCGCTGATAACGCGCTTCTCGACCTGCTGCTTCTTTACTAATACGGCGCCCTAAAGCAACATCGAGCTGCTCGCAATGCATCGGGAATTGCCGTCGCTGACAATCCGTCACCAACCCCGCTGCCCACTCTTTAGAGTTGGAATGAAATGCGTGATCAAGATGAATAGCAAAATACTGGTAATGCGGGAATTCTTGGCGAAAGATAGCCGTCAAATCCAATACTGTTTGGGAGTCAGCACCACCACCTAAGCACACGATGATCTGCTGTTTAGGCTGAAGCTGCAATGCCAGTAAACGTTGCCGAAACAAACGATAAAGAGGGTCTGAAAACTGCTGACCCTCTTGTGGTGATAGTGGTGATAGTTGAGCTGTTGTACGCTTCAACGCACTTCACTCCTACAGCTATTAGCAATAACCAAATGACATGAGTTTTTGGTAGCGTTGTTCCAACCGGCTAACGTTATCAACGTTCATCAGACTTTCCAAATCAACCAATAATTGCCGTTTAATACGCTTTGCCATTTCTTCATAATCACGATGCGCGCCACCTAATGGTTCTTCAATAATCGCATCGATTAAACCTAATTCCAGTGAGCGTTGTGCGGTAACCCCCATGGCTTCAGCTGCTAATGGAGCTTTCTCAGCACTTTTCCATAGAATGGATGCACAACCTTCTGGAGAAATAACTGAGTAGGTTGAATATTGGAGCATATTGACCCGATCACCAACACCAATCGCCAACGCGCCACCAGAACCGCCCTCACCAATAACGGTACAAATGATAGGGGTTTTCAGCCGTGCCATAACCTTTAAGTTACGCGCAATGGCTTCGGACTGGCCACGCTCCTCTGCACCAATACCTGGGTAGGCACCCGGAGTGTCGATGAAGGTAATAATCGGTAACTTAAATCGCTCGGCCATTTCCATTAATCGTAACGCTTTGCGGTAGCCTTCTGGACGTGGCATGCCAAAGTTACGACGTACTTTTTCTCGCGTCTCCCGACCTTTTTGATGACCAATAACCATGACTGGTTTACCGTCTATACGAGCGGTTCCGCCGACAATGGCTTCATCGTTGGCAAACGTACGATCACCGGCCAACTCATCAAAGTCATCAAAAATTAGGCGCATATAGTCCAATGTATACGGACGTAATGGATGACGGGCGAGTTGAGCAACTTGCCATGCACCTAAATTACCAAAAATCTTTTCAACTAATTGCTCACGTTTCTCTTGTAATTTAGTGATTTCTTCTTCCAAAGAAATATCAAAATCACCCTTTTCACCAACCGCTTTCAATTCATCGATTTGGGCTTGTAGCTCCGCGATAGGTTGTTCGAAATCTAAAAATTTAAGACTCATTATGGCTCCCGTTTGCCATTAAAATTCGAGTTCAACAGCTTGCTCTCCAAACTGCTGCTGCAACTCATACATCAATTCATCAGTTGGCGTCACGTACCAATCCGTGGCCACCGCATATTCTGCTGTAACATCAGGTCGCTGGTAGCAAATATGCAGCGGACAAACGCCGGCTCGATATGGTTCAAGCAATTGCTTCAGAGACTCGATACCAACTGTTTCTAACTGTTGCTGGTGTAGCGTAACCCGTAACCGTTTTGCATATTGCTCGCGCATACCTACCAAAGTCATAACTTCTCGTGCTGTCATTGTATTGGCTGAGGAGTAATCATCAAAGCTGACCTCTCCTTTAATAACCAATATTTGGTCTTTTTCGAGTAAGTCCTGGTAAGTCTCATAGTCTTTTGCAAAGAACCGAACATCAAACCGCGCAGTTTTATCATGTAAGGTAACAATTGCCCAGCGCTGGTTTTGTCGATTTAACATCGTTCGCACATCAACTACTAAACCGGCTACGGTTGTCACTTGATCGCGCTCAGTGGGCTTCACCTCAGCCAATACCGCGGGAACATAGTGTTTTAACTCGTTTCGATAGCGATCGATGGGATGCCCGGTTAAGTATAGCCCAAGGGTTTCACGTTCGCCTTCGAGCCATATAGCTTCTGGCCACGGCGGAACTTGAATAAACTCATGTTCTATTGTGCTGTTATCGGCGTCAGTCATCAATACGCCAAATAAATCTGTCTGCCCAATTGACTCGGCTTTGGCATGTTGCTCAGCTTGCCGCATCGCTTTTTCTAAGGATGCCATCAATACCGCGCGGTGTGGGCCTAGCGAGTCCATCGCTCCGGCTTTGATCAAACGCTCTAAGACGCGGCGATTGAGCTTTTTTAAATCGACCCGGCAGCAAAAATCGAATAAATCAGTAAAAGGACCAGCTTCGCGGGCCGCTAGAATAGCTTCAATAGGCCCCTCACCTACTCCTTTGATGGCGCCAATGCCATAAACAATACGCTGCTGCTCATCAACAGTAAATTTATACTGGCCGACGTTAACATCAGGTGGTAGCAGTTGTAACCCCATAGCTTCGCATTCATCAACCAAGGTCACAATTTTATCCGTATTATCCATATCAGCAGACATGACTGCCGCCATAAATTCAGCAGGATAATGCGTTTTCATCCACAGCGTTTGATAGGATACTAATGCGTAAGCGGCTGAGTGTGATTTGTTAAACCCGTAGCCGGCAAATTTCTCTACGAGGTCAAATATCCTAACCGCTAACTCACCATCGATACCATTTTTGCGAGCACCTTCTTCAAATACAGCTCGCTGTTGCGCCATTTCTTCTGGCTTTTTCTTGCCCATGGCACGTCGTAACAAGTCTGCACCGCCGAGTGAATAGCCTGCTAATACTTGGGCAATCTGCATAACCTGTTCTTGATAAAGGATAACCCCATAAGTTGGCTCAAGAATCGGCTTCAGTAGTTCATGTTGGTATTCTTTATCGGGATAGGAGATTTCTTCCCGACCATGTTTACGGTCGATAAAGTTGTCCACCATCCCTGATTGTAATGGGCCTGGGCGGAATAACGCGACCAATGCAATAATATCTTCAAACGTGTCCGGCTGAAGTTTTTTGATCAATTGTTTCATGCCCGCAGATTCAAGCTGGAATACTGCTGTCGTTGCACCTTTTTTCAATAGCTCGAAACAGGCCGAATCATCCAAGGGTATCTGGCTGATGTTTATCGGTGGTTGACCAACCTGTTGGCGGTTGGCGTTCACCATGTCCAGTGCCCATTGAATAATGGTTAGCGTCCGCAAGCCGAGGAAGTCGAACTTCACCAGACCGGCGGCTTCAACGTCGTTTTTGTCAAATTGAGTAACTGGATGCTGACCATCTTCATCACAGTACAATGGTGAGAAATCAGTAATTCGGTTGGGGGCAATAACAACCCCTCCGGCATGTTTTCCGGCGTTGCGGGTCACCCCTTCCAGAATACGGGCCATATCGATAATTTCACGAACATCGTCATCTTGTTCGTACATTTCGACCAGCCGCGGCTCAACGTCGAACGCTTTCTCCAATGTCATGCCTGGATCGGCAGGCACTAATTTAGTGATTTTATCAACGAAACCATATGGGTGGCCAAGCACACGCCCCACATCTCGAATCGATGCTTTGGCTGCCATGGTACCAAAGGTGATGATCTGTGATACTGCATCACGACCGTAGAGATCAGCAACATGTTCGATTACTTCATCGCGGCGATCCATACAGAAATCAATATCGAAGTCGGGCATGGATACCCGTTCCGGGTTCAAGAAACGTTCGAACAGTAAATCAAACTCGAGTGGATCAAGGTCAGTGATCTGAAGTGCATAGGCAACCAGTGAACCAGCACCTGAACCTCGTCCAGGTCCCACTGGGATGTTGTTATCTTTTGCCCACTGAATAAACTCCATAACGATCAAAAAGTAACCGGGAAAGCCCATCTGGTTGATCACATCAAGCTCTATTTGCAGACGCTCATCGTAATCAACACGGCGTTCTGCACGTACGCCGGGGTCTGGGAATACCAGCTCTAAACGTTGCTCTAACCCTTCCTTGGCTTTCATGACTAAGAAGTCTTCTGTGCTCATGCCACCGGTTGGGAATTCTGGCAATACATACTCATCCAGAGTAACTGTTACGTTACAGCGTTTCGCAATTTCGACCGTATTAGCCAAGGCTTCTGGAATGTCAGCAAACAGTTCAACCATTTGCTCCGGAGTTTTTAAGTATTGCTCTGCACTGTACCGCTGCGGGCGACGTTTATCGTCTAAGGTATAGCCATCAGCCACTGCCACACGAACTTCATGTGCAATAAAGTCTTCTGCTTTTAGAAACACCACCTCGTTCGTAGCAACCACTGGGGTATGAGTGGCGGCGGCTAATTCCACAGCGGCGTGCAGGTAATCATTTTCACCCGCCCGACCAGTGCGCTGCAGTTCTAAATAAAATCGTTCGGGGAAGTGCTGCTGATAGAATTCCAGTAGTTGAGTAGCTTCATCTGTACGGTGTTGCAGTAGCTTCCTACCAATATCCCCTTCACGACCACCAGACAACAGAATCAGCCCATGCTGATATTCAGCGAGCCACTCTTGATTGACACAAGGCCGGCCACAGCGATGGCCGGCCAAATAACCACGGCTGATTAATTGAATCAATTGTTGATAGCCTTCGTTATTCATTGCCAAGGCGGTGAGACGAAACGGCTCTTCAAGGGATTCAGGCTGCCAGCCTAACGGCAGTACCCACAAATCGCAGCCAATAATCGGTTTCAAACCACAGTCGTGTGCCGTTCGATAAAACCGCACTAAGCCGCACATATTCATTTGATCGGTCAATGCCAACGCAGGCATCCCCATTGCTGCAGACGCGGCACATATCGGCTTTACTTTCGCAAGGCCATCACTCATTGAAAAATCGCTATGGATTCTTAAGTGAATAAATTGGGGTTGTTGCATGACGACACTCATGAATTAAATAGCTGCAGAAAATGATGATTCTGAGCTTATTGTGCCGTATGCATGCAAGCTTGTCATGTAGTGATTTTTTTTAACATAATAAGAACAATTTACTGTATAGAAACTGACTAAACATTAAAACGTTGTTATAGTACAATTCGTTACCAGTGAACTAATAGTAGAGTTTCATGCCAAATGCTGCATTTTTAACCTATGACCCTGAACGCAAGTTACTTCACTTATCAGGACAATGGGTGTTTACCAATTACCTTGTCATTCAACAAGCGTTACAACGGCTACCACCGACTGCGGTAGTGGAGCACTTGAATTGTGAGCAGCTACAACGCATCGACCTCAATACTGCAGCATTACTTACCCAACAGCTTAAGTTAACCCAACTACAACCGCTTATTAACCAAGCAACAGGGTTACAACGAGTCCACCACGCCGTTTTTGAACAATTGTTCAAAGCCTTAGCTCTTTGCGAGTCAGCACAGCCTCCGGCGCCAAAACCCTGGTACCAATTTGTCAGCGATATCGGGCAATGGGTCATCGTCCAACTGCAACAATTACTACTATTATTCAATTTCATTGGATTAACTCTATCGACTGCAGTAAAGGTTATCCTGAACCCACGCCGCTGGCGGCTAACCTCCTGTGTGGCGCATATGCAACAGACCGGGATAGCCGCAGTCCCGATTATTACCCTCATGGCATTTTTGGTGGGTGCCGTGTTGGCGTTCTTAGGAGCCACTGTGCTCATTGAGTTTGGCGCTACCTTATATACCGTCGATTTAGTTGCATTTGGTTTTATGCGGGAACTGGGCGTGTTGCTCACCGCCATTTTATTGGCCGGCCGTACCGCAAGCTCATTTACTGCTCAGATTGGTTCCATGAAAGTGAATGAAGAACTTGATGCTATGCAAGTCGAGCAATTCGATGCCATTGAAATGTTGGTATTGCCGCGGTTGTTTGCCCTACTCATTATGATGCCACTACTCACATTTATTGCCACTGCTGCTGGTTTGAGCGGCGGTGCTGCAGTGGCCGTTTTATCCTTGGATATTTCGCTGTCACACTATCTTTCCATTCTCAATGAAGTTCCCATACGACATTTTTGGGTAGGTTTAAGTAAAGCACCATTTTTTGCGCTTATCATAGGTATCATTGGTTGTTTAGAAGGGTTCAAAGTGTCATCGAATGCCCGCTCCATCGGGGTGCACACCACGCAAAGTGTGGTGCAGGCATTATTTGCTGTGATTCTGTTTGATGCCATTGCGGCAATATTTTTCATGGAAATGGGCTGGTAATTCACATGACAGAGCCACTACTTAAATTAACCAATATCACCACTCAATTTGGCTCCCATGTTGTCCATCACCAATTGAACTTAACCGTGTACACTGGCGAGATTCTAGGACTAGTGGGTGGTTCTGGTTCAGGCAAATCCGTATTACTACGTACTGCAATTGGCTTAAACAAAGCTGCCTCTGGAACCGTTGAACTCAATACCGAACAGTTCGGCGTGCTCTTTCAACATGGTGCATTATTTTCATCCCTGACTGTTGCTGAGAATGTGGCACTGCCGTTACTCGAGCATACCAACGTACCACGCCGGCAAGTATACGAATTAGCACAACTTAAACTAGCACTCGTTGGTCTCGACCCCAGTGTTGGCCATCGCTATCCAGCTGAGCTATCGGGTGGCATGATCAAACGAGCTGCATTGGCTAGAGCTTTGATTAGAGAACCTACAATGTTGTTTTTAGACGAACCAACAGCGGGTCTCGACCCAATTAGTGCAGCTTCTTTTGACGAGCTCTTGTTAACCTTATCAAGAGCCCTCGATTTAACCGTGATACTAATTACTCATGACCTCGACACGCTCTATACGATTTGTGACCGTGTCGCAGTATTAGCACAGAAGAAAATTCTTGCGGTGGACAGCTTACCGGCTGTAGCACAAACCGATGACCCATGGATACAAGCCTACTTCCATGGCCCGCGGGGACGCAGCGCACAAACGCAACAAACCGTAATTCAACAGCATTCAGAGGTGGAGAAATAGCCCATGGAGACACAAGCTCGTTATATTTGGGTTGGCATAGTCACCCTCACAATCCTTGCCGCAGGTCTTATCTTTGCGTTGTGGCTTAGTAAAGCTGATGCAAAAAGTGATTATAAACTCTATGACGTGCTGTTTAAGGAACCTGTTGCAGGCTTAATGATAGGCAGTCCTGTTCATTTCAATGGCATTTATGTAGGTGAAGTTACTCAGTTGAGTTTAGACAAAAATGATATGCGGGTAGTCCGAGCACGTGTCAAAATCAGTGCCAATACCCCTATTACTAAAGCTACCAAAGTATCCCGTACTTTACTTAACATAACCGGTGCTAGCGGGATCTCTTTCGAACAAAGTGTGGCACTAAGTGAGCCCATAGAACACAAAGACAAAATTCCAGAGCTTATTGCGGAGCCTTCAGAACTCACATTATTGCGCCTCAGTACGGAAGAACTATTTGTTAATGTTAGCCAGATGGTGAACAACGTTAATCGGCTATTTTCTGACAAGAACCTCTATTCGATTGAATCTATCCTTGCCAACGTTAATAGTTTTAGTGAAAGCCTCGTGCAGCAATCGGATAATATTGCCGCAGTACTAGAAGGCTTACAGACAACCACCAAGCAACTAAATACGTCTTTAACAGCCCTAGAGCATCAACTTACTACAGGTACTGCTCCATTGTTTAGCCAAGCGGAAGTGACCCTTAACCATTTAGCAGAAACAAGCAAAGAACTGCATCAGCTCATCCAACAAAACCGTGGCAGTATCGATGCTAGTTTGGCAGGAATCGCAGAAGTGGGACCAACCTTATTAGAATTACAATCGGTACTGAAGCGACTGAACCAAATTGCAGCACGCTTTGAAACAGAACAGATCAAGGAGTATCAACCATGAAATGCACAGCGTTAGTCAAGGCGCTCGTTGGAATATGTGTGCTGTCGAGCTGTACCGTATTACCAGAAGCTAAACCTATCGATTTCTACGTCATGACACCGATGCCAGTCATCACCACAGCACCTGTGGTGCGTTCACATATTCGTGTCGCCACCCCAGAACTCGGTGATGCTTTGCAATTTGAACGGATTGTGCGGGTTGCTAATGACGGTAGTATCGTTGCCTACCCAGACGCTAAATGGAGTTCATCCATTGCTTCCATGTGGCAAAACTGGCTTCTGGAAGGCTTGTGGCGTGATAGCCGCTTTGAGCAAATTAGCTCTGCGCAGCAAGGGTTTGATAGCCAATGGCTACTTGCCGGACGGCTCCAAGCATTTCATATCGAAGAAACCGCACAAGGCCCCATGGCTACAGTGCGATTTGACGCGCAACTGATTAATGCAAAACACCGACGATTACATCTAAGTAAGAGCTTTGTGCAACAGACCCCTGTTGCCTCAAGCACCACCTCAGCCGCCGTACAAGCGTTGCAGGTAGCTAGCGGCGATGTCGGACGGCAGCTGCTCGATTGGTTAGCCGCGACGCCTTAGCGCGCGGCTGCTACAACTTAACGTTCGTTAGAAACTTCCCACAAATGCAGCAATGCCTTCTTGCTGTAATGCATCAAGCGCTTCTGCTAACGCGGCTTCATCGGTTTCGAAATGATCTTCCCAGAGTGTCGAATTATTATTTTGGTCAACAATTTCTAACACCCAACCACTTTCTTCAGTCCGATAAATATCGATATTCACTGTCTCGCCATCAGCTTGGTACTGTTGGCATAATGGGCTTTGGATAAAAGTGGCGGCATCATTCATTGGATGGTCCTCAATGCAAAAAAAGGGCAACCCCTCGTAGGATTGCCCCGCTATTCTAGCAAGAAATTAAATTTGTTGAATTAAAAACTTGTAAGTGCCTCGTTAAAGGTTGCTGATGGGCGCATTGCCTTGTCAACCAGTTCTGGATTTGGTTGATAATAACCACCGATATCAACTGGTTTGCCTTGCACGCTGATTAGCTCAGCAACGATCGTAGCTTCATTGTCAACCAGCACTTTAGCAAGTTTAGCAAACCGCTCGGCAAGGGCAGTATCTTGCGTTTGCGCTGCAAGCGCTTCGGCCCAATACATAGCTAGGTAGAAGTGACTTCCACGGTTATCGATTTGACCTAACTTACGTGCTGGTGATTTATCATTTTCTAGGAACTTCGCAGTTGCTGCATCCAAGGTGTCGGCCAAAATTTGCGCCCGTTGGTTGTTCGTTTGCTGCGCTAAATGTTCCAACGATGCCGCTAACGCCAAGAACTCACCCAATGAATCCCAGCGCAGGTAGTTTTCTTCAACAAATTGCTGCACATGCTTAGGTGCTGAACCGCCAGCGCCAGTTTCGAACAAACCACCACCGTTCATTAATGGTACGATCGATAACATTTTCGCTGAGGTACCCAACTCAAGAATTGGGAACAAGTCAGTGAGGTAATCGCGAAGAACGTTACCGGTGACTGAAATAGTGTCTTCACCGTTTTTCATACGGGCAAGCGTATATTGGGTCGCCTCAGTCGGTGCCATGATGCGCAAATCAAGACCGGTGGTATCGTGGTCTTGCAAATACATCGTTACTTTCTTAATCAACTCCGCATCGTGGGCACGATTTTCATCAAGCCAGAATACTGCAGGCATGCCGCTTAACCGTGAGCGTGTTACAGCTAACTTCACCCAGTCACGGATCGGTGCATCTTTTACTTGGCACATGCGCCAGATATCACCTTGCTTGACCTCATGTGAGAACACAGTTTCACCAGCTTGATTGAGAACCATCACGGTACCATCGGCTGGAATTTCAAACGTTTTATCGTGCGAACCGTACTCTTCGGCTTTTTGTGCCATCAAACCAACGTTAGGGACTGTCCCCATAGTGGCTGGGTCAAATGCGCCGTGCTGCTTACAGAAATCAATTGTCGCTTGATAAACGCCTGCATAGCAGCGATCTGGAATCATGGCCAGCGTATCTTGGGTTTTACCTTCCCGATTCCACATTTTACCGCCATCTCGAATCATCGCCGGCATCGATGCATCAATGATCACGTCGCTTGGTACGTGCAAGTTGGTGATGCCTTTATCTGAGTTGACCATGGCCAATTCCGGCTGTTTTGAATAAACCGCTTCAATATCAGCTTCGATAGTTGCACGTTGCGCTTCAGGCAAGGTCGCAATTTTCGCCAATACATCACCGAAACCGTTCGTTGCATCAACACCTAACTGCTTAAAGGTATCCGCGTGCTTAGCGAAGACATCAGCAAAATACACTTTCACTGCATGACCGAACATAATCGGGTCAGAAACCTTCATCATGGTCGCTTTTAAGTGTAATGATAACAGCACGCCTTCTGCTTTCGCGGCGGCGGTTTCTTTAGCAAAGAAAGCTTGTAGCTTAGCCACATCCATATGAGCAGCGTCAACCACTTCACCAGCGAGAACTTTCACTGATTCTTTCAACACCTGCTCACCTGAGCTGGTTTTCAAAATAATTTTCAAATCATCAGCTTGAGCGAAGGTCGTAGACTGTTCGCTGCCGTAAAAATCACCATCATCCATGTGTGCAACACGAGTTTTTGAATCACTGCTCCATGCACCCATACGGTGTGGATGTTTTTTCGCATAATTCTTTACTGAAGCTGGTGCACGGCGATCTGAGTTACCTTCACGTAATACCGGGTTTACTGCTGAGCCTTTAATCCGGTCATAGCGTGCTCTGATCTCATGCTCTTCATCATTGCTTGGCTCGAGTGGGTAGTCTGGCAGTGCATATCCTTGCTCTTGCAGCTCTTTAATCGCTGCAGTCAACTGTGGAATTGATGCACTGATATTAGGTAATTTAATGATGTTTGCAGCAGGAGTTTGTGCCAACTGGCCTAACTCAGCTAGTGCATCACTAATGCGCTGTTCTTCAGTCAGGTATTCTGGGAAGTTCGCAATAATTCGACCTGCTAATGAAATATCGCGGGTTTCAACAACTACGCCAGCAGCATCGGTGAAGGTACGAATAATCGGTAACAACGAATACGTTGCTAGGCGTGGTGCTTCATCAGTTTCGGTATAAATAATCTTTGAACTATCAATCGACATAGTGATTCCTACTCATGAGTTCAGGACGGGAAAATTGCCCTGAATTATAGCAGGATGAGCCGCTAAGAACTAGCGCATCCAAGGAGGGAATCAGTAGGCAAAAAAAAACCCGCAGCTAGCTCAGCCAACTGCGGGTTTGTGTACTCTAAAATCAGTTGATTAGTTGATCTTAGGTGTTGTCAAGCCACGACGTTCAAGTAACGCTTCGCCAGTAGGCTCTTTACCACGGAAATCAATGTATTGCTGCATTGGATCCTTACTGTTACCTTTTGACAAAATTGCGTCACGGAACTTCTGACCATTCTCAAGCGTTAAGCCACCTTGCTCTTGCATATATTTGAACGCATCAGCAGCAAGAATTTCTGACCACATGTACGCGTAGTATCCAGCTGAATAGCCGCCAGAGAAGATGTGGGCAAAGAAAGTTGACTTATAACGTGGTGGTACCGCAGCAACAGCCACACCGTTACGCTCTAATGCTGCAGCTTCAAACGCCGCTACATCAGTAATGTTCGCTGCTGCTTCAGGAGTCAACGTATGATACTCAAGGTCTAACAATGCAGAGGCAATGTACTCCAAGGTGTCATAACCCATGTTGAAATTTTTCGCAGCAAGGACTTTGTCGAGCAATTCTTTTGGCATTGGTTCGCCAGTTTCATAATGCTTAGCAAAGTTGTTAAGTACTTTCTCGTTCAGCATCCAATCTTCTTGGAAGGTTGACGGGAACTCAACATAGTCACGCGATACTGCAGTCCCCGCTAATGACGGATACACGACGTCAGAGAACATACCGTGCAATGCGTGCCCCATTTCGTGGAACATGGTGCTGACTTCGTCAAAGCTTAACAAGGTTGGGCCTGATACCGCTTTCTCAATATTTTGGTTATTGAGAATAACTGGCTTAGTACCAAGCAAGTGTGATTGACGTACGAATGAACTCATCCATGCACCGCCACGCTTACCATCACGAGTAAACCAGTCGCCGTAAAACAGACCAAGCACTTCACCATTAACGTCACGTACTTCATAGACACGTACGTCATTGGCATACCCTGGGATATCATCGCGTGGTACAAAGGAAATACCGAACAATTGGTTCATGGCATAGAACACACCGTCTTCAACGACACGGTTGAATTCGAAGTACTTCTTCACTTCTTCGGTGTCTAGTGCATATTTCTCTGCACGGACTTTCTCGGCATAGTACGCCCAATCCCAAGGCTGAACTTCAAAGTCACCGCCTTCAGCATCAATCACAGCTTGTATTTCTGCTTGCTCAGCAGCAACGTTGCTAACAACAGCAGGAACTAGGTCACGTAGCATTTTTTGTGCTGCTGCTGGAGTTCCAGCCATGCTGGTTTCCAATACGTACTCACCCCAGTTACTGTAACCCAACAGTTGCGCACGCTCGGCACGTAATTGTGTCAGGCGCTTCACCAATGGACGGTTATCGGTAGCTGTGTTACCAGTACCACGATATGCCGACGCTTCCCAAATACGTTGCCGTAATTCGCGGTTTTCCAAAGACGCTAATACTGGTTGACGCGTGGTATTAGTAATTGAGATTGCGTACTTACCTGGATGCCCAGCAGCTACTGCAGCATCAGCATAAGCTTGAATCTGCGCTTCGCTAAGACCTGCCAATTCCTCTTTACTATCTACAATGACCGTATTTTCACGTGCCAACGTCATTAAGTTGCGCTGGAATTCAGTGGTCAATGAAGACATTTCAGTGTTAATTTCACGAATGCGTTGTTTGGCGTCTTCGCTTAGCTCTGCACCTGCACGTACGAAACCTTTGTAGGTATCTTCAACAAGACGCAGTGCTTCGCCACTCAGTGCATCGCGATTTTCGTAAACAGCTTTAACCCGCTCAAACAATTTAGGGTTCAACATGATGTTATCACGGTGAGCTGCAAATTTAGGAGCTAATTTACCTTGCAATGCACGGGTATCATCGTTACCAGCAGAACCAGCAATATTTGAGAAGACTGATGAAACACGACCTAATAACTCACCAGCGCGCTCCATTTCTACAATGGTGTTCTCAAACGTTGGTGCTTCTGGATTATTAGCAATAGCTTCAATTTCAGCCGCGTGTTCTGCCATCCCAGCTTCAAATGCTGGTTCAAAGTGCTCAAATTTGATTTTAGTAAAATCAGGCGCTTGATAAGGTAAAGTACTTGGGGCGTAGAATGGATTGCTTTGATCAAACTGACTAGCTTGGGTCATTTGCGTCTGCTCCACCTGTCCAGCTTGGCTAACTTGCTGAGCTGCGTCTTTATCAGAGCATGCAGCAACGGTAAGTGCCGTACCGATAGCAACAGCGATAAGGCTCTTGCGCATAATAATTCTCCCTTGTGGTTGTAATATAACCCTACTAATGTACCCCCCCTTGAGTTTCCACTCAAGTGCAGTTCATGGCACATTTGCAACGATCTACCCCAGATTTTCTAAATTAGGCGACTTCTTGCACAGGAATAATAGGGCCAAGTTGGTATTTTGCGCGGGCTTTTTCACACTCAGGATTGGAACCATTCACTGACATCGCAAATTCGCGACAAGGACTAGGACGGTTTTCGTAGATCGAGCAACTAACGTGTTTGCCAATTTCGCCTTGTAACGCAACGCAGCGCGGTTCAGGCTGATTTGTGCCCTGCATACAAAGCAAATAAGGATGAAAGGATTCTGTTAGTTCGCTGGGGACATATCCGGCGGGGGCTCCGGTTGCTTCACCCCAATAGAAAGAAACGCGAAAAAAAGCGCAACAAGCACCACACATCATGCAGGCATTCGTCACACTCATCGACGACACCTCGTTCTAGTTGTTAACAGACTAATATTCGATACAACAATGAAGTGGCGGAGCGGACGGGACTCGAACCCGCGACCCCCGGCGTGACAGGCCGGTATTCTAACCAACTGAACTACCGCTCCGCAGCGGTAAGACGACGTATTGTAGGAAAGTGGCGGAGCGGACGGGACTCGAACCCGCGACCCCCGGCGTGACAGGCCGGTATTCTAACCAACTGAACTACCGCTCCGCTTTCCTGCGTTCTGAGTTCCCGAGTGGAGCCTCAGAATGCGGAGCGCATATTACGAATGCTGAAGGGACTCGTCAACCTTTTTTTGTAAGTTTTGAATTGTTTGCCTGAAAAACGCTCAAAACAGCCAGAAAATCAGCAAAACCGCCGGGATTCTATTGCCACAATGGTTGTTTAATGAGCTGCAACCGTTGCTTGTGTGCTTGCTCTTCTGCCGCTGTCGCTTGTATCACTCGTAATGGCTGCTTGTTATGCACTGGTGTCCAGTTCTGTTGGAGCCCCTGCTGTGCCGTATTATGTTGTGTGGCCAGCTCTAGCTTAGTCTGCCCGCCGGTCATCGCCAAATAGACTTCGGCAAGTAGCTCAGCATCTAATAAGGCTCCGTGAAACGTTCGACCGGAGTTATCAATACCATAAGCACGACATAATGCGTCGAGATTATTACGTTGACCAGGCCGTAATTCCCGCGCCAACATTAAGGTATCGAGAACTGTACAAAAATCAGTCACGCGACCAAAGTTCTTCCGTGTAAGTTGCAGTTCATGATCGATAAAACCAATGTCGAACGCAGCATTATGGATAACCAATTCTGCACCACGAATAAACTCCACAAACTCATCAACGATCTGTTCAAAAATAGGCTTGTCTTGCAAAAACTCATTGGTGATCCCGTGCACTTCAATGGCCTCTTGCTCAACTACACGCTGCGGATTGATATAGACGTGAAACGTCCGCCCGGTTAATTTGCGGCCGATAACTTCCAATGCTCCAATTTCAATGATGCGATGCCCTTGGGCAGGATCGAGACCTGTTGTCTCAGTGTCGAGTACGATTTGTCGCATGACTTAACTACTTTTCCGATAATGAAATGGTGATTGCGCTTTAGCATTTAGTGTGGCTTTTTTCCTCACTAACAACAAGTTTAATTTACCCCAGTTCACGATCGTAGCGCTCCCCCTTAGAATTCGTTAGACTTTACCTTGTCACTCACTAAATTGCGGAAAACAGCCCCATGACCAAACAAGTTTCGATATACACCGATGGTTCTTGTTTAGGAAATCCAGGCCCTGGGGGCTACGGTGTAGTGATTGAGTACGGTCCCCATCGCAAAGAGTTATCTGGCGGTTATCGTCTTACGACAAACAATCGCATGGAGCTACTTGCCGCGATCAAAGGTTTACAAGCATTGAAGCGCCCCTGCTCCGTGGTGCTCACCACGGATAGCCAATATTTGCGTCAAGGTATTCAGCAGTGGATTCATAAATGGAAGCAAAATGGCTGGCGTACCGCTGCCCGCAGCGCAGTGAAGAACGCTGATCTATGGCAGCAATTAGATCACGAAACTCAACGTCATCACATTCAATGGAATTGGGTAAAGGCGCACCAAGGCCATCCGCAAAATGAACGCTGCGACGAATTAGCACGACAAGCAGCACAGCAACACACGTTAGCAGAAGATAGTGGTTACCAACCGTAACCACGCTAATCGGTTACCTATAGTTATAGTCCTTTAACACGATTAGCCACGGGAACCGCACTTATCTGTGTTTTTACGTGGCGTTTACTACGTACCACTGTCAGTGGGTATTCACGTTTTTTGGCGACCATGTAGTACATGCAACCAACGGCTGGCACCACTTGAGCCACATGACTTAAACCGATACTCGCCGACCGCGTTGTAGCCAGTAATAAACTTGGTGCTGCATAGCCACTTGCCACAATCTCAAAGTTCAATAAATTCAGCCAATCACTCACGCGTGCTAAACTAAAGTAACGCCCACGCCACGGTAGCTCATTCATTTTTGATGGCCACACCCCTACTAATCGGGCTGGGCAGAAAGGATTAAAGCCTGCCAAAATTAAATGGCCATCGGCAATTAAACTGCGGCTCATTTCACGCAGTACTTGGTGAGGATCGCGCTCAAACTCAAGTTGCCCGATCATTACAATGGCATCAAGAACTCCTTCGGCAAACGGCCAATATTCAAAATCAGTATGAATATCACCACACCCATATCGTGCAGCGGAAAATTGATGGCGAACCCGTAGTTCACCCAATTCCAGATCTTGCGCAAGATGGCCTACTCGGGCTAGATAGTAACCAAACACTTTTGCACAATGTGGTGTCAATGCTTGGCTCAATTGTTCTTGCAACCAGCGCCCATGTGGCAATTGTTGCCAGTTACTGGGTGCTTCTGCAGCGACGTCTTGCCGGGCAGGCATTAACATCATAGTAAGACCCCTATATAATCAGTGATGAGCTTCAGTACTTATTAACTCAGGTGACGTGATGATCGTTTCAGCAATTCCAGCATTTGATGATAACTACATTTGGGCCATTCAGCCAAGCGAGACTAATGGCGTTATTGTGGTCGACCCCGGTGCTGCGGAGCCAGTGCTTGACTGGTTAACACAACACCACAAGAAATTGCTAGGTATCCTCGTCACTCATCACCACTGGGATCATACTAACGGTATCATGCCACTGGTTAATTTATTTCAAGTGCCAGTCATTGGTCCCCATGGCGATCACATCGAAGGTATCAGTCACGCTGTTACCCATGGCGATACTGTCACTGTGCCTGGTACGAACTGTGAATTCAAAGTATTAGCAACACCTGGACACACACTCGATCACCTCAGTTATTATACTTTAGGTCATGTTTTTGTTGGTGACACTCTTTTTTCAGCTGGCTGCGGCCGCATGTTTGAAGGTACTCCAGAGCAATTTTATCAGTCTTTACAATGCTTAGCTGAACTTCCAGACGATACCAACGTCTATAGTGCTCACGAATATACTCTAGCGAATTTAAAATTTGCGCTTGCCGCAGAGCCAGAGAACAACATGATTCAAGATTATTTGGCCGCAGTAACGCGTCGACGCGCACAAGGGCTCATCACCCTACCGTCATCCATTGGACGAGAAAAACAAGTCAATCCATTCCTTCGTGCCACGTCAGCGCAACAGTTTGCTGAATTACGACGGTGGAAAGACCAGTTTTAATGCCGTAAACTGCCCTCAACAAAAAAAATGGATACCATCAATGAATAAATGGTTAGCCCTTACTATTTCGACCAGCCTATTAACTGGATGCGCTACACTTCCTTGGCAATCGACACAGCATGATCCAGCAACTGACACCAGTGCAATGTTGTCCGCTGATGCTACGGCAACTATAGCTGTTGCAGAACAGGAGCCTACAGCTGATATCATTACCCCCGAAATCACTGTTAGCCCCCAGGAAGAAGCGGATGTCTGGGTTCGAATTAAACGTCAGTTGACTTTAGAAGCGCCCGAAGTCCCTCGATTAGTAAGTCAACGCGACTGGTATTTAAACAACCCCAATTACTTAGAACGAGTTGCCAAACGCGCACAACCATTTATGTACATGATCGTCGAAGAAATTGAACGACGTGAAATGCCGCTCGAGTTAGCCCTGCTACCCATCGTGGAAAGTGCGTTCGATCCTTTTGCCTATTCCCATGGTCGCGCAGCTGGGATATGGCAGTTTATTCCAGGAACGGCACGCCACTACGGCTTAGAAATTAACTGGTGGTACGATGGCCGCCGCGATGTTTACGCAGCGACTCATGCGGCGCTCGATTATCTTGATGCATTACAAAAGCGTTTTGACGGGGATTGGTTACATGCCCTCGCTGCATATAACTCAGGTGAAGGTCGGGTTGCAAATGCTATTCGGGCCAATCAACGCGCTGGCAAGCCAACCGATTTTTGGTCATTAAATTTACCCCTAGAAACCCGTGCGTATGTCCCTAAGTTACTCGCTCTTGCTGATATTTTAAAGAATTACGATGACTATGCGCAGCACTGGTTGCCTATCCCTAATCAACCTTACCTAGCCGTAGTATCTGTCCCGGCCCAAATTGATTTAGCAAAAGCCGCAGAAATGGCAGAACTTGAGTTAGATGAATTACATCACTTCAACTCTGGCTACAATCGCTGGGCGACAGATCCCAACGGACCACACCGATTGTTACTTCCCATTGAAAACGCCACGAAACTGGAACAATGGCTGGCAACCACGGATCAATCAGAGTTAGTCCAATGGACTCGCCATAAAGTGAAGCCCGGCGAGAGCTTATTAGTGATTGCAAAGCAATACCATACCACTGCCCAAGCGATTCAGCAGGCAAACCGAATTTCAGGCCACCTCATTCGCGCTGGTGATTATTTGTTGGTACCTGTAGCGACCCGTGAATTAGGTGACTACAACCTGTCAGCAGAGCAGCGTTTAGCAAGCAAGCAGTCAACTGCTCGTGGCGAGTATAAAGTGGAACACACGGTCGTCCGCGGGGATACGTTGTGGGATATTAGCCGCAAGTACAATGTTAACCTGCGCCAGCTCGCCAGTTGGAACGGCATGGCCCCCACTGATCCATTACGTCCTGGCAAAACATTAGTGGTGTGGTTGCCGCACTCCGAACAGCCAAGTGGAATCGTACGTAGCGTTAATTACAAAGTCCGCTCAGGCGACTCACTTGCACGCATCGCCTCACGGTTTAATGTGACTATCAACGATATTGAAAAATGGAATCAAATTAGCCGGAAGAATTACTTACAGCCAGGTCAAGAATTGAAACTATTTGTCGACGTTACCCGCTTAAATAGCCAATCTTAACCTACTTTTGCAGGAGGTCGATTAAATCGGCCTCACTCAAAATCGTGATTCCCAGTTCTTCCGCTTTTGTCAATTTAGACCCAGCATTATCACCGGCAATGACAGCCGTTGTTTTCGCTGATACGCTGCCTGTCACTTTCGCACCCCGCGCTTGCAGTGCCTGCTTTGCCTCATCGCGGGTCATCTGGCTCAACGTCCCAGTTAGCACAAAGGTCTGTCCGACTAAGGTAGCTTCTGCTGCTGCTCGTTGCTCTAGCGCTGGCCAATGCACCCCAAGTGCCAGCAAATCATCAATCACTTGCTGGTTGTGTGGCTCACGGAAAAACTGATAAATGTGGTTCGCTACCACGGCACCTACATCAGGTACTTCTTCAAGCTCAGCTTGGCTTGCTGTAGCAATACGTTCCAGATCACCAAAATGCTGCGCCAAATTGGTTGCAGTTGCCTCGCCAACTTCACGAATGCCTAGGGCATACAGAAACCGCGGTAAGGTAGTCTCTTTACTTGCGTTAATCGCAGCAATAATTTTTTTCGCTGATTTGTCACCCATCCGCGGCAAGTAGGCTAACTCCCGTTCATTAAGCCGATATAAATCGGCGGGTGATTTAATCCACTCACGCTCAATGAGTAACTCAATTAATTTCTCACCTAGTCCATCTATATCCATGGCCTTACGAGAGGCGAAATGTTTAATTGCTTCACGCCGTTGGGCAGCACAGATTAAGCCACCAGTGCATCGCGTTACCGCTTCACCTGCGATGCGTTCAACATGCGAATTACACACTGGGCATTGCTGCGGGAACGTGATCATACGCGCATCGGCTGGACGCCGTTCAGGAACCACTTGCACCACCTGTGGGATCACATCACCCGCGCGTCGGATAATGACAGTATCGCCAATCCGAATATCTAAACGCTCAATTTCATCAGCGTTATGCAGTGTCGCGTTGGCAACGATTACCCCACCGACAGCAACCGGTTCAAGCCTCGCCACTGGAGTGATTGCGCCAGTTCGGCCGACTTGAAAATCCACATCGCGAATCACCGTCATTTCTTCCTGGGCAGGAAACTTCCAGGCAATAGCCCAACGCGGTGCACGAGATACAAACCCAAGATCTTGCTGTAACGCAATATCATTCACTTTAACCACGATTCCATCAATTTCATAACGCAACTGTGCACGACGTGCTAAAATTGAGTGGTAATAAGCCAAGCACTCTTCGGCACCTACCACCACGCGAATTTCATCACTGATCGGTAGCCCCCACTGCTGCAATTGGGTCAAACGACCGAAATGGGTTGTTGCTAATTCAACATCATCACTTACCACACCCATACTATATGCGTAAAAATGCAATGGCCGTTGTGCCGTAATTCGACTATCCAGTTGCCGCAAGCTGCCAGCTGCTGCATTGCGGGGATTAGCGAAGGTTTTTTCCCCTTTGTTTGCGGCTCGAGCGTTATAGCGCTCAAACGCTTGTAGCGGCATAAATACCTCACCGCGTATTTCTAAACGCTGCGGAAATTTGCCCTCGAGCTGTAGAGGTATATTTCGAATAGTGCGGACGTTGGCGGTAATGTCCTCACCAATTTGACCATCACCACGGGTAGCTGCCTGTGTCAATTCACCATTTTCGTACAAAATACTAACTGCCGCGCCATCTAATTTAGGCTCACAGCAAAATTCAATGGCTTCTTGTCGATCGAGGCGCTCCGCAATGCGTTTGTTAAATGCGTGAAATTCATCATCTGTCAGCGCATTGTCAAGACTCAGCATCGGCATTTCGTGGCGGATCTGCGCAAAGGCATCAAGCGCCTTACCCCCCACCTTTTGGGTGGGTGACGATGCGGTAATTAAACTGGGGTATTGCTGTTCTAATTGCTGGAGTTCTCGAAACAACCGATCATATTCAGCATCTGGCACTGACGGTTCATCCAACTCATAATATTCACGGTTATAGCGGGTTAATAACGCACGTAACTGAGCAACACGGTCAACAATTTCAGCTGTGACCTCAGCATTGCTATCGTCAAACAAGTCTTTTATGTTCATGAACTGTGTCTAATTAAGCGTTTACGCTCAAACTCTTTAATTCGTTGATGAATATGCTGTACCGCTTGGCGTGTTAATGGATTGCGATGCTCATCCAATACTTGGCCATTAGCGACTGCTTTTGCCAACTTGAGGGCTGCATTATGCATCATGTTAAACGCTTGCAGTGAGTCACTTTTTATCGGTAATGCCAAAAATAATGCCACCCCTTCCGTCTGAAATGTTTCCATTGCATCAATATCAAACGTACCTGGATTAAACATATTCGCGAGGCTAAACAATACTGGACCATTACCTGCTGTATCAACGTGACGGTGGAAAATCTCAAATTCACCAAACTTGAACCCAAGTTCTGTCATTTGCTGCAATAATATTGCACCTTCAATTTGGCCTGTTACATGTAATACAATCACTTCTTCGGGATCTTCCGTAATAATCGGCTGATCCTCACTAGGCTCTAGTGGTAAATCCATACTTTGTTGGGTGGGTTGCGACACGTCACCGGCAGCAGTTTGGGACGCTGCTTCAGCGCGTTTAGAAGTGCGTATAGGCCGATCGTCCACTGGCGCGGTAACAGTGGGTAACTCGAGCTCATCATCTACTGTAGCGCGAATTGTCGGGACTACTTCTGAATCCGCTGTGTCGTCAACACGCGTAGTACGTGCTGGAGCCGCGACCGGGCTCGACGATGCAGGTTTAATGATACGTACTGCGCCAATACCATCTTCATCAAAGCCATCATCAGTGGCGTGTTGACGCTTCTGTTCAACCAACTCGGCGCGCTCGCGCTGCAATTTTTCATTACGGCGTAAGGTCCAAACCCCATGCCCAATAATGGCAGCTATCAGTACTAATCCAATGATACTGAAAACAATCTGCATCGTACTCATAATATGCTACTCACTTGCTTATTCATTTTTATCGTTAGGACGCTTCTGTGAGCGCCACGGCCTCGTCAATATCAACTGCGACGAGCCGTGATACGCCGGCCTCTTGCATCGTTACCCCGGCTAGGTGCGATGCCATTTCCATTGCAATCTTATTATGGCTTATATAAATAAACTGCACTGTTGCCGACATTTCCTCCACCAATCGACAGAACCGACCAACGTTTGCATCATCCAATGGGGCATCAACCTCGTCCAAGAGACAAAACGGAGCTGGGTTTAAACGAAAAATTGCAAACACCAATGATAAAGCGGTTAGCGCCTTTTCACCACCTGAAAGCAGGTGAATTGTACTATTTTTCTTGCCCGGTGGCCGTGCCATGATGGTAACTCCGGTATCAAGAAGGTCGTCATCGGTTAATTCTAAGTAGGCACTGCCACCACCGAATACTTTAGGGAACAGTTCCTGCAAGCCTTGATTCACAGCATCAAACGTTGCTTTGAACCGTTGCCGTGTCTCCCGATCAATTTTACGGATAGCCGTCTCTAATGTTTCCAAAGAGGCAGTCAGGTCCTCATGTTGCTGATCGAGGTAAGTCTTGCGCTCGGCCAACACCTCTGCCTCTTCAATAGCGGCTAGGTTAATTGCACCTAACCGCTGGACGGCTTGTTGAATCCGCTCCAATTCAGCGTGCCATTGTTTCTCATTAGCAGATTCCGATAATTGTTCCAGCACAGGTTTAAGCGGTTGCTGCATTTCATCTAGCACCGCTAACACGTGCCGCGACCGCTCTTGCAAGGTGACCAATTCCATTTGACTACTCTGCAATCGTGCACGAGCTTTATCAATCTGGCTTTGTACACCCTGCGCTCCAGTGCTTAATTCGCGCAATTGCGTTTCTAACTCACTGACTCGGTTTGCCCATTGTCGCCGTTCGTCATCCACCTGTTCACGTTGCTGGAGCAATTCATCAATTTGCAATGCGAGTAGTTCTGCTTGCTCAGGATAGGATTCATCAGGGTGCTGTAAGGAAGCCATTTGTTCCTGCACCAACTCTAACTGTTGCTGTGTACGCTGAATCAAGGCCGCCATATGTTGTTGCTGATGATGTAGCTGTTGCATCTGCATCAGCAACTGCTGATGTTGTTGCTGCGCTTGTTCTAAGGCTACACGAGCCTGCTGGCGTGCGGCAGTGAGCTGTTCACGACGTTGGTGCCAATCTTCTGGTGGTTGCTGCTGTTGTTGTGTCGTAAATAATTCTATTCGTTCAGCAACTTCTAACAGTTGTACTTGCAGTGTTTCGCGTTGTTCAACCAAGTCAATCTGTTGCTGCTCAAGCTGGTTTTGGCGCACGAGTAGTTCAGTGTGTTGTTGTTGCTGCCAATGATACTTCTCTCGCTGACTTGCCAATTGTGCAGCACATTCTCGGTAATCTTGAACAAGCGCCTCACGTTGCTGTTGCAATTGTTCAAGCATCGTTTTGTGCTCATGTAACTGTTGCTGCCCTTGCATCAATACTTGTTCGAGTTCTGTCAACTCAGCGGTCACCTCAATTAGCTCCTGCTGCAGTGCTAATTGGCTATCATCCGCCTTCACTTGCGGTGCTTGATAACCGCTTAAACTCCACCATTGACCATCAGGATTAATGGTCGGCTGTTGTGGCAGCACCTGGTCGTTGTTAACCACTTCAACACAACGGGTTTCGCACAACAGTCCCCAACGTTGTAGCGGCCCTATGACTTGCGCTGCTAAGCTTTCGCTTGCCCCAATCTGTGCTTGTAGTACCACCAACTTGGCACCTAGGCTGTCGGGCCAATGTGATGGCGTATGGTCAATAACCCATGCGTCAAGCCAAGGAGAAGCAATCTGCTCGATGGCAAACTGCCAGTGCGGCTGGCATTGCAATAAGTCGCGTACCTGCCCTAGCGGCTCAATGTGCTGATCAATCAGCCACTGTTTTACTTGGGCTGGCCAATCTTTGGCTTGTGCGGCTTGTAATAAATGCTGTAACGATGTTTGCCGTCCTAATAATCGTTGCTTACCCTGCTGCAGGTGGTCACGTTGTTCTAATAACTCTTCATAGGTTTGTTCAGTAGCACTGACAGCTGCTTGGCTATCACTCAGTGCTTGTTGCAGTTGCTGTTGCCGTTGTTCGAGTTCATACAATCGCTGCTGTGCTTCTGCGTCGGTGAACTGCTGTTGTTGCTGTAACACAGTAACCAATTCATGCTCAATACGGGCTAGGTCGTCCTGCGTACGTTGGAGCTGGTGCTCGAGCTGCTGACGTTGCATCTGCACCTGCTGCAATTCCTCACGCTGGCGTTGCTGCGCATCTAAATAACGTTGATAGCCGTCTTGCCACTGCAACCAAGCGGCTTCTTGTTCTTCAAAATCAGTCTGTAGTATCGCCAGCCGATGCGCTTCCTGATCTAAATCGGGCTGGAGCACTTCCTGCTGCTGCACCAATTCTTGTTGCTGCTCTTGATCGTGATGTAGTGTTTGCTGTAACTGTGATAATTCTGCCTGGAGTTGAGCGCGGCGTTGTTGCTGTTGTTGATGTTGTTGTTGAACCGATTGCAACTCATGTTCACGACGGGTCAAATCGTTGCCGAGTTGATAGAACCGCTGTTGTATTGCATCGAGTTGTTCTTTGGCAGTGGTGATTTGCTCGCGTAACTCAATCGTACCACGTTCACTACCACGTTGTTCGGCAATCCAACGTTCTAACTCGGCTTCTTGTTGTTGAATGGCAGCACGAACTTGTGTTGCTTGTTGTTCATGCGCAAGCCACCGCAGCGCCTGCAATTCAGCTTTATACTTACGCTCTTGGGTCTTCAGTTCTTTATAGCGGCGTGCCGCTGCTGCTTGCCGTTGGAGTTTTTCAAGTTGGCTGCCTAACTCATCACGAACATCAGATAACCGATCTAAGTTATCCCGTGTCGTTTGAATACGCTGTTCGGTTTCGCGGCGCCGTTCTTTATATTTTGAAATGCCTGCGGCTTCCTCAATAAAAACCCGTAATTCTTGCGGTTTCGATTCGATCAGCCGAGAAATCATGCCTTGCTCAATAATGGCATAGCTACGTGGCCCAAGACCGGTTCCGAGAAATAGATCGGTAATATCTCGACGGCGACATTTGGTTTGGTTGAGATAGTAATCAGAGCGACCATCGCGGGTAACAACACGCTTTACTGATATTTCGGCATAGTTACTATATTCGCCTTGGATACGCCCAGAACTGTTATCAAAAACCAGTTCAACGCTGGCTTGAGAAACTGGTTTACGAGTACTTGAGCCGTTAAAAATAACGTCGGTCATGGCATCGCCGCGCAGGTTTTTTGCTGAGCTTTCACCCAGCACCCAACGCACCGCATCAATGACGTTCGACTTGCCACAACCATTGGGACCAACCACACACGTCATTTGGTGCGGGAATGGTACTTTTGTGACATCGACAAACGATTTAAAACCAGCAAGCTTGATGTATTTAAGGCGCATTTATAGTCGTTATCGTATAGCTACCAATAATGAAAACCATCTTGTTGATGAACAAGTTGACATTATCAGATAAATTGAGTTTTTGTAATAGCTTTACATAATCTATCCATTTCTCATAGGAATTCTCATGCATCGAGTTCATGCGTTTGGTGGTACATACGTCAGTCGCGGAATTGAGTTAGCGTTTCAACCTGGGTTGCGCCGCTACGTTTTTATTCCATTACTCATCAACATACTGCTGTTTAGCGTCGCTATCTACTACTCATTCCATTATTTAGCAAAGGGAGTCGATGCTATCATTGCTTGGTTACCCAGTTATTTAACGTGGATCGAGCTGATTATTTGGCCCTTGGCGATCATCACGATATTACTGGTGGTGGCACTCACCTTTACCAGTATCGCTAACCTTATCGCCGCACCATTTAACAGCTTATTGGCTGAGCAAGTGGAAATTCGATTAACCGGTGTGCCAGCGGTTGATGGTGGTATTCGCGGAGTTATTCGGGATATTCCACGCATACTATTGCGGGAAGGGCAGAAGATTATCTACATTATTCCACGCTTCATCGGGTTCGGGTTGTTACTGTTATTTCTCCCTTTCATTGGTCAATTGTTGTGGTTTTTGTTCGGAGGCTGGATCATGACCATCCAATATGCTGATTATGCGTTTGACAACCATAAAGTGCCATTCAAAACCATGCGCCAGCAACTGTGGCACCATTCAGGTAAAAGCCTATCGTTCGGGTGCATCGTAGCAGTACTCACAAGTTTGCCGATTATCAACTTATTACTCATTCCTATTGCCGTCTGTGGTGCTACGGCAATGTGGGTTGATCACTTCAAAACGAATACTGAAATAGTGCTCAAAAACTAAAGCGTGATATAATTTTCCCTCGAAAATTAAGCCATCACCCGAGCGTACTATGACTGTCGAAAATTATACCCCTACCTCTAGCCAACCATCAGCTGCTGCCCGAATTGGCTTTGTCAGTTTGGGATGCCCCAAAAACCTCGTTGACTCAGAACGAATTCTTACCCAATTACGAACCGAAGGGTACGACATTGTTAACCATTATCATGATGCCGATTTAGTGATCGTAAATACCTGTGGATTTATTGATTCTGCGGTACAAGAATCGCTGGATGCTATCGGTGAGGCGTTACATGAAAATGGTAAAGTTATCGTCACAGGATGCTTAGGTGCCAAAGATGATGAGATTCGTGAAGTGCATCCTAACGTTCTCGCGATCACCGGTCCGCATGCTTATGAAGAAGTGATGGGCTACGTCCATCAATACGTTCCGAAGCCTAAACAAATTCCATTTGGTAACCTCGTGCCAGATACCGGCGTAAAATTAACCCCACGCCATTTTGCCTATTTAAAAATCTCTGAAGGTTGCAACCATCGTTGCACATTTTGCATTATTCCTTCGATGCGGGGCGATTTAATCAGCCGTCCCATTGGGGATGTACTCAATGAAGCACAGCGCTTAGCTAACGCGGGCGTTAAAGAGTTGTTGATTATCTCCCAAGATACCAGTGCATACGGTGTTGATGTCAAACATAAAACTGGGTTCTGGGATGGTCAGCCCGTTAAAACCAGTATGTCCGCATTGTGTGAAGCTTTGGGCAAGTTGGGCATTTGGGTTCGATTGCATTATGTTTATCCATATCCAAGTGTGGATGACGTTATTCCGTTAATGGCAGCTGGGAAAATCCTTCCCTATTTAGATATTCCATTACAGCACGCCAATCAGCGTATTCTCAAATTGATGAAGCGCCCTGGTTCTGCTGAGCGCACCTTAGAGCGGATCCGTAAATGGCGAGAAATATGTCCAGATCTAACCATTCGCAGTACGTTTATTGTTGGTTTCCCGGGCGAAACCGACGCGGAGTTTGAAGAACTGTTACAGTTCTTACGCGACGCCCAGCTCGATCGTGTTGGCTGTTTCACCTATTCTGACGTGGAAGGGGCAAAAGCAAATGAGTTGCCAGATCCAGTGCCAGAACACGTGAAACAGGAACGCTACGCACGCTTCATGGAAGTGCAGCAAGAGATTAGCGCTGCTCGCTTACAAGCTAAAATTGGCTGCACATTGACCGTACTTATTGATGACGTTGATGATGAAGGCGCTATTGGCCGAAGCTATGCAGATGCTCCTGAAATCGACGGTCTAGTCTACTTAAATGGTGCAACCAATGTGAAACCTGGTGAGTTCGTACAAGTGCTTATTGAGCATGCTGACGAGTACGACTTATGGGGAACCATTACACCGTAGAGTTAACCAGCTGTCCGCTTCATTAAACCTCACATGACCATGCTATGTGAGGTTTTTTGCTTGCCTTTATTTTTCCTGTCACTATTATAAAGAAAGATTAACACGAGGATATTATGCTAAGTTTCACAAGCAAGCATACGATTACATCTCTAACCTTACCTCATTAAGCCGGGCGTAGTCGGATACGTCCGGCGCGTTTGGTTGCTTCAGCAAGTATAAAATCCCTATAACTTTACGTGATTCAGAATTCAACGACTGAAGTTTTGAGCATTGTTGTTAGCTTCGAGAGAGTTTGATACATGGAACAAAAACCAGAAATTATTATTACAAAAAGTGATTTGGCACAAATTGAAGCGTTGTTAGCTTCAACGAAACCATTACCTGATTCAGCCGATGCGTTGGAAGGTGAGTTAGCGCGCGCAACTGTCGTTGCTAATGATCAACTACCAGCAAATGTGGTCGCCATTGGTAGTGAAGTGACGTTTAAAATTATTGCCACCGGCGCAACCTTTACAAAAGTACTTTGTTTGCCCCACGAAGTTGCATCAGTGGAAGGCGGTATTTCAGTATTTGCACCAATTGGCACTGCTATTTTAGGCTTGTCTGAAGGGCAACAAATTGATTGGGATAGTCCCCGCGGGCAACAGCGTATAGAAATCATTAAGGTAGCGCACCAAGATTAAAGTGCGCTACCAATACTGTTGTTAGTCACCGTCAGAGTCATCATTTTCTAATAGTTTACGATCAATTTGCTTGGTTGATTGAACCCCAAGCTTACGAAACCGCTCCACTCGCCGAACGAGGTTGCCACGCCCCGTAGATAGCTTATTGAGAGCTCCGTCATAGTGCTTTCGGACAGTTTCTAGTGACTGTCCGATGCGTTGTAAGTCTTCAACAAAACCCACAAACTTATCATAAAGATTGGCTGCCTCATCAGCAATGGTTTGAGCGTTTTGGTTTTGATATTCGTATTGCCAAATATTATTGACGGTTCGCAATGCAACTAATAAATTCGTCGGGCTTACCAACATAATATTGTTATCCAAAGCCAAACGGATCAGCTCTGGATCCCGGTCAACTGCAAGTAAAAAAGCAGGCTCAATTGGAATAAACATCAACACGTAATCCAAGGTACGGATGCCATCAAGTTGTTGATAGTTTTTCTTTCCTAATCCTTTGATGTGCTGCCGTAATGAGTTCACATGTTCATTGAGTGCTTGTTCTCGAGTAACCTCATCATCGCTATTAAAGTAGCGCTCATAGGCTTGCAACGATACTTTAGAATCAATCACGACATCTTTATTATTAGGCAAGTGAACTATTACATCCGGTTTAAAGGTTCGCCCCTCCGTATCTTTATGATGCGCTTGAGTATGGTATTCATGCCCCTCACGTAATCCAGATTGTTTGAGGATACGTTCAAGCACAACTTCACCCCATGCACCTTGGGTTTTAGTGTCCCCCTTTAGCGCCCGTGTTAACGCTTCTGCTTCAGCCGCCATTTGTTGATTCAGTTCACGCAGTGAATTAACTTGAGCACTCAACTCTGAACGTTGCTTAAGCTCCTCAGTATATTGCTGTGTGACTTGTTGTTTGAATGCATCAAGCTGCTGTTTGAATGGAGCTAAGGTTACTTCGAGCGTTTGTTTGCTAGCAGCTTGCAAACGCTCCGACTTTTGCTCAAAGATGTGTTGTGCGAGACGCTCAAATTCTTGTTTTAATCGCTCTTCACTACGTTCAAGAAGCTGTTGTTTTTCTGCTGCGCTTTCGAGCTTGGCAGATAACTCTGCTCGAACTGCAGCATATTCGGCCTGTAACTTACTATAGTCAGTTTGCCACTGATGCGTAAGACGTTCCTGCGCTTGCAATCGCTCAATTAAATCTGCCCGAACTTGCTCATGCTGTGCTAGTTCTTGCTGCAATAAACGGCTACGCTGGCGAGCCAAAATACTGGCTACCCCGCCAGCGATTACTGCCGTCACTATGACGACAGCAAGCCATCCCCATAAACTATACATCACTGCCTTCCAGCTTTAATCGCCAAATTGCCGGCCCAGTTTCGTGGGCGTTATCGCCAGTACTATCTACAGCAACTGTTACTGGCATATCTTCAACTTCAAACTCATAAATGGCTTCCATACCCAAATCCTCAAAGCCTACCACGCGTGCTTTCTTAATAGCTTTGGCAACGAGGTACGCAGCACCTCCCACAGCCATTAAATATACTGCCTTGTGTTTTTTTATGCTTTCCACAGCAGCTGGACCGCGTTCTGCTTTACCGATCATTCCTAAAATGCCTGTTTGTTCTAGCATCATATCGGTAAATTTATCCATCCGCGTTGCTGTCGTTGGGCCGGCAGGCCCAACTGCTTCATCACCAATTGGATCAACCGGGCCTACGTAATAGATAAACTTATTTGTAAAGTCGACGGGTAGCTGTTCACCACGCTCGAGCATGTCTTTAATCCGCTTATGTGCAGCATCACGCCCCGTTAACATCTTACCGCTTAGTAAAATTGTTTCACCGGTTTTCCATGTCTCGATATCTGCTTGCGTGACCGTATCTAAATTCACTCGGCGTGCGTCATCACCCAGTTCAAATGTGATATCCGGCCAATCCGATAAGCGCGGCGGCTGCAAATCAGCTGGGCCTGAACCATCCAATGTAAAATGAACGTGACGCGTTGCGGCACAATTAGGAATAAGGGTAACTGGCTTTGACGCCGCATGTGTTGGTGCGGATTTAATTTTCACATCCATCACCGTAGTGACACCACCAAGGCCTTGGGCGCCGATGCCTAACTTATTCACTCGATGATAAATTTCTAACCGCAACTCTTCTTCAGCAGTTTGTGGCCCTCGCGCCAGCAGTTCCTGAATGTCCACTGGCTCCATGAGTGCTTCTTTTGCTAACACTGCTGACTTCTCGGCAGTACCACCAATACCCAATCCAATCATACCAGGTGGGCACCAGCCGGCCCCCAGCTTCGGCATGGTTTCAACAACCCAGTCAGCAATACTATCACTTGGATTTAGCATCACCATCTTAGCCTTGTTTTCTGAACCACCCCCTTTAGCAGCAATCATTACTTCCACTTGATCACCGGGAACCATGTCTATATGCACAACTGATGGTGTGTTATCACCTGTATTTTTCCGAACTCCAGCAGGATCTGCCACGATTGACGCTCGTAATGGGTTATCTGGATTCAAGTAGGCTCGACGCGTTCCTTCGTCAACCATTTGCTGTACAGTCAGGTCAGTTTTATCCCACTGTACACCCATTCCAATTTTCACAAAGCAAGTTACGATTCCGGTATCTTGGCAAATCGGGCGATGCCCGTGGGCAGCCATTCGTGAGTTAGTTAGCACTTGTGCAATAGCATTTTTAGCGGCATCACTTTCTTCTCGATGGTAGGCAGTTTCAAGCGCCTTCACGAAATCTATCGGGTGATAATAAGAAATGTACTGCAATGCGTCTGCAATGCTATCAATAAAGTCTGCCTGACGAATAATAGCCATGAATACCTCGGACGTAACTGGAATCAAAATTTACATAGAATAAATGAATGTGGCTATCATAGCGTTTTGTCACTGATCTGACTAGTTTCTAGGGTCATTATCACGCACCTTTATGCTATGCTGACAGTGAAAAAGAAAATGGAGTCTTTGCTGTGTCGTTAACTGCTATTCAATTGTCTATAACAGCATCATTTAGCGAGTTATTTGAACGCTGCGCTCATGAGCCGATGGCGCTATTGTTAGATAGCTGCGACCATCCTCAAGCACAGTGGGACTTCATTTTTCGCCAGCCGCAGCAAGTGTTCACCAGTGTTGGCAACTGGCCAACTATACTCGACCATGCCCTATCACAATTGCCACATTATCAGGGGCCTGAACACCTTCCGTTTCAAGGCGGGTTGGCCGGCGCCTGGAGTTATGACGCGGGCCGAGTGCTTGAAGTTATCCCGGCGATTGCTGCTAACGATATCAAGCTACCTGAATTAAGCGTCGGGCTATATACCCAAGCTCTACTGCGCGAACGCAGCACCGGCACAACCTGGCTCGTCGCACCACGGGCAGAACTTGATACCTTAAAAACCTATTGGGAACACCCTGCATCTGCCGCTGTAAATACCTCACCGTTCCAGGTAAGCAGCACTTGGCAAAGCAACATGACCGCTTCTGAATACGCTAGCAAGTTTGAACAGATTCAAGAGCATATTAGAGCGGGTGATTGCTATCAGATTAATCTCGCGCAACGCTTTAGTGCAGCCTATCAAGGCGAGCTATGGTCCGCCTATCGCCACCTTCGGCAATATAACCAAGCACCCTTTTCGGCGTTTTTAAGGCTTCCGCAAGGCGCATTGTTGTCACTCTCGCCCGAACGTTTTTTGGCGTTCAATGCAAGTGGGCATGTCGAAACCAAACCAATTAAAGGCACGCGGCCACGCGCAAGTGACCCCACTCAAGATCTACAACTGGCACAAGAGTTACAGCGCTCACCGAAGGATCGTGCTGAAAACGTCATGATTGTCGACTTACTCAGAAACGATCTAAGCCGTTTGTGCCTGCCAGGTTCGGTGAAGGTACCGCATTTGTTCAAGATCGAATCCTATGCTGCAGTACATCATTTGGTTAGCACTGTGACCGGGCAGCTTGCCAATCCACGCGATCATATCCATCTATTTGCAGCCTGCTTTCCTGGTGGCTCTATCACTGGCGCGCCGAAAATTAGTGCCATGGAAATTATTGATGCATTGGAGCCTCATCGACGCAGCTATTATTGCGGTTGTTTCGGGTATTTTTCCCAACATGGTCATGCGGACAGTAATATTGCCATTCGCACCTTGGTCGCCACCACCGCTGATGATCAATGTGGTACCTTATACTGCTGGGCTGGTGGCGGAATAGTAGCAGATTCGAACTGTACCGCTGAGTATCAAGAAACCTATGATAAAATCGCTCGTATACTACCCATCTTAACTGCCAAAGCAACGCAGGTGACCCATGAATCGAGATGAGTTTCTACGGCGCTTTATGCTGCACCCAGCACCGCGAATACAGCGGCCTAAACTTCACCGGATGCACCCTGCTGCAGTATTGATTCCACTTGTCGAGCGAGAGCAAGAACTCCACGTGGTGCTCACACAGCGTAGCAAATATCTCCGTCATCATGCTGGGCAAATTAGTTTTCCTGGAGGCCGCCAGGAGCAACACGACGCGAACTTGCTTGCCACTGCACTGCGGGAAGCGCACGAAGAAATTGGGTTAGCTCCGGAAGACGTCACTATTGTTGGACAGTTACACGATTACCCAGTACTGAGTAATTTTATCGTACGGCCGTTTGTCGCTCTTATTGAGCCCCAACAGCCGTTTAAGTTAGATCAGCACGAAGTAGCGGAAATATTCACAGTTCCGCTGGCACAGGTCTTGTACCAGAATCGGCATTACGTCTACCGACTAAGACGTTTGCTTTATGATCAGGTATACTTTATTCCATATCAGCAGCGAAATATCTGGGGTGCTACTGCAGGTATGCTGCGTGAGTTAGCTGACCACGTTTACCCAGAACGGCAACGCATCTATCGCCCCCTCAACGATTAAAGGAAGTGGTAACACCTATGATTAGTGTATTTGATATTTATAAAGTTGGGATTGGTCCTTCGAGCTCGCACACAGTTGGGCCGATGCGAGCTTCGTACGAATTCTTATTAGCTGCAGACCAAGCAGTTGGATTATCACAGGTCGATGGGATTGAAGTTGAGTTATTTGGGTCGCTAGGCCAAACAGGAAAAGGGCATGGTACGGGTAAAGCTGTTATTTTAGGACTTGCTGGTGAACAACCAGAATCCGTCGACACAGCCAAGGTGGATGATTTTTTAAAGCAAACGGAAGAAACTGAAACCCTTGCGTTGCTAGGCAAGCACAAGATTCACTTCCCTCGCGAAGGTGCGATTATCTTCCATCGCCGTAAAACCATGCCCAAACATGCTAACGCAATGGAACTACGTTTATATAAAAATGGTGAAGTGGTCTATAGCGACTTGTACTACTCCATCGGTGGTGGTTTTATCGTGCGCGATGCGGACTTTGAAAGCTCATTAGAAGAAGCAATTGAACAATCGTCTCAGCCTATTCCATACCCATTTGATACTTGTGATGAGCTACTAGCGCTGTGTAATAAACACGGAATGCGGATCAGTTCGCTCATGCTGGCCAATGAAAAAGTATTCCGTAGTGAAGATGTGATTCGGCACAACCTCATCCATATTTGGCGTACCATGGAAGAGTGTATCGAGCGTGGTATTCGTACCGAAGGTATCTTACCCGGTGGTTTGCGTGTCCGCCGCCGTGCGCCAGCCTTACATCAAGCGTTGCGTTATGAAAAAACCGATGACCCATTACAAGTGTTGGAGTGGGTTAATTTATTTGCGCTTGCCGTTAATGAAGAGAACGCGGCTGGGGGACGCGTAGTTACAGCCCCAACCAATGGTGCAGCTGGCATTATTCCAGCAGTCATGAAATATGCTGATCGCTTTATTGCCCCGCTGGATGAAGAAACTATTGTCCGCTTCCTACTCACTTCAGCTGCAATTGCGATTCTATACAAGAAAAACGCATCCATCTCTGGCGCTGAAGTCGGTTGTCAAGGTGAAGTTGGCGTAGCTTGCTCGATGGCCGCAGGTGCCTTAGCCGAACTTATGGGAGGCACTGTTAGTCAAGTTGAGTGTGCGGCAGAAATTGGCATGGAACATAACTTAGGTCTGACCTGTGACCCAGTGGGTGGACTAGTCCAAGTGCCGTGTATAGAGCGTAATGCGATGGGAGCGGTAAAAGCCATCAACGCAGCACGATTAGCGTTACGTGGCAACGGCGATCATAAGGTTTCGCTTGATAAAGTCATTAAAACCATGTGGGAAACTGGTAATGACATGAAAACTAAGTACAAAGAAACCGCCCGCGGTGGTTTAGCGGTAAATATCATCGAGTGTTAGGCTCAGATCGAACTGCCCATCACCATGTGGGCAGTTCGACATCGTTAAATAACTCATCAATCTCATCTTGTGATTTCAACCTGATTGCAATTTCCACCACGGAACGCTGTAAATGCGGAGCGAAACCTTCCATAAAATCGTACATATAACCACGTAAAAAAGTCCCTTTGCGGAATCCAATTTTGGTGGTACTGGGCGCAAACAAATGCCCCGCTGGAATATTGACTAGATCAGTATCTTCATACTGACTTACCGCCATACTAGCGAGTACGCCAACACCCAACCCCATACGTACATATGTTTTGATGACATCAGCATCAGTCGCGGTAAACACCACGTTAGGAGTTTTACCCGCTTTCTTAAATGCTTTATCTAACTCTGAACGCCCAGTGAAACCGTGTACATAAGTCACTATTGGATATTTCGCTAAATCGTCAATAGTGACCTGTTTTAGTTCAGCTAGTGGATGTCCCATCGGGGTGATAATAGAGCGATTCCAGTGATAGCATGGCAACATGATCAAATCGTTATATAAGTGCAGTGCTTCAGTCGCGATAGCAAAATCTGCTTTCCCTTTTGCTGCTGCATCACTAATTTGTTCAGGTGAGCCTTGGTGCATATGCAGTGTCACTTTGGGGTAGCGCTGCATGAAGTTATGAATAACTGGTGGTAACGCGTAGCGCGCTTGGGTATGTGTCGTCGCTATATTCAATTTACCTTGATCTGGAAGCGTATACTCGCTCGCCACAGCACGAATAGCCTCGACTTGTCCTAGTATCTGCTGAGCAATATTTATTATTTCACGACCAGGTGAGGTAACACTGGTTAGATGCTTTCCGCTACGTTCAAAGATTTGTACGCCTAACTCATCTTCTAACATTCGCACTTGTTTACTAATCCCCGGCTGTGAAGTAAATAAGCTTTCAGCAGTCGCCGAAACATTCAAATTGTGATTTAATATTTCGACGATATAGCGCAATTGTTGTAACTTCATGGCATCTCTCAACTTAGTCATGATTTTCTTATATCGAAAATATATATCATATAGTTCATTTATTCCAAGTTGAATTTGTGAGGGTGTGTGGCCAGTTTTCAAGAACAACTCGAAAAGCTCGGATTTCAACGCAGTATTGACGAGTATGGTGAATCAACAGATGCCGTAGAGACAGTTGTTGATACTACTGCAACGGTTTATATCCAGCGCCAAACCAAAGGCCGTAAAGGTAAGGGCGTGACATTAATTCAAGCGCTGCCGGATGACCCGCAGTTGTTAGCTGACTTCGCATCACAACTACGCAAAAAATGTGGTGTCGGTGGCTCTGTAAAAGGCAAGGTGATTGAATTGCAAGGTGATCAACGCGAACTAGCTAAAAACTGGCTAGAAGAACGTGGTTTTCGGGTCAAGCTCGCTGGCGGTTAAAGCCGATACTTAAACGATACTGTGCGTGTTTCGTTATCCCAGGTAAGGTCAGTAGTCATTTGTCTGAGTAATTCCAACCCACGACCGTAAGCGTTCTCACTGAAATCATCACAGCCATCATGTTGGAGTGTACCCTCACCTGTATCAGCGACTCGAATGGTAACTTCTTTGCGCGTAGGTTCAAACTCCAGACTAATCCGGATTTCCCCCTCGCGTAATTGCTGTAGCCGCTCATAGCGTTGTTGATAATAGGCTAAAAACCCATCTGCATCTTGCTTCAGTTTAGAATCCAGCCCTAGTAAGCCATGCTCCAACGCATTATTAAAAGCTTCTGCTAAGAAAAGATAAATCGTCGTGCGATGGTGGCGTAAATGGGGTAATTGACTAATTGCTGATAAAATTAAAGCAACTGGATCCAGTTGCTTTAATTGTTCAGCTTGCAGCACTGACTCCAATCGAAAGGGTAAACCATAGTGTTCATACTCTGTTTTGGTTTGACCTAATTCAGTGGGTCGACAACATAAGATTGCTAGTGAAAGATCATCATGTAACGGTGTCTCACCACGAAAACGCTCGAGTTCTTTTACAATCTGGGGGAAATCTTCAGGTTTCGGGTAAGTTGATAATAATATTTCTAAGGCGTCAGCACCTAAAAATTTGTGTTGATGGCCCAGCAATTCGATAACACCATCGGTAAACATAGCTATCGAACTTCCTTTCGGTGCTCGGAAGCTGGTTACCCGACTATCAAACTCTTCATCATCTAACACTCCTAGCGCTACATGAGTTGGTTTAAGATGGCGTAGAACATCACCTTTCTCATTAATTAGCAAGGCCGCAGGCATTCCACCATTCCAATAGTTCACCCGTTCACCGTTCGCCGAGAGTTCTAATAATATGGCAGCACAAAACATATCATTTGGTAATAGCCGACTCATTCGGTAGTTGAATTCAGTGACCATTTCAGCCACCGACACGCCCCGATCAGCCATAGCAAAAAATGCCTGTGATAATGGCAAGGCTCCCGTCGCCGGGGCCAACCCATGACCGGTAAAGTCGGCCATCAACATATAAATATTACCTAACGGGCCAGGGCTAATCAGACATAAGTCGCCGTTAAACTTAGAAACCGGCGTTAGATAAGTATTAACATATTGATAATTTAGATAATTTCGACTTAATGCATTTTTAAAGATGTGTTCGACGAGTTGATGCTCTCGATCGACTCGAGCCTTATGCCACGCCAACGCCTGGCGTAACCCATCAATTTTTTGATGGGTTTGATATAACTGTGAGAGTTGCTCAATACGGTTAAATAATAGGTGCTTACTCCACGGCCATAGCACTTGTTCCTGAACATAAGCGGACAGGTAATCCAGCGTCACCAATTGCTGACTCACGCCAATCGCTTGTGGTTGCTCTTGTAGCAGTGCTACTACTGCCGTAGGTAGGGGAGTCGCATCTGCTTGAATGAGCAAGACAAGGGAGGCCGAAGTAGATGCAATGCTGGCGATGTCGTCGTTTAATAAGCTCGTCACGAGCTCTAACTGCGAGAGCACCGATAGTTGTGCTAATACCTCATGGGCAAGTTGTGAATCGTCATGAAGTACGGCGATGGTTGCGTGCTGTGGTGCGAGCTTGTAGGACAACTCATTCATTATTCAATCACAAATAATTTATCGAAACGCGAGATATCGAAAATGCGGCGTACTTCGGGGCGGCAATTAATAATGTGGATACTCTTAACGGATTGCCCTAGTGCTTTACGCATATTTAGCAACATTCCCAATGCCGAGCTATCGAGGTACTCAGTTTCACGCAAATCAATAAATACCGTGGGCTGTTGATCGCCAACATCACTGTATGCTTGGCGAAACTCTTGCACCAAACTAAAGTCGAACTTCCCTTTAATCGAAATAATTAGTTCTTTACCATCAATGGCAAACTGTCGATGTAATGGCATCTTCTATTCCTTTTTCGGACATTCTGGTTAATAGTGCCAATTTAGCCTGTATTAGACAACTCTCTTTAATATTATCACTATCGATAAAAAAGCCAGAACTAAGTCCTGGCTTTTATCCACATACTACCTAGCAAAACTCTTATGGTTTTTGACGGTATTTTTGATAGAGCTGATTATGGCGATTGTTTAAATCAACCTCTGCACCATCAATAAACATCCAACGTACTTTTTGGCCGAGATGATCCATGATGTCGCCGTCGGAAACAATTAACGACGCTTGCTTACCAACTTCTAATGAACCAATCTTATCAGCCACACCCATAATTTCTGCTGGTTTAATGGTGACCGCTGCAAGTGCTTGCTCTTTATCCAAACCAAAGGCCGCAGCATTACCCGCAGCAAACCCTAAATTACGGATATCCCAGAACCCGGTTGAATAAGCGATAGCAAAATCGACACCCGCCTCTGCTAGCAATGCTGGCGTAGCATAGGCTTGGTCGTATGGCTCGTCATGTCGAGTTGGCAAGCCATAAGGTTCACCATAAACAACTTTGACATCATTAGCTACTAGCTTATCGGTAATCCGCCAGGCATCTCGGGCACCGACGAGAACTAATTCAAAGCCCCACTCTGACGCAAATTCAATGGCTTGTTCTAGCTGACGCTTATCATGGGCATGCACAAACAGCTTGCTGCTGCCATCGAATAACCCCAACATGGCCTCCCAGCGAACATCGGTGCCAGTTAAAACATTAGCTTGTTTGGCATCAGCGTATGCTTTTGCGTCAACAAATGCCTGTTTTAATAGCTTTAACTCTTCGGCATTGGCTTTACGCTGTTCTTCTGGTGAACGGCGCTCCCACCATGAGGTGTTCAAACCTGCCCGAGGCCAATTCACATGAACGCCAACGTTTAACGCTTCCGTGGCGTCCTCGAAGGTCCAACCATCAGTTTGCAGCAAACTTGAGCGCCCCGCAATCAAGTTCCCTTGTGGAACAATTTCAGCGTGCGTAATCCCGTTATAACGCACTGTTGGAATGACTTCTGAATCAGGGTTGTAGGCTGTATGGCCACTAACTTCAGGAGTAATTTTTCCAACTTCACGCATATCGTTTGTTGCTCTCACCGCCTCCAGCTCGATCAGTCCTAAGGTAGTGTCCAACGCAATAATACCTGGATAAACGAATTTTCCAGATACATCGATAACACGGGCATTCTCGGGAACATCTAATTGGCTACCGATAGCGACAATCTTACCTTGCTCAAACAGCAGGTCAGTGTTGGGTAATACTCCTTGTGTTACCGTGTGCAAAGTACCTCCTTGCAACAACACTGGTTGACTTTGTGGCGCACCCGGTACCATATCATGCGCAAGCGCACTAACACTTAAACTTGCTGCTATGACGCTTGTTAACAACTTTTTCATTATTGCTCTCCTTGGAATCTGTGCGCGTGATGGTCACTGTGAATCACAAATTGGTCACCCCAAAAGTCATGATTGTCTTCACAGTGCCACGTCGGTTGTGGCTTCTTGTAGCCATCCACTCGACCTTGTCGCTCACTCGCCGGGCTCTTTAATACTTTTTGAATCAACTGCTGCTTTTCTGCCTCAATTTCAGCACGCAACTGTATGTCGCGCTCGCGATCAAAGTATTTCCGAGCGTTAATCCAAGTTTGCTCAACACTTGAGTAAGCACTTAATGGATGTCCATTCCAGATAACAAAGTCAGCATGTTTACCTTCTTTGATACTCCCCACGTACTGATCAATCTTCAGCTGTTTTGCTGGGTTTAAAGTGATCATCTGTAGGGCTTCATGCTCTGACATGCCACAATAAGTGACTGACTTTGCAGCCTCTGTATTTAAGCGTCGCTGCAGATCATTACTATCAGAGTTAATACTCATCATGACGCCTTTCTCCGACATCAGACAGGCGTTTTGAGGAATCGCATCGTACACCTCAAACTTAAACGCCCACCAATCAGCAAAGGTTGAACCGCTGGCGCCATGGCGAGCAAGTTCTGACGCAACTTTATAACCTTCTAAAATATGGGTAAAAGTCGTCAGGGTAAAATCAAATTCCTCAGCTAAACGCAACAGCATCAGAATTTCTGACTGGACGTATGAATGCGCGTGGACAAACCGCTTGCTTTGTAAAATCTCCAGCAAGGTTTGCAGGCGATAATCCGGTCGTGGTGGCGCGATTTTCGCTTTTTCGCTACGGCTTAATTTCCCATAAGCATCCATTTGTTTTTGGTACTCACGGGCTGCTAAGAAGCCGTCTCGCATCAGGGCTTCAACCCCCATCCGAGTTTGCGGATAACGAACAGTAAAGGTCGTACCCCAGTTACTTTGTTTGACGTTCTCACCGAGCGCAAACTTAATGCTTGGTGGCGCTAAATCAAACTTCATGGTATTGGCATCAGCTCCCCAGCGTAACTTAATCACCTGCGCTTGACCGCCCATTGGGTTTGCAGACCCATGCAGTAATTGCGCCATGGTGGTACCACCCGCTAGCGAACGATAGATGTGGATATCATCAGGGTTTACCACGTCACCGATGCGGACTTCTGCAGTAATCGCTTCAGAACCTTCGTTTACCCCACCTTCAATAGCAATGTGAGAGTGCTCGTCGATGATGCCTGGTGTTATGTGTTTACCAGTACCATCGATCACCACGTAGCCTGACGGTGTCCGCAAGTTTTTGCCAATTCGGTAGAATTCCCCGTTACGGATCAAAATATCCGTATTTTCCAGTACACCAGCTTCGTCAGCTGTCCATACCGTAGCATTTTTGATGTGAACATTTTGCCGCTCTGGCAATGCATCCAAACCATATGCCACATTCGGGAAGGTTAACTTACTGACAAGTTCAGGCGTGCTTGCGGTTACTGCGTCAACTGGTTGAGCAGCTTCAGTACGTTGCGCAGTTAACGCCAACTGCGTGCCAGTAGGAGCAATTGCAACGCCACTGAAACCATCGGCGGCCGCTTGCTCTAAACGTATCCGCCACGCACCATAGATACCGTTAAATTCTGCATCGACAACAAACTCAAGTGCTGAGTCGGTACGCTTCGCATGACGAATTTTTTGCCCAGCAAGATTGCCGGTTACGTTGTTACCGTCATTCAAGGTAAGTTCGGCAGTTTGGTCGCCCACAGCAACAGTTAGCGTGCCGCCAAAATCAGCCTGATGCATTGGTTCAAGAACAACTTCTTGTCCTTGTAACCAAACTGATTTGATCTTGCCATCAATGAATAAATCTCCTTTGGCAATCACCAAGTCAGCCATATACCCTGGTGCGATTTTACCGGCTTTATCGCTCACTCCAGCAATTTTTGCAGGTACCGTGGTCAATGCTGCCAAAGCTTTCTCTGTACTCAACCCGTGTTTCACTGCACGGCGTAAGTTAGGCCAGAAATCATCTACTTTTTTCAGCTGATGTAGCGTAAAAGAGAAATCAATATTGGCTTGTGCAAGTACCGCAGGGTTAGTTGGTGCGCGCTCCCAATGTCGCAAGTTAGCCAAGCTCACATCAAGATGATCATCAACTCCTTGCACCTCAGGCGCTGCCGGAAAGTCCAACGGTAAAATTAAGGTACTGTTGGTATTCCTAATCGCATCAATACGAGCATACTCATAACCAGAACCGACAAAAGCCACAGGTACATTAAATTCTGACAGGACGTCGTGTGCTCGTAACAAGGAACGGTCATCGCTGACTTTAAACACCATGCCTTGTTGCTCAATGTTGATCAGCGCAGCTAACGCTGCGTTGTACTCGACTGGGCCAGATACGGTATCTTTGCCTTGTGCCTGTTCATACCAATTAGCATCAGACAGCGTCTGCCGAATGAGTGCAATGGAACCCATAAGTGACGATGGGTATTGCTGTAATGATGTGCCTTTATCAAAGGAGCCAAAATGCCGCGCTTGGGGGTTGTAGATAGCATTATTGGCAATCGTATCAGCTAACGAAACTGTTACTGCCTGCCCTTGGAAAATACCGTCTAAGCGCGCACTTTGTACTGCAGTAAAACCTTGATTGATATAATCTTTTGCTGCCTTAGTATCGGTCGCAAATTTATCAACCCATTTCATTTGTGCATGAATTGCATCGTTCGCTGCATTACCACCCTCACGCTTATTATTATATTGCGGGGTAGTGCTACGGTATGGTGGGCGTTCAACTTTCTGTACCGCTGGAACACCATAATTGCTATAGGCATCGATGAACCCAGGATAAATAGTGTGGCCGCTTGCATCGACCACGCGCGCACCTGCTGGCGCTTGATTATTGCGTGCTATCGAAACAATCTTGCCATGGTTGATAACCAATGTAGCATTTTCCAGCTTTTTACCTGGTTCTGTCACAATGGTGGCATTTTGAATTGCTATAAAGGTTGACGAATTATCATGTAGGCCACGCACTGGCGTTGTCTGTCCTGCCACAGCCAATAATGGCAGCGCAGCACAGACCGATAATGCCAGCCTACTGAATGGTTTAATCCCGTTCATTGAGTTCCCCTTGTTATGGTTTAAGGTTATCATCTCACCATATTGGGAAGTATCGCGCGACGCAATCCACGAACGGACGAAAAGTAGATTGCAGTCGTTAAATTACACAAAAAGGAGAAATATATGAAGTCTGCGGTAAAAGCTACAAGTAGTTTCATTGGTATGGTAGTACTAACCCTGTCAACTACCGTCGCTGCACAACACGCCTTTAACCATCCGGAAAAGGCTGTTGAATACCGGCAAAAAGCGTTATCACTTATGCAAAATAACTTTGCAGTGATGGGTGACATGATCAAAGGTGATATTACCTTCGACGGTACAGTTTTTGCCGAGCGTGCTAATGATTTTGTAGCTCTTGCTGGAATGCCTTGGGTCGCATTTGACCAACCTGGCGCTAAACCAGGTAAAGATACAAACGCATTACCAGCGATTTGGGAAAACTGGGATGACTTTATGAAAAAAGCAGAGCAATTCCAAAATGATGCGAAAGCACTGCAGCAAGCAGCGCTTTCAGGCAATCAGAATGACATTCGCCGCGCATTCATGACTACTGCTCGAAACTGTAAAGCGTGCCACGATGCTTACAAAGATTAAGCTAGCAACTAGTTAATCCATTGGTACAACACAGCAGCTATAACGGCTGCTGTGATTATGCCAAATAGCCCAGATACAATTCGCGGCGCTGGCACTCCCTGCCGATAGCCATGCACCATGGCACTCACCAAATTTATTCCACGTAAACGATAAAGAACAATCGCAAGCACGTGCAGTACCACAAATCCAACTAAAATATTAAAGGTGGTTTTATGTATTGTCATTGCTAATAATGCCGTATCTCGCGTAACAGCGCTGGCTAAAGGACCTGAAAAGAATATATCGTCGGTAGCAAATAGACCACTGACAAACTGCACCAATAATGTCATTAACAAAACCACCACAACCAAACCACCAGCTGCATTATGCGTATTTGCTGGTTGGTATTGCCCTTGTGTGAACTCTTTGAGATGCTGGGTGACTGCTTTGGGTCCACGAACGAATTGGCTAAACCGTGCCGATTCACTGCCGCAGAAACCCCATAAGATCCGCGTAATGACCAATGCACCGACTACCCCAGCTAGCTGTAAGTGTAACTCCATATAGCCTTCTTCTGCGGTATACCACATCAGCACCAACAACACGACAAGCAGCCAATGATTAAGGCGTACAAACGCATCCCAAATTTTTACACGTTGCATTTTTATTTTCCTCAATGTTCAATAGATCAATTAAGACAAGCGATTAGGCGATACCATGAATCAAACAACACATAGAGTACTCATCGTTGAAGACGATTTTATTTCACGAGAAGTGCTGAAGGCTATGGTACAACAATTTTCATTAGCAACCGAGGTGGCTGAAAGCCGACAACAAGCCATTGAACTCACTTTGGCCTGGCGCCCCACTTTGATTTTGCTCGACCAGGAACTACCAGATGGCACTGGCATTGAAACCTATCACGCTATTCGAACGCTATTAGCTGCGTCAACACCGCCCGTTGTGATGATTTCAGGGCACCAACATCCAGATTTTGTATCTGAATGCGCCGCCGCAGGGATAATGCGCTGTTGGTCTAAGCCAGTAACACCTGGCCAATTAGCAGATTTACTTCGTGTCACTGGTCACATCGAGTAGACGCTGACTCTCGCTGAGGAACTTGTGCGCTAATTCGCCGAAATACTGACGGACTTTGTTAAAGCGCTCAATGAAATCTGCTTTGTTGCCTTGTTCGAACTCTTCTAGAATCTTATCGAACACGCTGACATAGCGTCTAAGCATCTTAAAATGACTCGGATTAGCGGCGATAATGTCTGCGTATAGGTGGGCATCTTGCGCAAACAGCCGCCCTACCATCATGAGTTCCAGGTGATAAATAGGTGAACTCAACTCCACCAATTGTTGCACATCCACTTGCTCATGAGCGAGATGAACGCCGTACACAAAACTCGATAAGTGCCGTAAAACTTGTACAAACGACATAGCTTGGTCATGTTCGGCCGCTGCAATAAATTTAATTCGTGCGCCCCAATGCTCAATCGCTTGCAGCAACCAACGATACCCTTCTTCATCACGCCCATGACAAGCAATCACCAACTGTTTAGCGAGTGTTGCTTGTTGTGGGCCAAACATTGGATGAAGCCCAACAACTGGGCCGCTATGTTGCGTCAGCATCGCTGCTAATGGTAATTCTTTCACACTCGTTAAATCGGCTAAAATGCAGCTGGGAGGCAATACAGGCAGGTCTAGAATCACTTGCTCGACAACCGTTAAAGGGACTGCAAGAAGAACCAGATCAGCGTGTTGGCAGTATGTTGGCGCTACCGCCCAATCTGTTGGTTCAATAATATGAACCTTTGCACCAGCATTGCTAAATAATTTGGCAAAGAGTTGCCCCATAGCTCCACCACCACCGATGATGACGACCTGCTTACCTTGTAAATGTACATCGGCAGCTTGCTGTTGCTGGTAGGAATCCCGAATCACGCGGCGTAAGACGTCTTCAATTAAATCCGGTGAGATACCTAATTGCTGAGCTTCTTCGCGACGTCGCATAAACATAGTCGCTTCACGTTCAGGTACGTAAAGGGGCTCGCCTAACTGTCTTTTTACCGCACCAATGCGAGCGGCGAGTTCTTGTCGTTGTTGCAGTAAATGAACCAACTGGCTATCCGTTGCGTCAATCTGCAATCTTAATTTCTCAAGTTGCTCCGCTATCTGTTCACGTTTCATTGTCTCTACTCCAACAACCTCTGATTACTGCCGATGAATGTGCCAGTTGTACCATAAAAAAACCCGCCAAGTGGCGGGTTTTTTCAATATCGCTTGATGCTGATTACTTGCTAACCAACTTTTCGCGAATACGTGCAGATTTACCTGAACGCTCACGTAAGTAGTAAAGCTTAGCACGACGAACCGCACCTTTACGTTTCACCACGATGCTATCTACAATTGGGCTATGTACTTGGAATGTACGCTCAACACCTTCACCGTTCGAAATTTTGCGAACGGTAACAGCGCTGTGTAAGCCACGATTGCGCTTAGCGATAACCACGCCTTCAAATGCCTGAATACGCTGACGGTTACCTTCAGTTACCTTAACATTAACGACCACTGTATCGCCCGGCGCGTACGCTGGGAGGTCGCTTTTTAATTGTTCATCTTCGATCGCTTTGATCAAATTTTGATTTACTTTTGCCATGATAGCCTCGCTTGCCTAGATTAACTACCCGAGTTTGAATCAGAATCTTGTAAGTGCTGCTGAATAAATTCTTCCAGTAGCTGCTTCTGCTCGTCAGTCAGAGCTAGGTTTTTAATCAATTCAGGACGTCGCAACCAAGTTCTACCTAGAGCTTGCTGCAAACGCCATCGACGTATTTGTTCATGGTTACCGCTTAATAATACTGCGGGAACCGCTTCACCATCTAACACTTCTGGTCGTGTATAATGGGGACAGTCGAGCAACCCATTAGCAAACGAATCTTCTTGCGCAGAATCTTCGTGTCCTAATACACCAGGGACGAGCCGCGCAATTGCGTCGATCATCACCATAGCTGGTAACTCACCACCACTTAACACATAATCTCCAATCGACCATTCTTCATCAACGTGCCGAGTAATAACTCGCTCATCAATGCCTTCATAGCGACCGGCGATTAGGATCAACTTGTCATGTTGAGCTAAATATCTTACCCCGTCATGATCAAGCTTACGCCCTTGAGGTGATAAATAAATCACCTTGGTATCGGCACCAAGTTGCTGCTTCGCTGCTGCAATCGCGTCAGTGAGCGGCTGCACCATCATCAGCATCCCCGGACCTCCGCCGTATGGGCGGTCATCAACTGTACGATGGCGATCATGGGTAAAATCACGGGGATTGATTAGCGTTAGTTCTAACAATCCATCGCGTACCGCACGACCAGTAACACCGTTGCTGGTTATGGCTTGAAACATCTCAGGAAAGAGGCTAATTACCCCAACCTGCAGTTGCTTTGCCATTAAAAGTCCGCTGGCCAATCCACAACGATGCGTTGCCCCGTTTTATCAACGTCAATAACATATTGACTTTGAATAAACGGAATCAAACGTTCAGCTCGACCAAACGCATCATTGCTGTTCGCTTTCACCACCATCACATCGTTCGATGCTGTAGCCATAATCTGATCCACGACCCCCATGTCATAGCCATCCCTATTAACAACTGACATCCCCATCAGGTCACGCCAATAGAATTCGCCTGCTGGCAATTCCGGCAATAACTCTTCATCGATTAGGATATCGGCACCCGTCAATAAGTGCGCTTGATCACGGTCATCGATACCAGTTAATTTTGCAATTAGTCCTTTATTGTGCCGACGCCATTCCTCGACTTGAACTACTTGCACTTTGCCCTGCTTACTCAATTGCCACGGGCGATAATCAAAAATGGCTTCGGGATCATCGGTGAAACTCTGAATTTTTATCCAACCTTTTACGCCATACACTGCGCCAAGTTGACCCAGGGTGACGGTTGTAGCAGGGTGACTCATAACCACCTATGATTCCGTTAATTAATTAAGCTGCGCTACGCGCGTCTTGAACAAGTTTAGCAACTCGCTCAGACAAGGTTGCACCGTGTGAAACCCAATGTTCAACACGATCTAAATCAACGCGTAACTTTTCTTCCTGACCACGAGCGGTTGGGTTGAAAAAGCCTACATTTTCAATGAAACGACCGTCGCGGGCATTGCGACTGTCAGTCACTACCATTTGGTAGAATGGGCGTTTTTTAGCGCCACCACGTTGTAAACGAATGGTTACCATTACGTTCCTCGATACAGTTTTTTAATGTTAAGAAATAAAAACCTCCCCGAGCTTAGTCGGAGAGGTCGTGGAATTTACCTGAATTTTAGGCGAAATGCAAGCAAATACTAGCCTCTTGGGAACATTCCTGGGGGGAGCTTACCGCCCATCCCTCCGAGGCTTCGCAGCATTTTTGCCATCCCCCCGCCTTTCATTTTTTTCATCATTTTTTGCATTTGCATAAATTGCTTCAAAAGGCGGTTTACATCTTGCACTTGAGTACCCGAGCCTGCGGCTATACGGCGCTTCCGTGACCCCTTGATGAGGTCGGGGTATTCACGCTCTTGCGGGGTCATTGAGTTAATGATGGCTTCCATACGCACCGTCATTTTGTCATCCAGTTGACCTTTCATTTGTGACGACATCTGCCCCATACCCGGCAATTTATCGAGCAGCCCCATCATGCCCCCCATATCGCGCATTTGTACTAACTGTTCACGGAAGTCTTCTAACGAAAACTTGCCTTCCTTGATAACTTTTTTGGCGACCTTTTCTGCTTTCTCGCGATCGATTTTACTTTCTAACTCATCAATGAGCGATAACACATCACCCATGCCCAGGATGCGCGATGCAATACGATCCGGATGAAACGGTTCTAGTGCAGTAGTTTTTTCACCTACCCCCAAAAACTTAATCGGCTTACCAGTGATGTGCCGAATGGAGAGTGCAGCACCACCGCGCGCGTCACCATCGGCTTTGGTCAAGATCACACCAGTTAACGGCAAGGCTTCATTAAATGCTTGCGCAGTATTAGCAGCATCTTGTCCCGTCATAGCATCAACCACAAACAATGTTTCAATGGGTTGAATGGCTTGATGCAGTTCTTTAATTTCTGCCATCATGGCGTCATCTACTGCCGTCCGTCCTGCAGTATCGACAATCACGACATCAACAAACTGTTTTCGCGCGTGTTCAATTGCTTGCTCGGCAATAGCAACAGGGTGTTGGGTAGTGGTCGACGGGAAAAACTCGACCTCGACCTCACCTGCTAAGGTTTCCAATTGCTTAATTGCTGCGGGACGGTAGACGTCAGCACTAACAACCAACACTTTTTTCTTTTGCTTTTCCTTTAGATAGCGGGCTAGCTTGCCAACACTGGTGGTTTTACCAGCACCTTGTAATCCGGCCATTAAGATGACGGCAGGTGGTTGGGTGGCCAGGTTAATCGGCACGTTACCCTCACCCATAGCATGCTCAAGTTCTTTTTGGACAATTTTTAAGAACACCTGTCCCGGCGTGAGACTTTTATTAACTTCGGCTCCAAGTGCCTGCTCTTTAACGCGGCTAACAAATTCTCGTACGACAGGTAGCGCAACGTCTGCCTCCAGCAAAGCCATACGCACTTCACGTAAGGTATCTTTAATATTATCTTCAGTGAGGCGGCCACGACCGGTAATATTTTTCAACGATTGTGATAATCGTTCGCTTAAATTCTCAAACATGCGAATCTGCTCACTCTTGGTTGCCGATGTAAACTACTATGGATGGATATGGCGGCGAGTATACCGTAATTCAACCAAAGTTTCCTGATCCTATTGGGTTTGTGTGCAACAATGCATATACTTATACATGGCTTCAGTTATGCAACATAATAAGGTGAAATTTGAATGCATGTGCTAGTCACACTGACCTTTGCTCTCTATTTCCTTGCTGCAATTCTTTTGTGGCGTCAAATAGTACGCTCGCACACCACTCGTTGGCTGCTATGGATTACTCCATTTGCTGCAGTCGTGACGCACTTTACCTTATTGTGGAGTTATCTCCGCACCGACCAATTTCACCATCTTAATATTGCCTCCAGCTTAAGTAGTGTAGCGCTCTTATTAGCTGCATTAACAATTCTTAGAAACCGTCGTTCAGATGGACTCTTGTTAAGTCCTATCATTTATCTGTTTGCAGGGGTCAGTGTTATCGTTATGGTAGTCAGCCCTGCTGGTTGGGGGCCTCAGCTAAGTGAAGCGAGTGGGTTAATTATTCATATCATCTTATCGCTGGTTGCCTATGCAGTGCTCATGCTGGCCACGCTTTATGCCATTCAATTACTATATTTAAACCATGCACTGAAGAACCATCGTATCCGAGCCATCGCCGGTAACATGCCACCATTGATGGTAGTCGAACGCTATTTCTTTCGCTTATTGACTACTGGGACAGTGTTATTGGCGGTCGCCATTTTAAGTGGATTTATTTTCTTAGATGATATGTTTGCCCAAGGTCAAGCTCATAAAACAATTCTGAGCTCGGCTGCATTCGTATTATATGCGGTTGTCTTGTATATGCATCAACTGAAACACATGCGGGGACGGCCCCTAGTTTTAGCCAGTGTGGTCGCCAGTGTACTCTTATCCTTGGCTTACTTCGGTAGCCGATTTGTGAAAGATGTTCTCCTGGCTCTGTAAGTGATCATTGAATTAAACTGAAACACTTGACTTGCTCAATGAGCTGGTTAAATTAATCGTTCAATATAAGTTGGTATAGGGTTAATTTTTGGACGACATATCCACTGCGACATTACTCATAGCCTTAGGGGTATTGTTGCTACTTTCTGCATTTTTTTCAGGCTCAGAAACAGGGATGATGTCTGTAAACCGTTATCGGTTGCGACACCTTGCTCAGCAAGGACATTCTGGAGCTAAACGAATCCAATTCTTGCTAGAGCGCCCCGACCGCTTGATTGGGTTGATCCTCATTGGCAATAATTTAGTTAATATTGCCGCATCCGCTATCGCCACCATTTTATGCTTACGTTGGTTTGGTGACGCTGGGATTATCATCGCAACCTTTGGTATGACACTCATAGTTTTAGTGTTTGCCGAAGTCACGCCAAAAACGATCGCTGCACTCCATCCGGAGCGCATCGCAACGCCGTCGTCATTCGTTATCAAACCGCTGCTGCGTGTAATGTATCCATTGGTTGCCTTCATTAATTTAATTACCAATAGCATAATTCGGTTATTGGGGGTGAATCCAAACTCGCCATCACGTGGTGATGCGCTGAGCTCAGATGAGCTGAGGACCATCGTTAATGAAGCAAGCTCGATGATCCCATCATCCCACCAACAAATGTTACTCAGCATCCTTGATTTAGAAAAAGTAACCGTCGAAGACGTCATGACACCACGGGCAGATATCGCCGCAATCGATGTTCAGGACGATGTCAAATCTATCCTTAAACAACTGAGCCAAGCCCAATACACCCGCATTTTGCTGTACCGCAATAACATTGATGATGCGATTGGGTTCCTTCACGCTCGTGACATTATGCAGCTGTTTACGAAAAATACGTATGATTTAGATAAGTCTGAAATTGTCCGTGCGGCACGCGAAATTTACTACATTCCTGAGGGAACTCCCCTGAATGTTCAGTTGCTAAAATTTCAACGCTATAAAGAGCGGATTGGTCTGGTTGTTGATGAATACGGTGATATCCAAGGGCTCGTAACTTTAGAGGATATCTTAGAAGAAATTGTTGGTGATTTCACGACGAGCATTCTGCCCGATAGTACTGAATCTACCATGGTTGAGAGTGATGGCTCAATTATTGTCGAAGGAGTTGCCAACCTACGGGATCTCAATAAAGAAATGAATTGGAATCTGCCCACTGATGGTCCCAAAACAGTGAGCGGTTTAATCATTGAGACCTTAGGTGATATCCCCCAACAACCTTTGTGCCTGCGGATCAATGGTTACGCCATCGAAATTATCGAAAGTGGTGACAACTTAGTTAAACAGGTTCGATTCTTGCCACCTGCAAAGGTTTAAGAAAAAAACAACCGCCACAGCCAGCCACGCTTTAAATCATCTTCGCATTGACGTAACTGCGCGCCGTAGCGTCCGGCGCGCTCTTGTACGCGTTCAGCCGTACGCATCAACCATTGCTTCTGGCGATAAGTTCCGCGCTTATAACCACCCCAACCTTCGTGATAATTTAAATACTGCGCGTATGCGTCCCACTTTGAGACACCATTGATGCGATGGCTTTTAGAAATATACCATCCCATAAAATCCATCGCGTCGGCAAAATTATCACGAGATGACCATGTATTACCGGTTTCTTTAACGTAGTCATCCCAAGTTCCTGTCTTTGCCTGTGAATAGCCATATGCGCTGCTCACACGCCCCCATGGAATTACCCATAAAATGTAATCACGCGGTGGCTTAGCATTATGCTTAAATGAGCTTTCTTGATACATAATTGCCATCGGCACTTGTATAGGAACGCCCCATTTTTTCTGCATTTTTTCGGCTGCTTTATACCAGTCGCGTTTCTCTTCGAAGATCCGACACAGATTTTCTGGCTCTTTAGGGGGCGGCGTCGCACATCCTGCAAGAGTTAACGCCAGCGTTGCTGCAATCACACCATAGCGACATTTCATAACTTAACTATCCGCGGATTCACACATTGCGTTGCGGAAATACTCTTCTAAAAACTCATCGAAACTAGAAGCAGCATCTTGCTGCTCTAAACGTGCCTGTTCAGCAAGCGATTGCTGCTGCATTTGTTCAAACTCAGCCAAAGAGAAGAACTCAAAAGGTGCTGTACTCAATTGCTGTTTATAGCGGCGCGCAAGCGCCATACCTAGTTCACTATTTTCTAACTGTTGTTCTTTCAATTGTGCCATAAAGCGTCCAGAAAACGTTAATTCTGGGTTTAGTACACAATAATATTGATTCGCCACAGCTTGGGTATAGGCTCGCGTTTGATGTGCTTGATCCATAAGATGAGCAAGTGGCTGCAAATCCGCAAATAACTCTTCTAACCAATCAGCAACTGGTCGCTCATAACCATTATCAAGCAGTGTTAAGCGCGGATTACGGCCATCCAATACGACTTTATTGAAGTTTTGATCGGTGATAGTCTGCTCGTCCCAATCAAGTTCAGCACTGGGTTTAAACGCACAATACAATAACAGTAGGTCTAAGAATCTAATTTGTTCGTCGCTGATACCAACTGGACTGAATGGATTAACATCAAGTGCTCGTATTTCCACGTATTCAACACCACCGCGTTCCAAGGCTTGAGTCGGGGTTTCCCCTGGTCGCGTGACACGCTTAGGCCGAATGGTGGCGTAAAACTCATTTTCGATTTGCAGAATATTACTATTTAATTGGCGATACTCACCGTCAACTTTCACTCCAATTTTACTAAACTGGGTCGATTCTGTAGTGACCGCACGACGTAACCCTTTCACGTACTCGGATAATGAATTGTACGTTATTTTTAAGTCTGCTTGTTCTTTGTTGGTATAACCCAAGTCGCTCATCCGTAGGGATGTGCCATAGGGGCGATATACAGTCCCTTTCCCCAACGACTCAAACTCAATATTTGCTACAGTTTGTTGTAAAAAGGACTTACAAATTGCTGGCGATGCACCGAACAGGTATGGGATCACCCAACAGATCCGTTTGTAATTGCGAATGAGCTGAAAATATTGGTTGGATACAAAGTGTTGATCTGCAACCGACCCATGGTAAGTTGCGAGGTGTTCAAACACCGTCTGGGGAAGACTAAAATTAAAGTGAACCCCGGCAATAATCTGCATGCCACCACCGTAACGGTGCGTCAGTCCTTGCCGGTATAACGTTTTCATACGACCGGTATGGGAACTACCGTATTGTGCGATAACAATTTCTTCAGGGGAGCCAACAAAACACGGCATACTTAGCGGCCATAATAGCTCATCACCGATGACCTGATAGGTACGTTTATGCACATCAGCTAATTGTTGTAGTGTCACCTCAACATCAGTTGCAACGGGAGTGATAAACTCCAAGAGCGTCTCGGCGTAATCGGTAGTGATGAGTGGATGTTTCAGTGCTGAACCCAGTTGCTGTGGATGCGGCGTGGTAGCAAGCTTACCTTGTTCAGTAATACGTAGCGCTTCCCGCTCTACACCCCGTTGAACTCCACGTAAGCTAGTAACGTGCTCGGGTTTGGCGAATAATGCCACCAGTTCGGCAAATTGTGACTGCAAAATAGTTCCTGCCTTGTTTGTCGAGCCAAAGTTATGGCGAAATATTACTGGTTTATCAACGCTACGTCTATGAAAGTTATTCCTGTTAAACATTGGCAGTCATTACTACGCGTGGCATCATAGCAGTGACTCTTTACCGATATATTACTATGAGGCGCGAGATGCAATTGTTAGCAGCGATAAAATCTTGGTTTAAACGCCAGCGGGTGACTGACCACGAGCATACTCTAAAATCGCCTACGGAGCCTACTGCTAATGCCATGCTTGAGCGTGAGCACCAACTACAAGCTATCGCTGCCGCTAACCAAGCTAAAAGTGAATTTTTAGCTAACGTCAGCCACGAAATTCGTACCCCCATCAATGCCATTTTAGGTATGACCCAGCTGTGCCTTAAAACAGATCTTGATGCCCAGCAAAGAAGTTTCCTACGTTCCATAGATAGTTCTTCTAAATTGCTGCTTGGTATTGTGAATGATTTACTGGATTTTGCCAAAATCGAGTCGGGTAATCTTACTATCGAGAAAATTCCCTTCGACCTTGAAGAAGTACTCGCTAACTTAGCCGATATGTTTGCTTATCGTGCTTATGATAAAAACTTAGAATTTGTCATAAATCTACCCACGAATATCCCCACCCGTTTGGTCGGTGATCCGCTGCGATTAAACCAAGTGCTCGTTAACCTCGTGAGTAATGCAATTAAGTTCACCGAGAGCGGTGAAATTGTTATCGCAGCAACGCTTCTTGATATTAATGAGCGTGAAGTGTTCCTACGACTGTCGGTCACCGATACCGGCATTGGGATGGATGAAAGTCAGCGCGCTCGTTTATTTGATGCTTTTACGCAAGCAGATGCCTCTACTACGCGACGATTTGGAGGTACAGGCCTCGGCCTTGCAATTAGTCAACGTATCGTAAAACTCATGAACCAACACGGGTTAGGGGTGATTAGCACTATCGGCCAAGGTTCAACCTTCTTTTTAGAATTACAATTTCCTATTCAGCAAGGGTTAGATACTTCAAGTCGTGATTCACTTATTAAGCGGCTTAGCAATAAACATGTACTGGCCATTGAGGACAACTTAACAACTCGCGAAATGTTAACCGAACTGCTACGCAGCTATGCGGTCAATGTTATGAGTTGCCGTACTGCTGAAGAAGCATTACATATGTTGCAGCAGCATCACTTTGATGCCGTTATTGTCGACTGGCAACTACCAGGCATGAGTGGTATTGAGTTCTGTCAGCTCGTCCTCGCTCAGGAGCCAGAAGCGCCCCGTTTAGTGCTCGCAACCAGCTATCATGCTACCGACTTAATCGAGCAAGCCCAGCAGCTCGGAGTAGCTGAATATATTGTTAAGCCCTATACCAGCTCAGCCTTATTACGAGTATTAAGCTCTGCGTTATCGCTCAGCTCGCATGAAACGCAACCAACCCCCAATGCACCGTTGCAGGATTTCTGTCATGCCCCCGTGTTATTGGTAGAGGACAACGACATCAACCAAATGATTGCCAAAGAGATGTTGCAACAGGCTGGCTTAGCGGTAGATATTGCGAAAAACGGCCAAGAGGCGGTAGAGATGGTAAACGCCAAGACCTATGCTCTCGTTTTTATGGATATCCAGATGCCAGTCATGGATGGCTTGACAGCGGCAGAGATCATTCGTGGTCACTTCTCCTATCAGCAGCTTCCCATTATAGCGATGACTGCCAACAGCAGTAGTGAAGATATTGAACGGTCACTGGCGGCGGGTATGCAAGATCATTTAAGCAAACCCATTGATGAATCACAGCTGATTAACGCAATTAAAAAGTGGTGCGTCCGAGGGGTTTATAGTGAACGCAAAGCCAACTCATCTGCGCCCGCTCAACAAGAAGTCATTAGTTATCCCAATCATATTGATATTGATTTTCGCGGTGCCATGGAACGCCTGGGCCATAATATCCCGCTTTACCAAAGCCTCGTCGAACGGCTTTATGCAGACTATCACCAAGCACCTCAACAAGTAGTCGACTTTTTATCGAAAGGCCAACATCAGCAAGCCAAACGTTTCTTTCATTCTCTCAAAGGTGCAGCAGCCAACTTAGGTCTGACAAAGTTAAGTAACGTTGCAGCCCAACTGGAAGATAGTATGGAACGTGGCGCGATAGATGAAGTTGCGGATAATATTACCCGCTTAGATCCATTACTTGAGCAGGCAAAGCAAGCTGCGACAGATTTGGCGTTATGGCATCAGCGTCAACAAGCGACAGGACCGAAGTTATGACACGTTATTTTTTTCTGATCCCATTAGTATTGAGTTTGATTTGGTTCTTTTATTTACGTAGCAATGGCTGGACTATCAAGCAAGGGATCAAAGGATTTATCTACATTGCAGTATTTAGCGGCTTTATCGCAGCATTCTACACGTTGATGTTATGGTTAACTGGCCGTTGAAATAAATGGGGGGAAAATA
>Ga0209075_1000073_pt1 | contig 79244 bp, 73 predicted proteins | sample Stecom2011_FD_187523 | JGI IMG/M metagenome (GOLD analysis project Ga0209075, IMG submission 187523) | Agricultural soil microbial communities from Utah to study Nitrogen management - Steer compost 2011 (SPAdes) (version 2) | ecosystem: Environmental > Terrestrial > Soil > Agricultural land... | reverse complement strand
TGCCAAGTGCCATCTCCAGTAGCAAAGAATTCACTAATAACTGGTTTTCCAGATAGAGCAGATAGTGTTACAGGTGTTATGAACTCTTTTCCTGCAGAAGTAATTATTATTTGCACCTCGGCTCCTTTTTTTACTAAAAGCCTTGTAAGTATAGCCGACTTATATGCTGCTATACTGCCGGTAATGCCTAGAACTATATGTTTCCCTTTTAACGACATATTCTGATATTTACTATTACAAACTTACATAAAAATAATGATTTTGAACACAACTATTTTTTATGAACTCATCAAAATAAGGTTATTAATATGTAGAATAGTTAATCAATAGTAAACAGGTGTCTTTGCATACACATGCTAGTTAAATAATGATAAATATATCATTTCTGATGGTACTTTGTATTGCATAATACCATGCTTAATGTATATTTGCATTGTGAAATAGTAGTAACTGTTTTATAAATAGTTTAAATATATGAATATAGAGAATACACAGAGCCAAATGCGAAAAGGAGTACTGGAGTATTGTATTCTTTCCATAATAAAAAGAGGAGAAGCATATCCGGGAGATATTATCGAAGAAATGAGAAGTGCCGGTTTAACTCTACTGGAAGGAACACTTTATCCTCTCCTTAATCGACTTAAAAATGCAGGTGTACTTACATACCAATGGGTTGAGAGTACATCGGGACCTCCTCGCAAATATTTTAGATTAACAGAAAAGGGAAGGGCGTTTTATGAACTTCTGGCAAATACATGGAATGAATTGGCGACTGGTGTGGATTTTTTGACTAAATCAGATACTTCCAAATAATATAAAAATGAAAAAAGTAATCAATATTAATTTTCAGGGACAGGTAATTGCAATTGAAGAGACTGCTTACGAAATATTGAATAAATATATTGTGAGCCTTAAGAAATACTTCTCGCGTGAAGAGGGAGGTGATGAAATTGTTAATGATATTGAAAACCGTATTGCAGAGTTATTCGGAAATCGTCTCAAGTTAGGTATAAATTGTATCACCGACGAGGATGTTGAAGCCATAATTAACAACATTGGAAGACCAGAGGATTTTGATACAGAGTATGAAGAAAGTGTGAAAAATGACTCCGAAACATTCGAGAATAATGGTAAAGACTACTCTTCAGAAAGTACTACAAAGGTCACGAAAGACGAATCAAAGTCGCTTTACAGAAATTACAACGATAAAATTATTGGAGGTGTTTGTAGTGGTGTAGCTCATTACTTTAAAACTGATCCGGTTTGGATAAGGTTGATTTTTTTATTATTCTTTGGTTTTCTTTTCTGGGTTTATATTGTTCTTTGGATAGTACTGAAAGAAAAAGATCTTGAAACGAACGTAACCAAAAAACTATACAGAAACCCTACTGACCGTTATATAGGTGGAGTATGTGGCGGAATTGCTGCCTATTTCAAGATAGAATCATGGATACCCAGATTGATATTCTTATTGCCTCTCTTTATTAATGTATTTGGAATTATATCATTCTTCCCACTTTCTCATTTCTTTGGTGATACTGGTTTTAATTGGAATATAAATGGTAGTGTAGTACTACTATACATTGTATTAATGGTAATCATTCCAGAGGCAAAGAGTGTTAAACAGAAGCTTGAGATGATGGGTGAAGATGAGTATATTAAATCTATTCGCGATAGAGTAAATGATAACTTAGCAAATACAAAAAGTCGCACTGAAGAAAATAATACAAGCTACAGCACTCTAAATGATGAAGTTGAAGCTCAAACAATCGATTCCATTCAAATTGATGCTGAGAATATGCCCCCGGAGCCACCTGTTTCTGACCCAGTTAGAGAAAGAAGCTCTAATAAATCTGATAGATCTGGTTGTTTTAACTTAATCGTGATACTTTTAAAGGTCGTATTCTTCACTTTCGTTGGAATCTTTGCTTTAGCTATGTTGGCTGTCTTTGCAGGGCTGTTCTTTGCAGGAGCACAACTTATCCCACTTAAGTCATTATTTATTGATCAAGGTTATGAGACAACACTTCTTGTAACATCGCTAGTACTGATTGTTTTAGTGCCTGTGGTAGCATTAGTTACTTGGATTGTTAGACGTGTAATAAAGGCTAAATCTCGTCCAGTTATTGGTATTGTAGCATCCGTTTTATGGTTTACTGGAGCTGTTTTATCTGTTATTCTTGTAGCAAAGGTTGTTGATAAATTTAATGTTGAAGGATCAAGTGAACAAGCAATATCAATAACAAATCCCTCTTCAAATAAATTGTATGTAGAAATGGAGCCTTATAAAGAGGATTATGCAGATTTTAAATTTAAATCAGGCTTTGGAATTGACAATGAATTTGATGAACTTCCATTTTCAAATATTTATGGCGACTCACTCCTTTTTAGAAATATAAATATGCATATAAGACAAAGCAACGACTCCCTTTTTCATGTTAGACTGATATCAGCAACATGTGGTAGAACATTGCGAGAAGCAAAAGATGATATTGAAGAATTCAGTTATAATATAGTTCAGAATGATTCTGTTTTATTATTACCAGAGTTCTTGTTAGTGCCAAAATCACAAGGGTTTCGCAATCAGAGTGTAACGGTAGAGATTGCTGTTCCTGCTGGTAAGTCGATTGAGGTGAGCGATGTGTTAAGTGAATATAGAAATAACGAGCCACCCTCAGTTGCAAGAAAAAGAATAAGAAGCTATAATAGTTCATATACGCCTTATGTGCCAGCTTCTTTGTCTGAGAAAGAAAAAAGCAAAGATGTATTGTAAAGAAATTTCATTAATTCTATTATAACTTTCATTGTGTTTAAGAAAGCTGTCCGTGACGGATGGCTTTCTTCTTTTTTTTAATAAAAACAAATAAATATTGGGTTGACTATGAAAAAAAAATTATCTTTGCATCCGCAAATCAAGAAGTTGATATGTAGTAAATATTGAAATGCCCGGCAAGATGCGACTTGCTGATATAGAACAGGTACTTGCCCGGATGGCGGAATTGGCAGACGCGCTAGTTTCAGGGACTAGTGTTGGCAACAACGTGCAGGTTCGACCCCTGTTCCGGGCACAATAAGCGCAGGTGGTGAAATTGGTATACACGCTACTTTGAGGGGGTAGTGCCGGCAACGGCGTGTGAGTTCGAGTCTCATTCTGCGCACCAGTTGATTTTAAAACCTTATTAATAAGGCGAATGTGAGTTCGATTAGTCGTTTTATCCATAGAAATATTTATAGCCGATTATGACAACAAATTATTCTACATGAAAATTCTTTCCTCAGAACAAATTCGTATAGTAGATACTGAGACAATCAGGAGGGAGGGTATTTCCTCTCTTGAACTGATGAGAAGTGCAGCCACAGCATTCTGTAATTGGTTTACCAAAGCACACTCAAACAAACTTTCTTCAATAGTAATTTTTTCAGGAACAGGTAATAACGGGGGAGATGGTCTTGTTATTGCACGTATATTGCATAAGCTGGGATATAATATCGAAGTTTTTATAGTTGAGTATAATGATAGCTACTCGGATGATTGTGCGCATAACATTCGAAGAATTAAGGCAGAAAAAATATCCTATAAGAAGATACAGAATAAAAAAGATATTCCTTCTTTAGAAAAGTTCGATATTGTAATTGATGGAATTTTCGGAATAGGTTTATCGAGAGAAGTAAGCGGTATTGCAGCAGAGGTTATTAAAGAAATCAACAAATTCAGTCTTGTAATTAGTGGTAATTCTGAATTTACTTCTTCTAAAATTAATAAAAGTGTAATAAGTATTGATGTTCCAAGTGGTTTGTTTTTAGATAGAAAGACAGATTTTGCAGTAAGAGCAAAAGAAACTATTACATTTCATACACCTAAAATTGCGTTCTATCTTCCTGATAACTATATGTTTGTCGGCAACGTAACAGTAGTTGATATTGGATTAAACGAACAAGCTATTTCTGAGATTGAGTCTGATTTGTACTATACAGAAAAGAAAAGCATTAAGACCTTATTAAAGCCGTTAGTGAAATTTGCCCACAAAGGAACCGAGGGGCATGCACTAGTTATTGGAGGTAGTCTTGGAAAAATCGGTTCAATGTGTCTTGCTTCTAAAGCTGCTTTAAAAACTGGATGCGGACTGATAACTGCTTACGTTCCAAAATGTGGATTACAGGTTATTCAATCTCAATTTGCTGAAGCAATGGTTATTGAAGATAAAGGTAATGATTATATAGAAGATATTGTTTTTAATATTGATCCTGATTCAATAGGTCTTGGGATGGGCATGGGACAACATGAAGATACGATATCCGCTTTTCATCAATTTTTGCAGTGTTATAAAGTGCCAATGGTTATTGATGCAGACGGAATAAATATATTATCAAAACGTAAAGATTGGTTGTCACTTTTATCTCCAAAAACAATTCTAACACCTCATCCAAAGGAGCTTATGAGACTTATAGGCGAATGGAGTGATGATTTTGAAAAGATTAAGAAAACAGTTGAACTAGCACAGAAGTATGATTTAATAATAGTTGTAAAAGGTGCACATTCATTAATAATTGATGCAAAATGTGTTTTTGTGAATAGTTCTGGCACTCCAGCACTTGCAACTGCAGGGAGTGGCGATGTCCTTACTGGAATGATTACAAGTTTACTTGCCCAAGGATACAAACCTATAGATGCTGCTAAGGTAGGTGTTTTTATTCATGGAATGACAACAGATTTAACCTCACATTGCATTCACCCTCGCTCTTTTATCGCATCTGATATAATTGATAATATTAGTAATTGCTATATAAATTTAGATTCTTAATTTGAATAAATAGGCCTTAATCATTTGCGATTTACATATTTATTGCCTAATTTTGCACCTCATTTTGCCAATAGGCTCTTTAAGTATTCGCACAAAGCGTCTCGCCTCAGGTAAGTAACGTCAAGTTATTATATATATGTACGTAATTGTAGATATTCAAGGTCAACAGTTTAAAGTAGAACAGGACCAAAAATTATTCGTCCACCGAATAAATGCCGAACAAGGTAGTGAAGTGGAATTTGAGAAAGTAATGCTTGTAGACAATGATGGTACGGTAACAATCGGCACACCAGTTGTTGAAGGAGCAAAAGTCGTTGTTGAAATACTTTCACATCTAAAAGGTGACAAAGTATTAGTCTTCAAAAAGAAAAGAAGAAAAGGGTACAGAAAATTAAACGGTCACCGTCAACAATTTTCAGAAGTAAGAGTTAAGGAAATTATTGCTTAATCAGTTAAAATTAGAAGAAAATGGCACATAAAAAAGGAGTTGGAAGCTCGAAGAACGGCCGTGAATCGCATAGTAAACGATTGGGCGTTAAAATGTTTGGTGGTGAATCAGTTAGAGCTGGTAATATTATAGTTCGTCAACGTGGAACAGCTCACCATCCAGGAGAAAATGTAGGCCTAGGAAAAGATCATACATTATTCGCATTGAAAGATGGCGTAGTGGTATTTCGTAAGAGAAGAAATAACCGCTCGTATGTATCGGTACAACCATTTGCAGAGGTAGAAGCAGAAGCTTAATTGCATCTAACCTGTTCTGTTGTAATGGAACTAGAGCAATAGAAAATATTTCTATTTGTTAAAGGGTGATTCCACATTGTGGAATCACCCTTTACTTTTTATTTACTACTTCAGAAAGTAGATGAGTTACTTATGACGTCCTTTTAAGATCTCTTCTATGTCTTCCAACTTAAGGTCTTTAGTCTTCAGTAAAATTAATAAGTGATATAGAAGATCTGCTGCTTCGTTCTTAAATAAGTCTACGTCGTTATCTTTAGATTCTATAACCAGTTCAACAGCTTCTTCACCTACCTTTTGTGCTACTTTGTTTACACCTCGTGCAAAAAGTTTGGCAGTATAAGATGATTCTTCGTTATCTGAAATACGCTGTTCAATTATGTTTTCTAGTTTGTATAAAAAACCTTTAGATGTCTCTTCCTTAAAGCAAGAGGTAGAACCTGTGTGACAAGTGGGGCCTTTGGGAAATGCTTTTATCAATAATGTGTCGTTATCGCAATCTTGCAGTATCTCATCCACTATTAGAAAGTTTCCTGATTCTTCCCCTTTTGTCCAAAGTCTGTTTTTCGTGCGACTAAAAAACGTTACTCTACCCTCTGCAAAAGTTTTATCTACAGCCTCTTTATTCATGTATCCCAGCATGAGTACCTGCATTGTATTGGCATGCTGCACTATCACAGGTATTAATCCGTCGGTCTTTTCGAAATCTAAATTCATCTTATTGCGATATTTTGTTCTTTTAAATATTCTTTTAATGTAGGAATCGCTATCTCTCCAAAATGGAATACCGATGCTCCAAGGGCTGCACTTGCTTTTGTTTTTTTGAAAACATCTGCAAAATGATTCATATTTCCAGCTCCTCCAGATGCGATTATAGGAATGTTCAGTGCTTTACTTACTTGATTAGTTATATCAATTGCAAAACCTGATTTCATTCCATCGTTGTTCATAGAAGTTAGCAACACTTCTCCTGCACCAAGTTTTTCACCTTTAATTGCCCATTCTACTGTATTGAGATGTGTTGACGTTCTACCACCATGAGTGTATACAATCCATTCTCCATTCTCTTCAAGCTTGGTGTCAATAGCAAGTACAACACATTGGCTACCGAACTGCTCAGCAATTTCTGTAATGAGTTCAGGACGCTCAACTGCTGAGGAGTTTATACTTATCTTATCTGCTCCGGCTTTTATTATTAATCGTGCATCATCAACTGATTTAATACCTCCCCCAACAGTGAAGGGGATATTAATCTCTTTTGCTACACGATTTACAAGTTCTGTTAAGGTCTTACGATTCTCAACAGTAGCTGTTATATCCAAGAAAACTAACTCATCCGCTCCTTCACTTACATACCTTTTGGCCAACTCCACAGGGTCGCCTGCATCACGCAAACCTATAAAGTTTATACCTTTCACCGTTCTGCCATCTTTTATATCGAGGCAGGGAATTATTCTTTTTTTTAGCATTTTAATTACATTCTTCAATTACTATTTCTAAATTATCTAGTTATATCAAATATTATCTTCAGTGAATAATACTCAATATTACAAAACTCAACTACCAACTTTTATAATAAATCGCTCTAACTCTTTTAAGCTAATTCTGCCTTCATAAATAGCCTTACCAATAATAGCACCTTCACAGCCAATCTGCTTAACAAGCTCTATGTCATCAATTGAAGTTACTCCTCCACTAGCAATCAGATTTATGTTAGATTTAGATAGAATTTCCTTATATAAGTCAATTGAAGGTCCCTGCAGCATCCCATCTTTAGAGATGTCAGTGCAAATAACATACGAAATACCTTTGTTCTCGTATTGAGTGATAAAATTAATGACATCCATATCAGACTTTTGTTGCCATCCATTAGTTGCTATCATACGGTTATTGCTATCAGCTCCCAGAATTATTTTTTCACTGCCGTACTTTGCGAGCCAGTCTAAAAAAATAGTTCTATTGTGTACAGCAATACTTCCACCGGTTACTTGAGAGGCGCCGCTTTCAAATGCAATTTCAATATCTTTATCTGATTTTATACCCCCTCCAAAATCAATAATCAGTTTAGTTTTTGAAGCAATATCATTAAGTATCTTGTGGTTTACAATATTGTTTGATTTTGCTCCATCTAAATCCACTAAATGTAGGTGTTTAATGCCACTAGCTTCAAACTCTTTTGCAACTTCAAGCGGGTTCTCGTTATAAATCTTTTGTGTGTTGTAATCACCTTTGGTAAGTCTCACACATTTTCCGTTAATTATATCAATGGCAGGAATTATTCTCATATTCAAAGTTCAAGAAAGTTTTTTAAAATTTTGTCTCCCACATCACCCGATTTTTCGGGATGAAACTGAGTGGCATAATAATTATCTTTTTGTATTGCTGCACTAAAAGAATTAATGTAGTGACAAGTTGCTATAGTATATTTACAAATCCCAGCAAAGTAACTATGTATAAAATAATGTGAATCATCTTCATTGATGTTCTTAAATAGAGGTGATGATAAGTCTGATATATTATTCCATCCCATATGAGGGACTATATCATTTGGTGGAAATAATTTCACATCCGTATCAAAAATTCCCAAGCACTCTACATCTCCCTCCTGAGAGTGTCTACACATAAGTTGTAGTCCCAAGCAAATACCCAAAGTAGGTTGAGTTAAAGATTTAATAGTTTTATCCAATCCTTTGTCTGCTAGGTATCTAATTGCAGTGCTGGCCTGTCCAACACCAGGAAATATAACCTTATCAGCATTCATTATTTCATCATGTCGGCTAGTAATAATTGAATTATAACCTAGGCGATCAAGTGCATTTTTTACCGAAGTAATATTGCCGGCATTATAGTCGATTATTGCAACCATTTTAAATTGTTGTTTAGAAAGTACCCTTGGTACTAGGTATACCGCCATCTTCACCGCGTTTAACGGCCATTTTTAGAGCTCTTGCAAATGCCTTGAAGATAGACTCTATTTTGTGATGTTCATTGTCTCCATTTGCCTCAATATTGAGATTGCACTTAGCATTATCACTAAAAGATTTGAAGAAATGCATAAACATATCAGTAGGCATATCTCCTATAAATTCACGTTTAAAACTTACATTCCATACTAGCCAGGGGCGGCCTCCGAAATCTAATGCAACTTGAGCAAGAGATTCATCCATAGGCAGCAAGAAACCATAACGTTCAATACCTTTTTTCTTTCCCAAAGCTCTCAGAAAGGCTTCTCCAAGAGTAATTCCTACATCCTCAATAGTGTGATGCTCATCAATGTGTAGATCACCTGCTACTTTGATGGTAAGATCTATATTACCATGTCGTGAAATCTGATCAAGCATGTGATCGAAGAATCCTAAACCAGTTGAGATGTCGCTTCTGCCATTACCATCTAAGTTCAGTTCAACCTCAATTTGAGTTTCTGAAGTATTTCTGCTAACCTTAGCTCTACGTGGCTCGGACTTCAAAAAACGATAAATATCTCCCCAGCTGGTAGTAGTCAAGGTTGCTTTAGAATCTAAATTCATGCTTAACAATATAGACTTACAGCCTAGGTTTTCAGCTAGTTGAACATCAGTTAATCTGTCTCCAATAACAAAAGATTCAGTTATATCATAATCACCTTTTAGATAATGTGTCAACATAGCTGTTCCTGGCTTACGAGTCGGCAAATTATCTTGAGGAAATGATTTATCTATTAATATCTCACTAAATATAACACCCTCATTCTGGAAGGCTTTTAATATCTTATTGTGAGCAGGAAGAAATGTTTCTTCAGGAAAAGATGAAGTTCCTAATCCATCCTGATTTGTGACCATCACCAATTCATACTCAAGCTCATTAGCAATACGCGAAAGATATTGAAAAACACCCGGATAAAACTCAAGCTTTTCAAGACTATCTATCTGTTCGTCTTCAGGTTCAATAATAAGTGTTCCGTCGCGATCTATAAAAAGTGCTTTTTTCATTGATTATTTATATCTTACTTGCTCTTAATAACTTTTATAGTTTTTAAGTGCATCAATTAATATTTTATTCTCATGTGGAGAACCAACTGTAATACGTATGCATCCAGGCACCACAGTGTCTCTATTTCTTACAATTACATTATTAGAAACCAAATATTTGTAAATTCCACCCGCATTGCTCATTTTCACTAAAAGGAAGTTAGCATTTGAAGGAAATATATGCTCAACAAATGCAAGTTGTGACAGTTCTTTTTCCAGTAATTTGCGTTGCTCTAGAATAACATCTACTCTTTCTTCAAACTTTTCAGGTTTTGTAAGAGCATTTAGAGCTTCTTGTTGGTTAAAGCCACTTACATTATAAGGAGGTTTGGTTTTATCCATTAAAGCAATTATTTCTTTGTTAGAGTAAGCAATACCAACACGAGCCTTTGCCAATGCCCATGCTTTACTAAATGTTTGCATCACAATAAGATTGGGATACTTGTAAATTGCATTTAAAAACCCCTGTGAGTCACTAAAATCGATATATGCTTCATCCACCACCACAATTCCATTAAACTGATCTAGTATCTTTTCAATATTCTTTAAATTATTTCCTGTGGGATTATTTGGAGAGCAAATAAAAATACATTTAGCAGATTTAGAAAGAATCAGTTCAGTGTCAAGCTCAAATTCATCATTAAGGGCTATATTTATGATATTCACGTTGTTGATGTTTGCCGATACCTCATACATACCATATGTGGGAGGACAAATAATAACACTATCCTTCGAAGGCTCACAAAATATTCGATACACCAAATCAATCACTTCATCACTGCCATTACCAATGAATATATTATCAACAGCAATATTATTTCTATTAGATAATTCCATCTTTAACTTTCTTTGATGCGGATCGGGATAACGATTTCTGCTACCAAAAGGATTTTCGTTTGCATCTAAAAAGATACCCTCTTTACCTGTAAACTCATCACGAGCGCTTGAGTAAGGTGTCAACTCCCAAATATTAGGACGCACCATTGATTTCAAATCAAATTTAGTCATTTGTATCTAATGAATTTGTTTGCTGTAATTGCTTTCCTGTAACTGCACCAACTCGAAGGGTCATTGCATTTTTGTGTGCAAATAGCTGTTCTGCCTCAGCCATGGCTTCCACAGCCCCACCTATTGATAAAATACCCTGTTCATCGATCTGTTGAAATGTAATCTTCTTTACAAAACTGTCTAGAGATACACCACTGTAACTTTTTGCAAATCCACTTGTAGGAAGAGTGTGATTAGGTCCGCTAGCATAATCCCCTGCACTTTCACAGCTCCAGTTACCTAAAAAAACTGAGCCTGCACTTGTAACATCGCGACTCACTAATGTGGAGTTATCTATAGCAAGTATGAGGTGTTCAGGTGCATAGAAGTTGCTAAATTCTATACACTCATCAATCTCTTTAAAAAATATTGATTTACTATTTTTCAATGCCTGTTCAGCAATATCCTGACGGGGTAAAGCCGCTAGTTGTGTTTCAATTTCTTTGTTAACAGCCTTAATAACCTTTTTAGATGTAGATAAAAGTATAACCTGACTATCGGGACCATGCTCTGCTTGTGACAGTAAATCGGCAGCTACAAAACTTGGATTAGCTGTTTCATCTGCAATAACCAAAACCTCGCTGGGACCTGCAGGCATATCTATTGCAACACCATAATATTGTGCAGATCGTTTTGCTGCCATAACATACTGATTTCCCGGGCCGAATATCTTATCTGCTTTAGGAATCGAATCTGTTCCGAAAGTCATCGCTCCGATAGCCTGTATGCCTCCTAAAGCAAATATTTTTGTAATACCTGCATACTTGGCAGAATAAAGAATAGCAGGGTCGATATTACCCTCATTGTCGGGAGGTGTGCATAACACTATCTCTTTGCATCCGGCTATCTTAGCAGGAATTGCAAGCATTAGTACCGTTGAGAAGAGTGGGGCAGAACCACCGGGTATATAGATACCTACTCGTTCTATTGCACGAGACTCTCGCCAGCACATCACTCCGGAGCTAGTCTCTACTTTTATTATCTCTTCCTGTTGAGATCTGTGAAATGTTTCAATATTTTTGCCCGCAATTTCTATTGCTTGTTTCAATCTTTCTGAAACCAGTTCAGCAGATTTCTCAATTGTTTCTTCACTAACGATAAAAGAGCTTTGATTGGGGAAATCAAATGTTCGGCTGTAGTTAAGTACTGCCTTATCTCCTTTTCTATGTATATCATAAAATACTTTTTCAACCGTTTTCATAAGCTTTTGTTGCTTAATCATCGGTCTTGTAGCAAGTTTTTCCCATTTAGACCTCGAGGGATTAGATGTTGTTTTCATATATTGTTAGTTCATCAATTTTTTATTCTCAACTTAAAGAAATAATATCAACCAGTAAATAGTATTTACTTGACTCTAAAGTATCATTTTTTCAATAGGTATAACAAGAATACCTTCTGCACCCTTACGCTTCAGCTCATCTATAATTTCCCAGAAATCGTCGTCATTAATAACAGAGTGCACACTGCTCCAACCCTCATCGGCCAAAGGAAGTATACTTGGAGAGCGCATACCAGGTAATAATTTAATAATATCAGGAATAATTTCGTTGGGCGCATTTAACAAAACATATTTCTTGCCTTGTCCATTTTTATAGGCCTTTATACGAAAGAGCAACTCATCAAGCAACAATTTCTTGTTTTCAGATAAATTCTTATTACTAATTAAAACAGCCTGACTTTTTACAACTGTTTCAACTTCTTTTAAGCCATTCATTATAAGTGTGCTGCCAGTACTTACGATGTCAAATATTGCATCTGCAAGTCCAATTCCTGTTGCAATCTCAACACTACCCCCCAATTCTTCAATCTCCACATCTATACCTTTTTGTGTGAAAAATTTACTTAAGATTTTTGGGTAACTAGTAGCAATTCTTCTTTTGTTAAAATAATTGAGTCCATCGTATTTCTCATCCTTAGGAATAGCAAGTGATAGGCGACAGCCACTAAACCCCAGCTCCTCAATAATGTTTACATTCTTATCTTTTTCCCACACCTCGTTTTGACCAAGGATGCCGATATCGGCAACTCCCTGTTCAACATACTGTGGAATATCATCATCACGTAAAAAAAGTATTTCCATTGGGAAGTTTTTGGCTTCTGTTTTTAATTTACGTGTGCCGTTTGATATTCGTATACCACACTCTGTAAGTAGGTCAATTGACTTTTCACTTAAACGTCCGCTCTTTTGAATTGCTATTTTTATCTTTTCCATTTTTGCTTCTTTTAGTATATATAAAACAAAAAACCCGACTGATTTGATTCAGACGGGTGTATAAATATTTACTACAGGATTGCACATATCTATCTCAACTCGCCTGACTGCAAGTATGAAAATGATGATGATGAAACCTGTTTACTTTCATTTTTACTATTTTTATATCGCAAAGATAATAGAATTATTTAAAACTACATCTAGAACGTCTGTTTTATTTTAAAATCACTGTTTATAAAAAACTCAAATGCGATGTTACTATTTAAAAACCGTTGAAGCTTACTAAAATTTATCTAAAATGAATAGAAAAAAAGAGCTGACTATCTGAGCTTGACGTTTTTTTATGTAAGTTTGCATCCGATGAAAGAAAAACTACTTATATCTCTACTTACGTGGGCAGTCTGTATAGTATTTGCCTATCCTCAGGCTCATATTATTATGCCTGATTCATCACAAATATCAACCAACCCCGATTCATTATTCAGGCCACAAGCAGAGGTTGACCAAAGTTTACAACTTAATCATCTACTCCACGATCATGGTGCAGAAGCAGATTCTCTCAAAGAATTGGCACAAATGAGTACCTGGACTATTGACCAACGAACTAACGAAAGATTTTTTACAACACCTGATACTTTACTCTATAATTACCAACATACCACGCTCCCAGACGGACAATCGGTTGCTATGGGATTTCTTGCTCCGCTTGGCTCTCCTGCCTTTTCCAAAATATTCTTCGATCGTTCTGAATTCGATCATTTTGTATTTAATGATAGTTACTCTAACTATTTAAAAACAGTTGAGATGCAGCATTTCATAAATACACGAGTGCCATACTCCCGATTAGATTATCAAAGAAGTGGTAACAAGCAGATGAGAGAAGAGAGGTTTGGTGCAATGTTAACATCTAATTTTGGCGAAAGCCTGAATGTTGGATTCGATGTAGATCTGTTAAGTGCTAAAGGCTTTTATAGTTCACAGGCTGTTAAGCACAACAACTTCGCTCTTTTTGGTAATTATATTAGCGATAGGATTGAAGGACATGCATATATGAATATAGGCAAGATAAGTAATTTCGAAAATGGTGGAATTACAGATGAAACTTTTATAACCGATCCTGATGCTATACAGCAAAACTTCACTACCAGAGACATACCTGTGAAGTTCACAGATACTTGGAATACAGTTAAGAACAACAGATTTTTTCTTTCCGGAAGATATAATCTTGGTTATATTGATTTGCCAAGCGACTCACTTCATCAAGGACAAGGGGAATTCGTTCCAATAGCAAGTCTGGGTTTCTCAACACAATACACTCAGCAATATCGCAGATTCTTGTCACACGATACAGCTTTTGTAAATGTTAATGGTGTTCAAATGCAGAGGATAGACCAGTTTTATGCAAACAGATTTTATAACGAAGCAGTTGACGATAGCATTCATTTTAGTTCTTTTAAGAATACCGTTTCCCTAGGTCTTCGTGAAGGCTTTAAGGATTGGGTTAAATTTGGTCTTACTGCTTTTCTTGAGTATGATTTGAGAGATTACTCAATTCAAGACTTAGAAGATTTTACTTTTAAAAGTCACAAAGAGAGTGCTGTAACACTTGGTGGTGTATTAAGTAAACAACAAGGAGACAACCTATTGTTTAATGTTCGTGCCGATTTAGGAGTACTTGGCGTAAACCTTGGTGAGTTTAGGGCTATTGGTAATGTTGAAACAGGTTTTGATATTGCCGGAAGGCGCACTGCTCTCTCCGCAGAAGCATACATCAAGAACTTAAGACCCAAATATCTGCAAAATAATTATCACTCAAAATATTTCAGTTGGAATAACGATTTTGGAGATATCCGAAGAGTATATTTAGGTGGTAGATTGTTAGTACCGTTTACCAATACTGTTTTAAGTGCTGGTGTAGAGAATTTACAGAACTATATATATTATAATGAAGATCGAAATATTGCGCAAGAGAGCGATAATATTCAGGTTCTTACAGCACGTTTAGAGCAGAATATAAACTTGGGCGTTTTTCATTGGGATAATCAGGTCGTTTATCAAAAGTCGAGCAATCAAATGGCAATTCCACTTCCCGAGTTGAGCATATATTCTAATATGTATTTAAAAGCAAAAATTGTAGATGAGCTTACATTGCAATTTGGTGTAGATGCTCATTATCATACTAAATATTATGTACAGGGATACGAACCCGCTTTGTTGCAGTTTTACAACCAACGTGAAAGAGAAATAGGCGATTATCCTATATCAACAGTATATTTAAATATGCATTTAAAGCAGACTCGCTTTTTTGTAATGTTTTACAATGTTGCATCAAAAGTAATAAAGTCGCAAGAGTATTTCTCAATACCGGGATATCCGGTAAATCCATTTGGGTTGAAATTGGGTCTCTCTATCAATCTTCTTAATTGATTTAAATGATTTCAAAAAATCAACTTTATTTTTATATTATATTGCTGATTATAGTAGTGATAGCTATGATCATTCTGAGAAACTCAATTACAAGCAAGGCAGAATTCAAATATTTATACGATTACAACGAGATAGTTGAAAGAGGTGAAATGAATGTGGTAACAGATTATAACACAATTGGATATTTCGTCTCCGGCGATACGATTCAAGGCTTTCAACATGAGATGATAAATGCATTAATGAGAGAGTGGGGTATTCAAATAAACATATTTCTAGAAAATAACCTAGATGATAACCTAAATGGCCTAAATGAAGGTAAATATGATTTAGTTGCCAGAAATATACCTGTAAACAGTGAACTTAAAGGAAACTTTAATTTTACAGAACCCTTGATATTAAACAAGCTTGTATTAGTACAGCGTAAGACACAATATAACGATAGTGTAGAACCATTAAGACAACACCTCGAACTTGCAAAAAAAACGATTCACGTTGCCGATGGATCACCCTCAATATTCAGACTCAATAATCTTTCGAATGAGATAGGTGACACCATATATGTAATAGAAGATCAAACATATGAAGCAGAACAACTGGTAATGATGGTTGCTTCGGGTGAAATTGAATATACGGTATGTGACGAAAAAGTGGCTAAACGACTTTCTCAAGAACTCCCCGAAATAGATATAGCTACCGATATCAGTTTCACACAGATTGAGTCTTGGGTAGTGAGGATAGATTCTCCCGTACTACTTGATAGTTTAAATAGCTGGCTGTCTAGATATAAGGAGACACTAGAGTTTAAAAACCTAATAGCTAAATACTACTAAATGTAGTACAAAAAATGAGCGACTGCCCCAATCAGCTATCGCTCAAAAAATAATAATTAATCTAACACACGTATGCTCTTTATGGGGTTCGTCTTCCCCTGCGATTTACTTCACGAATGCTATCCTGTCTTTTTGTACGAAGCTCTTTCCATTCTTCAAGCTTCTCTTTTCCAATAATAGCTTCTAGCTGAGCATCATTCTCTGCAACTGCTTTAGCTCTCATTTCTTGCATCTCTTTTCTGCGAGCTTCTCTATCATTTTGCAACTCGCCTCTCTTTTCTCTGTTCTCAGCCACTTGTTTTGCTCTTACCTCATCATTTTTTACAAATAATGCTTCCACTTTTGCCTTTTCTTCGGCAGAAAGCTTTAATTCCTTTGCCATATACTCAGCCCTATCTTTGGCTGTCCAACTTCTTCTATCAACTCTGTTTTGGGCAGATACCGAGAAGCTCAATGTTAATAGGCCAATTATAGCCAAAATTGTAAACCTTTTCATAATTTGAATTTTTCTAAAGTGAATAAATAAAAATGTCTATTGGTAAGACGTCTAAATTTACACAATAGTTTAATCATAAAAAAATATATCTTATTGGTAATGTGCGTTTAATAACAAAATTACTTAGTCTTGAAAGATTAATTTTGCCTTTTAGTAGAAAAATATGATTCATTCATCGATAAAATATACTCTTTTGTATATTATGCTATTATTTATCTTAATTAACAGCTTTATCATAAAAAATAGTATCTTTGAATTGAAAAGATAGGGGAGTCATAAATTAAAAAACAGAAGTGGACGAAAAAAAGTATAAAGCAGATAATGGTCCAGCCAATATTTATTGGGGAGTATTTATATTAGTACTAATTGGCTTTGTAATATATGGATACATTAATTCTGAAAGAGTATGGACAAATATACTCTACATCGTTTCTGCTCTTATATTTTCTCTATCAACAACAATAAAAGAATATGTAATTACAGAACTCAATTTTCTGGAAGTTCGTTTCTTTATCAAATTATTTACCAAAAACAAGAGAATTGCAATTGGCGATATAGTAGGATTGAAGAAGCATAAAAAGAATCAGCTTCGAATAGATCTGGTAAGGGGTTTTGAAATACTGAGGGTCAAAGAGTCTGATATTGACGCAATTATCATCGAGTTGAGAAATCGAAATCCAAGAATAAAAATGCCAGAAGAAAATTAAATTAACTCCTCTCTTGGAAACCTCTCCTCAACTTTACTAAACAGATACGACGCTATTGCTCCTACTATAAATAGCACTAAGCAAAACAACAGCGAGGAACCAAAACCTAGCCCGGCAGCATCTAAACCTTCAGGAGTAAACGCAGGGAACACAACAGTTGGAAATATTGCTAGTGATGAACCTACAACCATACCCAGAATAAAGTGGTACATTCCTGAATAATATTTACGGAACATCCATGCAGCAACTTTAGCAAAAAGTATAACACAAATTATAAACCCAATAATAAGAGGTATAATTACTCCAAAGTCAAAATCCTTAATACCTATTGCCATCTTATCATATAAGCCAAAATAGATAAGGAAATTTGAGGGACTCATGCCTGGTACTATTAATCCTAGTCCCATCAGTAAGCCCGATCCAAGCCATATCAAGAAATTAGGAGTAACCTCTGTAAGTTGCTTGCCACCTACAACCATAAGTGTAAATATAGCTAAAGTAGATATTATCAGTATCCATAAATCAGATGATTTTCTACCCTTTTTTCCTGCTGTTTTATATAGTGATGGAAAAGTTCCAGCTACAAAACCTACAAATAGACATACAAACTGTGCAGCGTATTTACCAAATGCTTTCTCCACAACAACAGCAAACAGTACTATACCAATTGCAGCACCTATGGCAACAGGAATGAAAAAGAGTACATTCTTTAGAAAGTTTTCACGTAAGTTGGCAAGAAATTTAATTATTCTATCATATAAACCAAATATAACTGCCAGCACCCCTCCCGAAAGACCGGGTAATATAAATCCAATACCTACAAGCATCCCTTTTGTGAGACGAATAAACCAGTCGGCAACCGGATTTATATTTTTATGTTCCTTTATTTCTTCCACTTTTTGTATCGTTATGTCTAGTAATTAATTTTTATTCAGAACGGCAAAGATACAACTTTTATAAAAACCCCAGCAAAGCAAAAAATAAATTGTATGTCTTCAAGAAATAAACTAGTTTGATTATGACAAGTTCATACAGCAAAATACGATTCTAGTTCTTTGAGAGTATTTTCACTAGTTAGGATATCTTTTACTATCAATCCCTTCTCAAGCACCACTATACGGTCGCACACCTCTGTCACGTGATTCAGGTCGTGGCTAGAGATAAGCATAGTCATATTTCCAAGGGTCTTCAATTCGTTAAGCATCTTTTTTAGCCGTATCTGCGAGGTGGGATCTAGTGCAGTAAAAGGTTCATCGAGGATCAATATCTTCGGATGACTGATTAGAGCGGCGGCAATACCTGTTTTTTTCTGGTTACCCTTAGAGAGATCTCGTATTAGCTTACCCGAACCCAAAATCTCTCCGTTAAAGAAATCTTTCATCGATTCAAGAAAAGTGGATATATCCCCTTCCGATTTATTGTATAATTTGGCTGTAAAATCAAAATACTCTTCAGGAGTGAGGAAATCAATCAGAAAACTTTCGTCAAGAAACGATCCCACCTTCGATTTCCAATCATCCCTATGTGCCACTGTATTACCATCTACTTGCACTTCACCCGTCGTAGCCTCTATCAGATCGAGAATTAACCTAAAGAAGGTTGTCTTGCCGGCACCGTTATTTCCCACCAGACCGAAGCTTTCACCATGGCGTATATGTATCGAAGGGATGTTGAGAACAGTTACTCCTCCATATGTTTTTTTTAAATTAGCAGCAGTAATTATAGGAAAAGGCCTGTTGGTATATTTTTTTGAACTGTTTGAATAGTCTTGCATATTTTTGATTTTTAACTGTTACTCATTCTTTTTTGCGGAATCCTTTGCAGAGGGCATATTTTCTACGCAAGAACTGTTTTTCTATTACTCTCAGTAGCTGTTCACGAAAAAGTATACCTACTATGCCAAATAATGATATGATGATTAGAGCTATATTAATAGCAGAAAATAGCTCAAACACTTTAATTAAAGTAATGGGTATAACCAGTAGGGGAACCATGACTAGGAAGTTTTTATAACTCACCCCTTGCATATTCATTGATGAACCTTTAGAGAGTTCAAGTCGCTTTGTATTAAGTGTTGCCGCAAACAGATATACGTAAATATTGACTCCGGCATTATAAACGAATGCCACCAGATGATATATAATGATTTGCCTTCCAAACAAGAAATAGGGGGTTGTTGCAATAAACGAAACAATGCAAAGTGCCAGCATCAGTGTATAGTTTGCTCTTATATATGTGTGGGTATCAATATTGCGAGTCATCAGAAAATCGAAGTGCGATCCGTCCCAATTTATAATCCATTGTCCGAACATCAACATCCCTGTTCCTGTTACAAATATGGCAACGAATAGTAACCAACCAGCACTTTCATTGTATATTGGGTTGGGGTAGAAGATTAGCCCATACAACAGAAAGAATAATGCCGTATAAAGGGTGCTCTTAGTTCGCTTATGACGTAACACTAGTTTCATTTCGAGGGTGATGAATTCTCCAATCTTACCGAAACGCTCCATAAAAGTAAATTGTTGCGTTCCTGATTCCCTTTTTTTACTCTTTCTTTCGAACGATTCGGGATAGTAATTGTGTGCAAAAAAGAGCTTGTTGAGTAAAAATGAAAGCAGGCTCATGAAAATCACAGAGAACCATACGAAAGGTGTTTGGATTAGAAAACCAAAAATATCTTGTGACATCGAAAACAGTGAGAAGATCTTAAAATACTCCAATGCCGCTAACCCTGCAACTATGGTAAGTAGTGCTAATGTGCCTATAAATATATTACTGAATTTTCGTTTCAGCAGCAAAGCCATAAGGGTATTGAACCATATTAGGAAAATAGTGATAAACAGAAAGCGGAAAGAACTAACTATTCCAAAGGTAGGATATATCCCAGTGATTACAAATGGTATGACAAAGCAAAATACGAGGTAATTCAAAGGATTGAGCAATGGCTTTATTAATAGATAGTTGACTAGCGTATCTCTTTTAACTGGCAACACCTGATAACTCTCAATATTAAGTCTACTCAGAGGTTGCATCACGTATCGTATCAATAGTAATGCTAGCATGGCATAGATAATGCTGCCATTGAAAATGTCAGCAGGGTTAGACTGAGGTGCAATTTCCTGAAGTAATTTAGGTAATACCAATCCCAGCATCACCAAAATCGAAATAAAGTAAAGTGCCATCAATCCAGCAAATATATTTACTATCAGGTTTTTATAATAACTAGGAGAGCGTACACTTTGCAGCCAGTAGTGTTTAAAAAGTGTTTTATACATAGGTGTGAAATAATAGATTATCTTTTTCCAAATAATCCGCCAAAAATACCACGAGTTATTGTTTTACCCAATTCATAACTAATCTGTCTCTTCGCACTTTTGCCAACTTGGTCAAGAAGATCGCCTAATATACCTTGCTCCTCTTTCTTTTTTCTTGCTGCCACACGTTTAGCTCTCTCTTCTTCTCTTGCAGCTTTTTCAGCCTCTTTTTGAAGTCGAACTCTCTCTTTTTCCTCGGCAGCTAAACGCCTCTCTTCTTCAAGCAGATTTTGTTTGTGTGATAATATTTCGTAAGCCGACTCTCTGTCAATCAGATCTTCATATACGCCATATATTAAAGAACCACGCAAAGCCTGATCTCTTTCACTAGAGGTAATTGGTCCAATCTGTCCCTGTGGTGGAAGTATATTTGCTCTCTCTACCATTTGAGGAGCACCTTTTTCATCTAGAAAAGAAACCAGTGCTTCACCAGTGTTTAGTTGAGTTATAGCTTCTACGGTACTGAATTTAGGGTTTGCGCGGAAGGTGTTTGCAGCCACTTTCACAGCCTTTTGGTCGTTTGGGGTGTAAGCCCTCAATGCGTGTTGAACTCGATTGCCCAACTGCCCTAAAATGCTGTCTGGTATATCTGCAGGATTCTGAGTACAGAAATAAATTCCTACCCCTTTAGATCTAATCAAACGTACAATTTGCTCCACTTTTTCTAATAAAGAGCTTGGCATATCATTGAACAACAGATGAGCCTCATCAAAGAAAAATACTAGCTTAGGCTTATCCAAATCTCCAACCTCGGGAAGTGTTTCATATAGGTCGTCAAGCAACCACAATAAGAATGTAGTATACACCCTTGGCGAGTTCATAAGTTTATCCGCTGCAAGAATATTTATTACTCCTTTGCCCTCTTCTGTCTGAATGAAATCTGTAATTTCCAAATCAGGTTCTCCAAAGAACTTATCAGCACCCTCACTCTCAATACGCATTAATCCTCTCTGTATTGCTCCAATACTTGCTGGTGAGATGTTGCCATATTTAGTAGTAAATTCTTTCCTGTTATCTCCAATAAACTGAAGCATCTTCTGTAGGTCCTTCAAATCTAATATTAGAAGATTATTGTCATCAGCAATCTTAAATGCCATCGACAATATTGCTCCTTGCGTATCATTTAGGTTAAGCAAACGCTCAAGCAAAAGCGGTCCCATTGATGTAACAGTTGTACGCACAGGATGGCCTTGTTCGCCAAATACATCCCAAAACCTCACAGGAAAAGACTTATATTCAAACCCCTTTTCTTTAAGGTTGTATCCGTCAACTCGTTTTTTTACGCTCTCTTTATTACCGCCAATATTAGCTACACCCGATAAGTCTCCTTTCATATCAGCAGCAAATACGGGCACGCCCATATCGCTAAACGTTTCTGAAAGGGTTTGAAGAGTAACTGTCTTTCCCGTTCCTGTAGCTCCTGTGATAAGTCCGTGACGATTTGCCATTTTTGGTATCAGGCAAACTTCTTTTTCATTGTTGATGGCTATAAAAGCACGACTGCTGTTATCGTACATGTTAATCTGATTTTTGGTTTGTGTTATAGCAAAGTTAAACAAATATTTTAAAACAAGTTATTAAGTCGTGTATTATGTTAATCCATTCTTTCTTCAAGGTTAGTATATTACAAACGTTTAGTATTCAGCAATTTTTTTTACTGACAATCTTTATCTCTGCTACTAAACTTTAGCTGCATCAATTTTATCTCGCCAAGCTAATTAAAATATTAGATTATATATTAATACAAATAACAAACGAAATAGCAATGAGTAGCCCCGACAATGAAGTTGTTTTCAGATAAGAGTCAAGCTCATGTCCGCTTTTAAATCTGATTTCTCTGAGCATCTTAAAAAGTAAAAGAAAGAAGAAGAGATAGATATACCTGTACCATGGTTGAGGTTCAAATATATTGTTGAACGCTAGAAAACCGAAAAAAGAGATGAACGTTAATATAGAGTGGTAGATCTTGGCCCTTTTAAGTCCCAGTTTAACAGCAATAGTTGTTTTCCCCGACTTCCTATCATTCTCAATATCACGCATGTTGTTTATATTCAATATCATGGTGCTGATTACTCCGATAGAAATAGCAGGCAGTACTGACACAAAGTCAAGAGAGTGCGTATGAAGATAGTAGGTGCCAATGACAGGTACAGGTCCAAAAAACAAAAAAGCAAAAATATCGCCCCATCCTCTATAACCATAAGCATGCTTGCCCATAGTATAGAATAGAGCTGCAATGATGCATAATAAACCGATAAAAATCAGTGATATCCATGCAGCTCCGTTTACATAAGGGGCAATTTTATATACTAAAACAGAACCGGAAAGTATGCATAAAACTACAAAAACTACAATAGCCACCTTCATCTGACCTGCAGATATAATGCCACCCTGCACAGCCCGAGTAGGTCCCAGTCGCTTACCCGTTACATCTGTTCCTTTTTGGAAATCACCCAAATCGTTAGCCAGGTTAGCCAAAATCTGAATTGTGACAGCCAAAATCATTGCGAAGATAAATATGGTAATATCCAATTTACCTTCATGCAAGGCCAGTCCACTACCCAAAATTACCGTTGATGCGGCCAAAAAAAGAGTGCGTAGTCTGAAAGCTGAGATCCAATCTTTTGCAGATGCCATTTTCTGCCCTATTAATTAGTAAGACCGTGCAAAAATCACCCTTTGGGCAGAGGGCTTACCGGTTACCATACAAACACCGGGTGTTTTATCACCATCAAGAGGTATACAACGAATAGTTGCTTTTGTATCATTCTTAATAAGCTCTTCGGTTTCAGGTGTACCATCCCAGTGGCAAAGCAAGAACCCACCTTTTTCAATCTCCACCTTAAACTCGTCATAAGAGTTCACCTCACGAGTTTGTGTTGTGCGGAAATCGAATGCTTTCTTATAGATATTATCCTGTATCTCGTCTAGTAGATTCTTTAAGTAGCTCTCAATACCATCACAAGAGAGAGTCTCTTTTGTTAATGTATCTCGTCTTGCCACCTCAATTGTATTATTCTCTAAATCCCTTCCACCTATTGCCAGTCTCACAGGAACACCTTTAAGCTCATATTCCGAGAATTTCCAACCCGGTTTTTTGTTGTCGGAGTTGTCATACTTAACACTTACACCAAGAGCTTTTAATTTAGTCACAATACCTGCAACTTTTTCATTTATTTGTTCAAGCTGTTCTTTGTTTTTGTAGATAGGAACAATAACTACCTGGTAGGGTGCCAATTTGGGAGGCAGCACTAAGCCGTTATCATCAGAGTGAGTCATGATAAGAGCACCAATCAATCGAGTTGAAACACCCCATGATGTAGCCCATACATATTCTCTTTTACCATTCTGGTCGGAGAACTGAACATCAAACGCTTTGGCAAAATTCTGTCCTAGGAAGTGTGAAGTTCCCGATTGTAGAGCTTTTCCATCCTGCATAAGTGCCTCAATTGTATATGTCTCGATGGCTCCGGCAAATCTTTCAGACTCAGACTTGAATCCCTTAACAACAGGCATAGCCATATATTTTTCGGCAAACTCAGAGTATACGTTTATCATCTGTTCGGTCTCTTCAATAGCCTCCTCCTTAGTTGCGTGAGCAGTGTGGCCCTCTTGCCAGAGAAACTCTGTTGTTCTAAGAAACAACCTCGTCCGCATTTCCCAGCGAACCACATTGGCCCATTGATTGATTAACAGTGGGAGGTCGCGATACGACTGAATCCAGTTTTTATAAGTGCTCCAAATAATTGTTTCAGAAGTTGGGCGTACCACCAGCTCCTCTTCGAGCTTAGCCGTAGGGTCAACAATCACACCCCCTCCATTTGGATCATTTTTCAAACGGTAGTGAGTTACCACTGCGCACTCTTTGGCAAAACCTTCCACATGTTCGGCTTCCCTGCTAAGATATGATTTTGGAATAAAAAGAGGGAAATATGCATTCATATGACCTGTTTCTTTAAACATATCATCTAGTTGACGCTGCATCTTTTCCCAAATGGCATATCCATAGGGCTTTATAACCATGCAGCCTCTAACGGCCGAGTTCTCAGCCATATCTGCCTTAATAACCAAATCTTGATACCACTGTGAGAAATCTTCGCTTCTAGGAGTGAGCTCCTTCAATACCTTTGCCATTATATTATTTTGAAAAATTGTTGTATTAATTTGAAGTTGCAAAGATAATAATTTTTCATGTATTACATTCCAATTATATAATGTATAGATAGTGGCATTGTCACCAAAATAGAATGAAGAATACAAATCGGGCATAGATAAGTATACTATAATAATATAATATACATGGTTATACGCATTCATATTTTAAGTAATGTTAAAGAAAAAGTGTCATATATTACATTAGAGACTTTAATTATAAATAATTAACATAGCTTAATCGTATGAACCGTTTCTTCTTTTATTATAAATAATACTCAAAACATAATCCCTACCAAATCCTTCATCTCCTCATATCAACTCTCTATTTTATTGAGGATGATTAGGACTTAGTAGGGAGTTGGTAAGAAATTAATATGGTTATATTCCCTATTGCTAAAAACTGTTTTGTTTGTATATGCGTTACATTCAAAACATATATTTTTTATTAAGATGAAAGCAAATGGGAAAACAGTAAATGAAATACTGAAAAATCTACCCGATGATAGAGTTGAACCATTTAACAAGCTACATAAAGTTATTATGGAAAACTTGCCAAATGGATTTGAAGCAGCCATTAGTTACGGTGGTTTAGGTTATGTTGTGCCACATTCAATATATCCTTCTGGTTATCATTGCAAACCAAGTGAACCACTTCCATTTGCGGGAATTGCCTCACAAAAAAACTCCATCAATTTATATCATATGGGTATTTATTCAAACCCTAAATTATTAGAATGGTTTGTTACTGAGTATCCTAAGCACAGTCGGCAAAAAATTGATATGGGTAAAAGCTGTATACGATTTAAGAAGTTTAATGAAATACCTTATGAGCTTATTGGTGAGTTAATGACAAAAATAAGCGTAAATGAATGGATAAGTTTTTATGTAGAGAATATGAGAAAATAGGAGAAACTGAAACTGTTGCTAAAACTTTATGTCACGTAGGACCAACATTAAGCTCACTTATTTTTCAACATTCCCTCTAAAAAACGAGAAGTAAATTCCGGTTGCTCCAATAATTGCAAATATCATAAATCCCCATTTCAATGCATTTAGAAATAAGATATCAGGTACTTCTTCTACCGATTGATTACCAAAGTTTATTGAAATTAGTAAGGTTATGATGCTCATGCTTATAATTTGCCCAAACACCCTCATAGAAGAGGCGAGTCCGGATGCCTGACCATACTGTTTACGATCAACCGAGCTCATTATTGTGTTCATATTTGGCGATGAGAATAGTGCGAATCCTAGTCCAACCCAAATGAGCACTCCAATTATGTATGGTATGGGTGTATTGTGCGAAAGGAATGCCAGCATTGCTAGTCCTGAGGAGCACATAGCCATTCCTGTAGTGGCAAAATAGCGGGGTTGAATTTTGTCAGATAGTTTTCCAACTATGGGAGAGAATATAGCCATCATTATTGGTTGTGCAATGATTACGGCCCCGGCTTCTCTTGGAGATAGGTTTTGTACTTTCTGAAGATATAGACTGAGAAAAAAAACTATGGCAAAAGTTGATGTGTAATTTATGAGTGCCGATAAGTTTGAGTATGTAAACAGCTTGTTTTTTGTGAAAAGTGATGTATTCAATAGAGGATTTACGACTCTGCTTTCAATTTTCCAAAAGATTAATAGTAGTATTAGTGATATCGCCATTAGTGTCCATCCAGTAGTTGAGGGTAGCTGAGAAGAACCGTAAACGAGGGTAGTTAATCCGGTCATAAATAATATGGTGCCAAGCAAATCGTTTTTCACAGGTAACTTTTTTATCTTCTTTTCGCGCTTAAGGTGAATCACAGATATAATGAATGTGAAGACTCCAAATATGGCCGCAATAAGAAATAGAATACGCCAACCAAAATGTTGAGTAATAATACCACCTAAAAGGGGGCCCAAAGCCAAACCTGTGTATACAGCAGATACTGAAATACCCAAAACACGTCCTCTTTTCTCTGAGGGAAATGATGATACAAGAATTGCCTGCCCGGTTGTTCCGGTGAAAGCTGTTCCTATTCCTTGCAGAAATCGAGCTGCAATTAGCCAGGTTCCATTTGGAGCAACAAAACAGACTGCCGAAGCTATAGTGAATAAAATGAGACCCAGTTTAAAAAGCTTTCTGTTGTCGGTTTTATCACCCCACGCACCAGATGGCATCATAAACAGAGCCATACCGAGTATGAAAGAGGTGATAATCCAACTTAGTTCTAGAGCAGATAACGAAAAGCTATGCTCAATAGAGGGTAATGCAATATTTACTGCAGACACCAAAAAGGTGCCCATAAAAGATGTGATTGCTACAACAAGTAGTATTGATTGATTTTTTCTTTTGTCCGTCATTTATTATAGGTTTCCCTTACATGTTTAACAGTTATAGGTGTTTTGCTTGTTCGTTTAAGTTCGGGCGATGTGATGGTTACAGTAATTTTTTCGTTTGGCATCAAATCAATAAAATTATCGCTATACTGTGCACCCAATACTGGTATTTCTATGAATACATCTTTGGCTAGTTTACTACTCAACAGAGTAATATTATATTCACCATCGGCATATTTTATGCTGGTTTTAACTTCCGTTTCGGGAAGCTCAAGCTTATTTGGCCAGTAAAAGAAGTAATCTTTCTGAGAAATCTTATTACCCTTGCTGTCTGTAAGAAAAGCATTTATCATAGTGTGTGCTTTTTCGCTTTCACTTACTAAATCAGCAATATTATAAGTCTTTACAATCTTGCTATCATTGGCTTTGGCACTTACAACTTCAGTAAACTCTTTCTTCAAGCCAGTTGAAAAGTCGATAATCCTCACTGTAAGCTTCAAGTTGTTTGAGTCATGAAGATAGTCTGACATAGTGTAATAGTTGAGCTTTCCATCTTTTGCCTCTACGCCCAGGGCAAGAGGAGCAAAAACATCTCTCATTCTGTAATGCTGTGCTTTCCAGTTGTTGTAGTAGTCGATACTCGACCAAGATACCACTGGCCAACTATCGTTTATCTGCCAATAAAGTGCACCCATACAGTAGGGTCTGCCTCTTCTCATAGCCTCAACAGATTCCTCCATACCGTTGCCCTGCATTACTAGTCCCAGGTAAACAAAATCTTCAAAATTATCGGGTTCGTGATAATACATATCCATGTATTTTTTGATAAGAGAGTTTCCTGTAGAAGCTTTTTGGTGCACTTGCATTACTTCACTTTCTAGTTCCCATTGATCGGGCTCTGCAAAGGTTCTGATTGTCTTCATCTCAGGAAAAGATTGAAATCCAAACTCACTTGCAAAGCGAGGAAGCCTATCTGCCAACGCTTCAAATGGAAGTTCGCCATACCATAAGCCCCAGTCGTGAACATCACCTGTGTTAAACAGTTCGGGACGCCCCCAATTAGCCAGGTCGGGTGAACCATGCACATAATTACGTGTACCATCAAACTCGTCAACCAGCGAAGGCAATAATTCTCTAAATGTTTTGTTGTACCCCTCAAACCACTGATCCATTATTTCATCTGTTACATCTTTTCTCCAGCCCCAGTAATTAAGTCCTTCAAGTACCTCATTATTTCCACACCAGTAGGCAAGCGATGCGTGATTGCGCAATCTTTTGATATTATAAATAGCCTCTTGCTTTACATTGTTTAAGAAGAAGTCGTCGGAAGGATATGCTGTACAACCAAATATAAAATCTTGCCATACGAGTATACCCCTCTCATCTGCCTGGCGATAGAATTCTTCATTTTCATATATTCCACCTCCCCATACACGCACAAAATTCATGTTGGCACCTGAAATATTGTCAAATATCGTTTCGTAGAATTGAGTATCTTGCTTATGAGTAAAAATCTCACCGGGGATATAGTTTGTGCCTTTTGCAAATATCGGAACTCCGTTAACTTCAAAATAATAGGATTTGCCATGTTCATCTTCTTTGGCAATGTGGCGAATTGATCGTAGCCCTGTTCTCACATCTTTAACTGCCACTACTTCATCATCAATAATAACCATTGCATAAAAATCATAAAGATGTTGCTCGCCCCAATTAACAGGCATCCATAGATGAGGATTTTCAATTATTGTGGGTAATGAAAAAAGATTGTTACCTTTTTGAAGTTTAACCTCCATGCCTGTAGATTGGAGTTGTTTAAGCTCCTCTTTTGTTTGAGGAATACTGTTGTGCTTTTTATCATTTAATGAGTAGCCAAAAGCAATTGTAGCATTCGTATTTTCTATTGAATAGATTTCTATAATATTATTGATATTGGCCTTTTCGCTTGTAACCGACGATTGCTTGACATAGTAATCTTCGATTCTTGCTTTATTGTAGAAGTTAAGCGTTACAGGCTTCCAGATACCCATTTGCACAATACGTATTCCCCAATCCCAACCAAAATGGTAAGGTGCCTTACGGTTATATACGCTCAACTTTTCTTCTCTGTGATCATTACCAGCCGGGTACTCATATCCAAATGTTTCTCTTGCTGGCATCATACGGTTAATAGGAGAGTAAAATCTTATATGTAGCTTATTTTCACCTACCTTAAGAAGATTTTTTACAGGAACCTTATGTCCTATAAACATATTTTCTGTTTGTAAAATCATTGCTCCATTTAAAAAAACATCGGAATGTGTATCTAATCCTTCAAAAAAGATGTAGGCATCATCACTATTGAGTTGATCGGCACTTAAAACAAAAGTCTTTCGATAATCCCAATCTTCATCTTCAACCCATTGAATGTCTTTTTCATTGGTTCCATAAAAAGGGTCGGGCAGGACACCATGCCTTATAAGATCTGATTGTACTGAGCCTGGTATTGCAGCATCGTACCACACAGTATCATTAACTTTAGAGAACTGCCAGTCCTCATTCAACGAAATAACCTCACTATTCTGAGCCATCATTAATATTGGCATCACACTTAACAATAATGAAAATAATCTGTACATACCTTGTGAATGTTTTTTTGCTTTAATTGCAAAGATAACCACATCAGGAGAATTAAATAGTTTTATTTAAACTCTTTTTACATAGAAAAAAAGTAAATTTGTAATGTTTAATAGCAGGCAGTCTGTAATTTTTGTAGGTTATGCACGACGATATTGAAATAAGAAAAGAGGAGTTTTTATTACACTATAAAAAGATGTACTCATTTTTAAGAGAAAAGTGGGACATTAAAACTCTGTTCTTAATAAAGGATATTCTGAAGAGGTTTTTGCTTTCATATGATAAGAGTGCACTTACTGAGATGGAAGAAGAGATTTGGTCTGATATAAGAACAGCCATAATTGCAATTGAAGAGGTAGGTCTGAAGCAGTCGACCGTGCTTGCTATACTTCTTTTGCACCCTGTATCTGAGGGCTCTTACTCAATAGATAAATGCAAGAATTCTTTTGGTGAAGAGACAGCAATTATACTTAAGGGATTCATAAAAATTAGAGAGTTTAGTGATAAGAAGACAGCTGTTGAATCGGAAAATTATATAAAGCTACTTCTATCTATTGCAGAGGATATACGTGTTGTATTTATGATGATTGCGCAGCATCTTAGGTTGATGCGCGAAGCTAAATCAAAAACATCAGAAGAGAGGTTGAATCTTTCTATAGAGTCTACTTATCTTTATGCTCCGCTTGCACATCGACTTGGTCTTTATACTATAAAATCTGAACTTGAGGATTTATCGTTAAAATATACCGATAGAGAGACATACGACTTTATTGCAAGAAAACTAAACGAAACAAAGCGCTCACGCGACAGGTATATTCATGAGTTTATTGAGCCATTAAAGGGAAGATTGGATGGGTCAGGTTTTAATTATGAGATAAAAGGAAGAACTAAGTCGATATTCTCTATTTACAACAAACTAAAAAAACAGAAGATTGAGTTTGAGAATATATATGATTTGTTTGCTATTCGTGTAATTCTTGATGCCCCAGAGCAAGAGGAGAAAGCACAATGCTGGCAGGTGTACTCAATTATAACTGATATGTATCAGCCAAATCCTAAACGATTAAAAGATTGGCTATCAATTCCCAAAAGTAATGGATATGAGTCGCTTCACATAACCGTAATGGGTGCTAATTCGCGCTGGGTGGAGGTTCAGATTCGCACAAAGCGAATGGATGAGATTGCTGAACGGGGATTAGCAGCACATTGGAAATATAAAGGAGTAAAAGAGGAGTCGGCACTCGACGGCTGGCTACAATCGCTAAGAGAGTCGCTTGATAGTAATGATACTAATTTGAGCCAAAAGCTTAACGACTTTAAGCTTGATTTGTATGAAGAGGAGATATTTGTATTTACTCCAAAGGGCGACCTGTTTAAGCTCCCTAAGGGGGCTACGGTGCTGGACTTTGCTTTTTCAATCCACTCAAAACTGGGCTCAACTTGTGTGTCTGGAAAGGTGAATGGGAAGAATGTTCCTATTAAGCATAAGTTAAAGAGTGGTGACCAAGTTGAGATTAATACATCTTCGCATCAGTCGCCTAAGCAAGATTGGCTGAATAGTGTTGTTACTTCAAAAGCTCGTACAAAAATTAGACAGCTATTAAAGGAGGAGGCGAGTAAACAGGTAGATATTGCTAAAGAAACTCTATCGCGGAGGATGAAGAATCGCAAAATAGAGCTCGATGACTCACTTTTAATGCAACTGATTAAAAAGCTTAGATACAAAACAGTTACCGATTTCTTCGCTGATATTGCAGATGGTAAGAATGATGTTAACTGGGTGATAGATCGCTATTTGGAGTTGGGGAGTAAAGAGAGTGAAATCAAAGAGTCTTATGCCTCAATCAGTGCAGAGGAGTTTACTTTAAAGACTGCTGATACAGATTTTGACACCAGTGATGAGCTTATTATTGATCAGAACCTAACAGGAGTCGACTATAAGTTGGCAAAGTGTTGCAATCCAATATATGGAGATGAAATATTTGGTTTTGTATCTACTCAGGGTATAAAAATACATCGTACAAAATGTCCTAATGCTCAAGATCTCTTCTCGCGATTTGGTTACAGAATTATTAGAGCACGCTGGTCGGGTAAAATTGGTTCATCAAGCTATACCATTGTGTTGAGAGTGATTGGAAATGACCAGCTCAATATTGTTGCTAATCTTATGTCAATTATTTCAAAGGAAGAGGGTGTTCATATGAGATCAATATCCATTGACTCCAATGATGGTTTGTTTCAGGGAAATATTGCTGTGATTTTAGCTAATACCTCTATGCTTGAACAGCTGATAAAGAAGCTAAAAGCTGTAAAAGGTGTGAAGTCTATTACTAGGCTAAGCTGATTTTTATTATTATCAATCTGTTGTTTTAGTGTTCACAGTTAGCTCTTCGCCTCTGTGTCTGTATTTGGTTCGGAATCGGTTGACACTTGAGATTGAATATTTTCTTTGGTTGCTATTTTATCTTCAGTTTCAATATTATCTTCAGTTTCAACAATCTCTTCAGTTTCAACAAATTCAGGTATCTCGAAAATAGCTAAAAGTTGTTGTACATACTCTCTTTCTAGATCTTGCGGACGAATTACTTCATCGTCATACTTAAGAATATCAATATCAATTATAACCTTTCCCTGGTATTTATCTTTTGGAGTTCTGCCTACAGCTCTTTCGGTTTGTTTTATTTTATTAATGACCTCTTCGAGATTCAAATCGGTTGTACAGCACGCAAGTATATTCCTGAAAAGATACTTAAAATTATCGTCTTCGGGTTCAGAGAGAATTGGATCGCTAAATACAATATTTGGAAACAGATAGGCAAGCATTCTTTTTGCTTTATCTATGTTAGTTTTTGCAAACGTATTTGATCCTATGCTAAGTAATATTGTGCTCATAATGATAAATTGAAATACAAACATACAAAAAAAAAGCATTTAGTTAAAGTATAGTTTGAAAAACAGGGAAAACTATCTACTAATAATCTTTAAAGAGTAAACAAATGTCTTTTTTGTAATATTAAGTAGTGCTTTTAATATATCCCTATGCAAAGTGAAGCATTTATCGAATATTACATAGAGCTAACTAAAATTTCTCCTGCCACGGCACCTGTTACATTGCGGTTTTCACCATATGATACGTTTCTTTCGTTAAATCGTTTTACTATGATTTCAATTGTTTCACGTCCAATGCCCTCTTCAGAAAGTCTTGTAGTTAATCCAAGAGAACGATAAAACTCTTCTGTCATTTCAATGGCTTTGTCAACTCTTTCATGTTCAGTTCCTTTTGTTATGTTGAAGATTCTCTCGCCATATTGCAGAAGCTTCTCATGTTTTTGATCCCTCAAAATACGAAGTGTGCCTGGCATTACTATAGCAAGTGTATGCCCGTGAGTTGTACCATGCATTGCGGTTAACTCATGCCCAATCATATGAGTAGCCCAATCTTGGGTAACTCCCATTCTGATGAAGTCGTTAAGTGCAAGAGTGGCAGAAAGCATAAACTCTGACATCAATTGGTAGTCTCTATTACCCGAAACTATTTTTGGCGCTAGCTCTTTTATTGTAAGAAGTATACCTTCGGCCCATCTGTCCATAATTCTCGACTGATTTGGAGTGGTTAGATATTGCTCCAAAACATGAGTAAATGCATCTGCAAGTCCGCATGCAATTTGATGTGGGGGAAGTGAATAGGTTACCTCAGGATCGAGAATAGAAAACTGTGGATAAAAGCCTCCAAAAGAGTATTTTTCTTGAGTTTCTTCTCTTGTTATAACTGCACCACTATTCATCTCTGATCCAGTTGCAGGTAATGTCATTACTGATGCATAAGGGATTTGCTTTTCAGCGTAACCTTTTAAAACTATATCCCATGCATCTGTGTCTGAAGCAATTCCAGCAGCAATAAGTTTCGTACCATCTAATACAGATCCTCCACCAACAGATAAAAGGAAATCTATGTTATTCTCTTTTCCTTTTACTACTGCTTTTCGAAGTGTTTCGACATGCGGGTTTGGTTCAATTCCCCAAAATTCAATATAATTGCGTCCCTTTAACGCATTTTTTACTTGATTGTATATACCATTCTTGGTAACACTACCGCCACCAAAAGTGAGCATCAGATTAACATTGTCAGGTATCAGTTCAGAAAGTAGTTTTATTTGCCCTTTCCCGAATACAAGTTTTGTAGGGTTTTGAAAGATGAAGTTGTTCATAGTTGATCTTTTATAATTATGAACATAGGCAACCCTTAATTGTTCAATAAAATAAAGAGTTAATTTAGTTATTTAATGTAGCATTTAGGTGGTATCGAATTTAAAGTTTATTGATCTAGATGAATTGAGTTATCTGAAGTTCAGAGAACCTATAATTGAGCTTTATTTTCAGGCATTTACAACGGGTGAGTATGCTCAGTATCTAGAGAAAAAGTCTGTAGTGAACACTATGGATGAGTTAGTCTATTTTGGCACAGGAGTATTAGCACTTTCTGTTGATAGGATAGTAGGTGTTCTGGCAGCAACTCCATTAACTGAACATATCGATTTACCCATTAATTATACTAAAGCATTTACGATAGATAAAACCATATATATTAATGAAGTAATAGTAGATAAGGAGTTTAGAGGTAGGGGTATAGCTGAAAAAATGATAACTTTATTTTTAGATAATATTTCCGAAAAATACCACAATGCAGTAATCAGAGTATGGGATAAGAATATTCCTGCCTTGTCACTATATAGTAAACTTAATTTTAAACCAATAACTCGAATTAGACAAACAAAATTGAAAACTCAGAATGAAGAGTTTCAAATGGAGAAAATATATTTATATAAAAAACTGATAACCAATAATAGATAATGAAAGAATTACTTGCAAAAACGATAGATTTGCGTTCTGGCTCTACTGACAATAAAAGAGAAGAGATACGTGATTATTTTTTAAAAACATGGACTATAGATGAACTTTTATATAGACAATTAAAGTCGGACGATATATTCTATAAACGTGGTGATCCATTAAGGCACATACTGCTTTTTTATCTCGGTCACACAGCTGTTTTCTTTATTAATAAGCTATATTTGGCTAAATTAATTGAAAAGCGGATAAATCCTGATTTTGAATCGATCTTTGCAATTGGTGTAGACGAAATGAGCTGGGACGATTTGGATAATAATCATTACAATTGGCCTTCGATAGCGGAAGTAAGGGAATATAGAGACAGGGCTAAGAAAGTAATTTTAGATGTGATAGATAATACTCTGCTTGAACTTCCTATAGATTGGAATAACCCTTTCTGGATTGTTATGATGGGTATAGAGCATGAGAGAATTCATCTTGAAACGTCTTCTGTGCTTATTCGCCAACTTCCATTGGAGGATGTGAGGTCAGATCTATTTGGTGAAAGATGTCAAACTGTGGGCGATGCTCCCGAGAATGAACTGATTCCTGTGAATGGAGGTAAAATTAAATTGGGCAAACAGCATGACTATCACCTTTATGGATGGGACAATGAGTATGGCAATTATGAAGAGGATGTTGCTGATTTTGCTGCTGCCAAATATCTTACTTCAAACAAAGAGTATCTGGAGTTTATAAAGGATAATGGTTATAACAGGCAGGAGTTATGGACTGAAGAGGGGTGGAACTGGAGAAATTATAAACAAGTAGAGATGCCTCTTTTTTGGAGAAAAGATGTTGACGGCTATCGTTTGCGTTTGGTTGCCGAAGAGATTAATATGCCATGGAATTGGCCTGTAGAAGTGAATTACCTCGAAGCAAAGGCGTTTTGCAACTGGAAGAGTCTAAAGAGTGGCAAGAATTATAGATTACCTACAGAGGCTGAATGGTATACGCTTCATAATAGCGCAGGACTTAAGGATGTTACTGATTGGGAGAAGGCTCCAGGTAATATTAATCTTGAGTACTTTACTTCTCCTAGTCCAGTTGATATGTTTAAACAGGGTTCGTTCTTTGATATTATTGGTAATGTGTGGCAATGGACCGAGACTCCAATAACTGGTTACCCTGGATTTAAGGTGCATCCTATGTACGATGATTTTTCTACTCCTACATTTGATGGTAAGCATAATTTGATAAAAGGAGGGTCATGGATATCAACAGGTAATGAGGCTACAATACATTCTCGTTATGCTTTCAGAAGACATTTTTATCAGCATGCTGGATTTCGTTATATAGAATCTGATGCTCCTTTAAAGATTCAGCAGGCAGATTATGAAACTGATGAGGAAGTGACACTCTCTTGCGAAGAAAACTGGGGAGGCTCAGGAGCTTCTGATGATAAGAGATTGGCTAAGCAGTTGGCATTACTAGCACAAAACTTGTTTATTGATAATCGTGAAGCGAGGGTGTTAGATTTGAATGCTGATACAGGAAGACTTGCTTTTGAGCTTTCAAAACATTTTACTGATGTTACTGCACTTGACTTTACAGCACGCATGATACGTATACCCATTCAGCTTCAGGAACAGGGCTACGTAAGGTATACGATGAAGGATGAAGGTGAACTTGTTTTTTATCACGACATTGTTCTTGAGGAGTATGGGCTTTTTGAACATAAAGACAAAATAGTTTTTATGCAAGCGGATGCTATGAACCTAAAGCCAAATTTTACAGGGTATGATTTAATTATCTTACCTGCATTGTTGGAAGAGTTGAGTAATCCATTACTGTTTTTGTCACAGATTCATAAGAGACTAAATGATTTTGGTTACTTAATAATTGCCTCTGATTACTTCTGGGATGAACAAAAGACACCTAGAGATAAATGGCCTGGTGGTTTTAAAGAGGATGGAGAACCGGTAACATCACTAGATGGTATAAAGAAAGTAATGGAGCAAGAGTTTAAACTAATTGCTGAACCTCGTGACATAACTCGTTTAATTAAAAAATCCTCAAGAGTAACTGAATTAAGACAATTGCAACTTACTATTTGGATGAAAAAGGATGTTTAGTTGAACCACCTAGTTAGTGCACTAAAAACATTTTCGTTCTCTCTTCTTCGTTTTTCTGCAAGATCGTCAGAGGAGGGAACGAATACTTTTAAACCTTTGTGTACAATCTTTACATTTATCTCACTACCGGTTTGTATCGGTTCTCCATCTATATGCATAACCCCTGCTTTTGAGCGTTTAATAAGCAAATTGCGAGTTAACAATGTGGTCATCTTACTATTTTTATCTATATTCTTAGTAAACAGTTGAATTGTTGTTTGAGGCATCTCTAATGCGTTAAGAGGTTTTAAGATGGAGACATTCATCTTTCCGTCATCCATACTTGCTCCTGGAGCAATATATGCTTCATTGCCATATTGTGAGGCATTTGCACATGTAAGAATAAAAGCTTTTTCAGTGAGCGAGCCATCATCATAGGTTAACTCATACTCTTCTGCTTTAAAGTCAACCACACTCTCTAAAACATTTCGTACGTATCCAAGTGGTCCCCGTTTTTTCTCTTCTGCAAACCTATCGCTAACAAAAGCATCAAAACCAAATCCACAGGTACAGAAAAATATATGATCATTAGCCACACCGTAATCAATGGTGCGTGTATGTGCATTAAGAATTATCTTTATTGCTTTATCTGAATCAAGCGGAATTCCAAGTTCACGAGCAAGTCCGTTGCCAGAGCCATAGGGTAGGATGCCAAGAATTGTGTCACTATTTATAAGCTCTTTGGCAACTTCATTTACAGTTCCATCGCCTCCCGCAGTAATGACAAATTTGTATTTCTCTTTTACTGCTTGACGTGCAATTTCAGAAGCATGATTAGGGTAACCAGTAACCCTAATAAGTAAATCATATTTTTTTTGATCTATAGCTGCTGCTACTTCTTCGGGAATATATTTTTTAGATTCTGTTCCCGAAATGGGATTTATTATAAGGCATACTTTATCCTTTACCATACTTGTAAATTCAGGGTTGTTTTTATTGTTTATATCAATAACAATATTAAGTCTCAACAAATATAACACTTTTTTGATTTTTATCCTTTTAATTTGTCCTTTAACCTCTAGTTGATTACTTTTGCTTCGGAAAAATAATATTATAATATTTTCTGATGCAATCTTCTTTTATCCTGATCATAATTGCTGTATACTTTGGAGTTCTGATGCTTATATCATACCTAACCAGCAGAAAAGGTTCAGGAAATGATACATTCTTTAGAGCCAATAAATCCTCTAAATGGTATGTTGTGGCTATAGCTATGATTGGTACTTCAATATCGGGGGTAACCTTTGTTTCTGTACCAGGCATGGTTAGAAATCTTGATATGACATACATGCAGATGGTCTTTGGTTTCTTCTTTGGCTATCTAGTGATTGCATATGTACTGTTGCCTCTTTACTATCGGTTAAATCTAACTACAATATATGGTTATCTGCAACAACGTTTTGGACAAAGGTCTTATAAAACTGGTGCTTGGTTTTTTCTCCTATCAAAAATTGTAGGTGCAGCAGCCAGGCTTTATCTTGTTGCATTTATTTTGCAAACACTTGTTTTTGACTCATGGGGTGTTCCTTTTGTAGTAACGGTTATAGGTATTATTCTTGTAATATGGTTGTACAGTCACAAAAGTGGTATTAAGACAATTATTTGGACTGACTGGTTGCAAACAATTCTTTTCTTAACAGCACTAGTTCTTGTAGTATGGCAGATGTCTGTTAGGTTAAATTTTAATATTGGCGATACAATTGCAGCAATTGGAAACAGCTCTCATTCAAGAATATTTGTTTTTGATGATTGGGGGAGTACACAAAATTTCTTCAAACAGTTTTTTAGTGGTATGTTCATTACAATTGTAATGACGGGTTTGGATCAAGACCAAATGCAGAAAAACCTTACTATTAGAACCTTGAAGGATGCACAGAAAAATGTGGTCTCTTATGGATTTGCTTTCGCTCCTATTAATTTTCTATTTCTTTCTCTAGGCGTTTTGCTTATTTATTTTGCCGAACAGAACGGTATTGTTTTGCCTGAAGTTTCTGATAACATTCTTCCAATAATCGCTAGCGAGTATCTCGGACCTGGAGTATTGGGTGTTTTTGTAGTTGGCATTGTTGCAGCTGCTTTCTCTAGTGCAGATTCAGCACTAACGGCTTTAACTACATCATTTTGTGTTGATATATTAGATATGAAAGCTGTTTCTCAAACCAAAGAACAAGGACAAAAAGATGTAAAGATCCGGGGAGTTGTTCATATTGGTGTTAGTGTGGTATTTGTTTTAATAATACTTATTATTGAAGCTATTGGTTCAGATAGCATAATAACAGCTATCTATAAATTGGCATCTTATACATACGGACCTCTACTAGGATTATATGGCTTTGGACTTTATTCAAAAGTGAAACCTAGAGATAGATATGTTCCGTATATTGCAATATCTGCTCCTGTTCTATGTTTTATTATTGAAATGTTTTTGAAACAACATTATAACTACCAAGTAGGATATGAGCTTCTATTATTAAACGGATTGATAACAGGAATAGGACTTTGGCTAATTTCAACCCGGAAAAAGGATATACTTACGTAAAACAAAGTAACTTTACCGCTTAATTTAGGAACTTAATTTTAAACATATAAAAAATGATTATAAAAAGCGCCGAATTTGTAATAAGTAATAGCGATTACAGACTATGTCCTCAAGATGGTAAGCCTGAATACGCTTTCATTGGTCGCTCAAACGTAGGCAAGTCTTCATTAATAAATATGATCACAAATAAGAAAGGGCTTGCCATGACATCCTCAAAGCCGGGAAAGACAACCCTTATAAACCATTTTATCATTAACGATCAGTGGTATCTTGTTGATTTGCCAGGATACGGATTTGCACGTAGAAGTAAAGAGAATAGGGAAAAGTTGAGAGGGATTATTGAAGACTATATCCTTGAAAGAGAAGAACTGATCAATTTGTTTCTTCTTGTGGATGTACGTCATGAGCCCCAACTTATTGATCTTGAATTTATGGAATGGTTGGGAGAAAATGATGTGCCTTTTTCAATTGTATTCACAAAATCGGATAAACTTAGTACACTTCGACTTCAATCAAATGTAGAAGCATATAAGGATAAGTTGAAAGAGAGCTGGGATGAATTACCTCCATTATTTATTACTTCATCAGAAAAAAAGTTAGGTAGGGACGAGCTAATTGATTACATTGATAAAATACAGTCGCAGTTAGTTTAATTTTTTTATGCAATAGCTAACTTTGCCCAAACGAACCTCCTATAATATCAAGAAGTTCATTAGTAATAGACTCCTGTCGTAGTTTGTTGTATTCTCTTTTTAGTTCATCAATAAGATTATCGGCATTATCGTTAGCAATTTGCATTGCAGTCATCCTTGCAGCATGTTCAGATGTTGTAGAATCAATAATTGAAGTGAAAAGTTTTACTTTCAAAACCTTTGGTAACAACTCATTTATAATTGTAACCCTGTCAGGTTCAATTATATAATCGTTAGTGATATCTGAACTTTTATATCTTAAAAATTCTTCGGTATTATCTTCATCACTTCCGTCAGCATTATTATTAAGGTCAATTGGCAGAAACTGATCACGTATAACTATTTGCGAACCTTTACTTTTGTAATGATGGTAAATCAGTTCCACTTTGTCGATACTTTTATTAAGAAACATTTCCAGTAACTGTTCAGCCAATACTTTAACCTCGTTATATGAAGGTTTACCAATTATTTTTGAGAAATCACCTTCAACCGCTTTAAGTTCCATTTTGTCCATGGCTTTAGATATCTTAAGACCAAATGGATAGATTAAAATATTCTTTTCCTTTAAATTCTTATAAGAGTCTACTACAGATTTAAGTTCAGAAATGATATTATTGTTGAATCTTCCAGCCAATCCACTGTTTGAAGCAAATGCCAAGATCGCCACTCTTTTAACCTCTCTTTTTTCGGTAAAGGGTGTAGTGTAATTATCCAGATTGCTAAGTAGTAAATTCAGTATCTCCCTTAGTTTATTCTCATAAGGATATAAGTTAAGGAGTGTTTTCTGAGCTTTTTGCAGTTTTGCCGATGAAACCATCATCATGGCCGTAGTGATCTTTTGAGTAGATCTTACTGACTGAAGTCTGGTTTTTATATCTTTAATTTGAGCCATTTAATTATTCTAACATAGAATTTATAATATCTGAGGCCACCATTTCAATTATCTTGCCTATTTCATCATTCATAATGCCCTGCTTCAACGGTTTAAGAACATCCTCCTTGTGAGATATATTTATTATATTCAGAAATTCCTTTTCAAACTCCAATACTCGTGTTAAAGGAATATCTTTTAACAGTCCATGAGTTCCGCAATATAAAATTGCAATCTGTTTCTCTACACTCATTGGACTGTGAACAGGCTGTACAAGCAATTGTTCATTTTTCTGTCCTTTATCAATTGTCATGGCGGTTACTGCATCCATATCTCCACCAAATTTGGTGAATGCTGCTAGCTCCTGATATTGTGCTTGGTCTATTTTAAGAGAACCAGCTACTTTCTTCATTGATTTAATCTGTGCATTGCCACCCACTCGAGAAACCGAAATACCAACGTTTACTGCAGGGCGGATACCCATGTTATATAAATCAGCTTCAAGAAATATCTGTCCGTCAGTAATTGAAATTACATTAGTTGGAATATATGCCGATACATCACCATCCTGAGTTTCTATAATTGGTAGGGCTGTAAGTGAACCACCTCCCTTTACTCTTTTGGCAAGGCTTTCTGGTAAGTCGTTCATCTTAACTGCAACTTCTTCCTGTGAAATGATATTTGCTGATCTTTCTAATAAACGAGAGTGAAGGTAGAAGATATCACCGGGGTAAGCTTCCCTTCCAGATGGACGGCGAAGTATTAATGAAACTTCACGATATGCTACAGCCTGTTTAGATAAATCGTCATACACTACAAGAGCATGTCTTCCGGTATCACGAAAATACTCACCAATAGCAGCTCCTGCAAAAGGTGCGATATAACGCATTGCAGCAGGGTCGGAACCACTAGTAGAAATAATAGTAGTGTAATCCATTGCACCGTGATCTTCAAGAGTCTTTACTATCGTGGCAACAGACGATCCTTTCTGTCCAATTGCAACATAGATACAATATACAGGATCTCCTTCCTCAAAGCTTTTCCTCTGATTAAGAATAGTATCAATTGCAATGCTTGTTTTACCGGTCTGACGGTCGCCTATAATAAGCTCACGCTGACCTCTTCCAATAGGAATCATTGCGTCTATCGACTTTAAGCCTGTCTGTAAAGGAGTATCAACCGGTTCACGGAATACCACACCAGGTGCTCTTCTTTCAAGTGGCATTTCAACAAGATCGCCCTTTATAGGTCCCTTACCATCAATTGGTTCTCCGGTTGGTGTAACAACCCTGCCTAGCATTCCTTCACCAACAAAAATATTGGCAACACGTCCTGTTCTCTTTACAATAAAGCCTTCTTTAATTTCGTTAGATGCACCCAGAAGAATTGCTCCTACATTATCTTCTTCGAGATTCATAACAATAGCCTGCATACCATTATCGAACTCCAATAGTTCATTAGATTCAGCATTGCGAAGTCCGAATATTCGAACAACACCGTCACTTACACTTATAACGGTGCCGGTTTCATCGAACTTCACATCAGTGTCAATGCCTTCAAGTTGCATTCTGAGTAATTCGGAAACTTCGCTTACTTTTATAATATTATTTGCCATGATCTCAATTAAATTTCTCTTATTTATTTTGTGAAGCATTCACAGCTTCAATTTTCTTAAATTGACTCTTTATGCGAGTTAGTTCTCCTGACACACTTGCATCCCAGCGATAATCATCAAGATGAAGCACAAAACCACCTATAAGTTCAGGATCAACTACTGGATCGAGTTCCAGATTCTCACCAACCAGCTTTTGTATTCTTTTATGAATACTATTGTTTTCCTCTTTTTCTAATGGAACTGCAGTAACAAGTTTCCCGTGAAGAATCTTAAAGCGATCTCTATATAGTTCAATATATCTAAGTATAATATACTGAATAAGGTCTTCTCTTTCATTTAGAAATATCAAATTTGCCATCTCTTTAAGAGAACTAGGCATATTTTCACCTACGGCTGTATGAAGTATTTTCAACCTTTCTTCTAATAGAATAGATTTATTTGTTAAAACTACACGTAGTTTTGGCAAATCCCAAAAAAATTCAGAAAGTGTCTTTACACTTTTGTACACCTCATCTTGTTGGTCTAATGTAATAGCATAGTCCAACAAAGATCTGGCATAACGTGTTGAAATTAGTCCTTTATCCATTCAAATTACGATTTCGAGATTTCAATCTCATCAAGCAATCGATCAATCATACTCATATGTTCTTTCTTGCTGCTAAGCTTTTCACGTAGAATTTTCTCTGTAAGAGCAATAGAAAGCTTAGTGACTTCGCCTCTAATCGATTTTAATGCTTCTTCTCTCTCAGCATTAATCTGAGTTCTTGCTTTTTCTAAAATCGTATCAGATTCAGTTGCAGCATTCACTCTGGCTTCATTCATTATCTGTTCACTTAGCCTTGTTGCTTCTTTTAGAATAATCTTTTGTTCTTTTCGAGCATCTGCTAAAATTAATTCGCTTGTCTCCTTTACTTTTGCAAGCTCCTCATTAGCTTCTCTTGCCGATTTTAGTGATGCCTCTATATAATTATTTCGTTTTTCAACTGATTTTAGTATTACAGGAAACCCATACTTTACCAGTATGACAACCACAATTCCGAATGATATTGTCATCCAGAAAAGTAGCCCCGGTTCGGGTGTCAATAACGACATATTTTATAATTTTTAAAGAATAAATCCACTAACTACAATAGCAAAAAGTGCAACACCTTCAATAAGAGCTGCCGATATAATCATTGTGGTACGTATATCCGAACCAGCTTCTGGTTGACGTGCAATACCATCAACTGCTGCCTTGCCTATTTTACTTATACCAAAAGCCGCACCAATAACTGATACTGCAACTCCAAAAGCTCCACCAATTGTTCCAATATAATCGGATATCTGCAATAAAACTGATAATAATTCCATAATTTTTAGTTGTTAAATTTATTTTTAATATTATACTTATAATTTATTTCAATCAATTTACTTTACTTTTCACCATCTCTTTTTTTATTTCAGAATCATCATGTCGTGCAAGACCGATAAAGACTGCACTAAGCAGTGTAAATACATAAGCCTGAATAAAAGCAACCAACAGTTCTACAAAATTAATAAACACTGTAAATAGAACAGATACAACTGTCATAGAACTATTTATTGTTGGTCCTAAATCAACTGTCACAAACACAATACTTGTGAGTCCCAGCACAATTGCATGACCTGCCATAATGTTTGCAAAGAGACGAATCATCAGTGCAAATGGTTTTGTGAAAAGACCTACAAACTCAATAATAGGCAGTAGAGGAAAAGGCACTTTTAGCCATGTTGGCACATCTGGCCAGAAAATTTCTTTATAATATGCTTTCGATCCTGTTAGATTAACCATAAGAAATGTTGCTATTGCTAATACCATTGTAACAGCTATATTTCCAGTGACATTGGCTCCACCTGGAAAAAAAGGAATCAATCCCAATAAATTATTTATAAAAATAAAAAAGAAAACCGTTAGTAAATAAGGAGAATATCGTTTATAATCTTTGCCCACTGTTGTTTTCACAACTTCATCTTCTATCATTAAAATAAACATTTCCATCAATCCGGCAAATCCTTTGTGAGATTTAAGTGGATCTCGCTTCAGAACCCTTGCAACTCCTAAAATAATTAATATCAAAATCAGAGAATTAATAATTAAGGAAGCAGCGTTTTTTGTTAATGAAAGGTCAAGAGGCCTATTCTCAAAACCTAAACCATCTATTTCTACAATCTTATCTTTGTATTTCCCTTCTGAAGCAATCTGAAAACCCTTATAACTACTTTTACCATGATTTAGTTTTGATGACGAAAAAAAATGCCATCCCGAGTTCTTACTGTACAAAATAACCGGAAGAGAAATTGCAACATGCTTTTCCCCGCTACTCCAAATATGCCATTCATAAGAATCGGCTAAATGTCCAAGAATAAGCTCTTTCACGTTTAGCTCTTCTTCAGCAACAGTTTCTCCATGCTCAACCACTTCAGGAGAAATAGTTGTAGCATTTATGCTAAAAGAAGTTGCTAAAGATAGTATAAGCAGCAACAGAATTTTATTTATTTTATCTATCATTACTCTATATGTTCTCTTTCTTCAGGATGCCAGTTTTTTTCGAACTCTTTCTTCATATATTTCTCCATTCTCATATACATAACTGTTTCCCACATAATACTAATAAGATAAAATATAACGAAAACAATTGCGAAGTTTTTTATGTATGTTGTATGAATTAACCAATATATTAAAATTATAGCAAATGATGCAAATATCTTTATCATTTTCAATAACATATAAAGATTCACTATGTAGGCAGAATTATGAAAAGGAGCCACTTTAAACCGTCTAATAAAAACCAATCCCATTACATAGAAAAAGCTGGGTATAATAGCGAAACCATTAAATTTCATTTGTGGGAAAATATGATGTACCACCAGCCAACCTGTCACACCTATAACAATCGTAATTATAGTATGAAATAAATACAAATATTTAGTAAGTTTATTCATCTTTTATGTATTGAATCTATACAGACGATTATATTGTTATTACTTACCTCAACAAAGCCATCGTTTATATCCATATCTTTAACGTGTCCGTCATCCGAAAAAATAATCTGACCACGTGTAAGCGATGATATAAGCGGAGCGTGATTATTCAAAATTTGGAATGGGCCCATTGCTCCGGGTAGAGTTATCCAATCTATTTCACCTTTAAAATATGTCTTTTCGGGACTTATGATTTCCAGTTTCATGCAATAACTAAATTTATTTTCTACTTCTTTGTTAAGGTTGATTTCACGGTTTATTTCTTACTCTGTGCTAATAAGGTATTTCCTTTTTCAATTACCTCTTCAATAGTTCCCATATTCATAAAGGCCACTTCTGGATATTTATCCATCTCACCATCAAGTATCATCTTAAATCCTTTCACAGTGTCTTCAATGGCTACCATAACACCGGGCTGTCCGGTATATTGTTCGGCCATAAAAAATGGTTGAGACAAGAAACGTTGTACTTTTCTTGCACGGTTTACTGTAATTCTGTCTTCATCAGAAAGCTCTTCCATTCCTAAAATAGAAATAATATCCTGCAATTCTTTATATCGCTGTAATATCTGTTTTACTCTCATCGCAATTGTGTAATGCTCTTCACCTACAATCGAAGAATCTAGGATACGAGAAGAAGACTCAAGAGGATCAACTGCTGGGTATATACCAAGAGAAGCAATCTTTCTGCTCAATACAGTAGATGCATCAAGGTAGCTGAAGGTTGTGGCTGGAGCCGGGTCTGTAAGGTCGTCTGCAGGTACATAAACAGCCTGAACAGAAGTAATTGAACCATATTTTGTGGAAGTAATTCTTTCCTGAAGAGTACCCATTTCAGATGCCAGTGTAGGCTGATAACCTACAGCCGAAGGCATACGTCCAAGAAGTGCAGAAACCTCCGAGCCTGCCTGAACAAAACGGAATATATTATCAATAAACAAAAGTGTATCACTTCCCTCGCCACCTGCGTCTCTAAAAGATTCAGCAACAGCAAGCCCAGTAAGTGCAACAGAAGCACGAGCTCCTGGTGGTTCGTTCATTTGACCAAAAACAAGAGTTGTCTGAGATTCTTTTAGTTTCTCATAGTCAATCTTGCTCAGGTCCCACTTACCTTCGTCCATACCCTTTTTAAACTCCTTGCCATACTTAATTACGCCCGATTCAATCATCTCCCTAAGCAGGTCATTCCCTTCACGAGTACGCTCACCAACTCCGGCGAAAACCGAGTATCCTTTATGTCCCTTAGCAATATTATTGATGAGCTCCATAATAATAACCGTTTTTCCTACACCGGCACCACCAAAAAGCCCAATCTTACCACCCTTAAGATAAGGTTGAAGAAGATCGATTACTTTAATACCTGTGTGGAGAATTTCTTCTGATGTGGTTAAGTCCTCAAATTTTGGAGCCTCATGGTGAATAGGATATTGATTATCTCTTGTGAGCTTCGAAAGACCATCAATTGGTCTGCCCACAACATTAAGAAGTCTTCCCTTAATCTGATCACCAACAGGGACACTAATGGGTCTACCCAGTGCTTTCACTTCAAGACCACGACTAAGACCATCGGTGCTCTCCATTGCAACTGTTCGAACAATATTTTCTCCTATATGCTGTTGAACTTCAAGAAAAACTTCCTGTCCTGATTTTCTTTTTACTCTCAGTGCATCTTTAATTGAAGGCAGTTTTACCTCATGAGATTTATCAAACTCAAAATGCACATCCACAACAGGACCTATAATCTGTGATATTCGCCCAACCGATTCCGACATATAAAATATTATTTTATTTAATAGGTGTTCTGTAATCCACCAAATACAAAGATAATAAAAAATAATTGTATAAAGATATGCGGATATCCGTTTAAATATATAAAAAAAACGGGCAACACATTGTGCTACCCGTTATATAATATTGTATAATGTTGAATTAAGCTTTCACATTATTATCATTTTTCTTTAATAAAATGTATGCTACAGGAGCACCAACAAACAAGCTGGTAACTGTTCCTACAACTACACCAATTAACATTGCAAACATAAAGCTTCTCACAGCATCCCCCCCAAAGAATAGAATACAGATTATTACTAATATTGTACTTAGTCCTGTATTAATGGTACGTGCTAGTGTTGCATTAAGTGAATCGTTAAACAAATCAAGCAAACCGCGTTTTGGGTATAATTGTTTATACTCACGAACTCTGTCAAATACAACCACCTTATCGTTAATAGAATAACCCACAACAGTAAGTATGGCTGCCACAAATGTTTGATCAAGCTCCATCGAGAAAGGCATTATCTTCCAAAGAAGAGAATAAAGTCCAATCACTGCAAAAGTGTCAATTGCCAAAGCAGCAATAGTACCAGCAGAGAAAGCCAAGTTGCGGAAACGTACCAGGATATATAATCCCATACAAATTAACGCAAGGACTAGTGCAATAGCAGAGTTTCTGATTGTGTCCTCAGCAATACTAGGTCCCACCTTTTGTGAACTCATGATGTGATCATCAATGTCCTTTCCTGGAGTCATAAACTGAGCAAGCCCTACACCAAGAAGATCACGAAGTTCTCTCTCAATATTTTCACCATCTTCTTCAATCATGTAGTTAGTAGAAACTCTAACCTGCTCACTACTGCCAATAGTAATAACTCGAATAGATTCATCGAAATGAGGAACAAGAGCATCTTGAACTTCACTTACACGTACTGGTTGGTCAAACTTAACAATATAATTACGTCCACCTGTAAAATCAATACCTGAGCTCAATCCAAGTGTAAAAAGAGATATAATGCTTATCACCACGAATGCTGCAATAGCAATATTTACCTTCTTACTTTTCTGTATGAATTTATATTGAAAATTAGTTGCAAATCCCTTAGTAACACTAGAAGTGAAAGTAAGATTTTGCCATTTTCCTTTAGCCAATACTGTCTCATAAAGTAAACGAGTTAAGAATACAGCAGTAAGGAACGAAGCAGCTATACCAATAATAAGTGTTATTGCAAATCCTCTAATAGCTCCAACTCCAAAGAACGCCAAAATAACCCCCACAATAATACTTGTAAAGTTAGCGTCAAAGATGGCCGAGAATGCATTCTTGTAACCATCTTCAATGGCACGACGTAGTGTTTTACCTGCTGCCAATTCTTCCTTAATACGTTCGTTAATAAGAACGTTAGCATCAACTGCCATTGCAATAGAAAGAATCATACCCGCAATACCAGGTAATGTAAGTACCGCCTGGAATGCAGCAAGAATACCAAGTGTAAAGAAGAGGTTGACTAAAAGTGCTCCATTTATCACCATTCCCGGTATAAAACCATATAGAATACCAGTGAAAATAAATAGAACTATTAAAGCGATAACAAACGAAATAAATCCGTCTTTAATAGCCTCCTGTCCAAGAGAAGGGCCTACCACGTCTTCCTGTACGATACGTACACCTGCTTGCATCTTACCCGACTTAAGTACGTTTTCAAGGTCCTGCGCCTCTTGTGCTGAGAAGTTACCTGTAATCTGTGAACTTCCTCCCTCAATACGATCGTTGACCCTTGGGGCAGAATATACATAACCATCAAGTAAAATTGCAATAGAATTGTTAATCTCCGCACCTGTTATCGTTGACCATCTGCTAGCTCCAGCAGAGTTCATATTCATACTAACCTGCCAAGCTGAACCTTGCTGACCTTGGTCGGCACGTGCATTAATAACAGCATCACCTGTTAAAGCAGGACCTCTGCTACTTCCATCACCTTTAAGTGCATAAAGTTCAAAATATGTATCACGCTGATCAACAGCTTTGAATCCCCATTTGAAACGAGCGTCTGCAGGGAAAACATCTTTATATCTTGTAAGAAGGAAGTTAACCGCAGCAGTATCGAGTTTAGATGCAGTACCAACTACGGCACCAGCAACTCCACCCATAGCAAAATATGGCTCATTGAAGTACTCAACAAAACTTCTGTCAATTACAATTTTCTTTTCTTCTCCATACTCATCAATTACAGCAGGCAGTTCCTCTACAATAGTTTCAGTAACAGAATCTGTTTCAGTAGTAACAACATCACTTTGAGTTGTGCGCATTGCCATTGCGTAATCTGAAGATCTTGTATTCAGTTCATTAAAATATACCCCAAGTTCATTAACGTTATAAGTCTTCCAGAATTCAAGATTGGCACTTCCCTGAAGAAGGTTACGAACACGTTCAGGTTCTGTTATACCTGGAAGCTCTACCAATATACGCTCTGCACGATCGAGGCGCTGAATATTTGGGGCAACCACACCAAAACGGTCGATACGAGTTGCCAGTACATTAAAAGAGTTGTCAGCAACACTAGCAAGCTCCTCACGCAATACATTAATTACCTGAGAGTTTGTAGCAGTAGGACTAACCCTATCACCCATTGTTATACTATAAATGTTTGCGAGTCTTCCATCAGCATTTATATTCTCATAATTCTGTTGAAAAAGAGAGATGAAGTCAGACGAACTACCGCGGCGATTCTGTTGTACAGTTTCTCTTAGTGCCTGGTTAAATTGAGGGTCGTCAGTATTGGCAAGTGAGGCAAGAACCTGTGCTGCTTCAATCTCGAGCACTACGTTCATACCACCTTTAAGGTCCAAACCAAGACCTATTTCTCTCTCGCGTACCTGTTTAAGTGTGTAGTTTAAAAACACTTTTTCGGTAGATAGTGAATCAAGATATTGATTCTTAAGGGCTAAGTCTCCATTTGCGTATATATCCGCCTTCTTGTTTTGTTGTCTACCTATAACCGTAAATGATAGATAAAACAAACAAATAGCAGTTAGGATAATACTGAAAACTCTAATGAATCCTTTGTTTTGCATTTCAATATTACTTTATTATTATAATTGTTTATTTAGCAGATTGTTAACTCAGTATCTATTTAAAAAATTAAGGCATACTTGGTGCCTTATTGTTTTGAGCGTGCAAATATACGTTTTTTTTATCTTTTTAAGAACAATATCACCGGATTATTTTTGTTTAAATAATCCGGTGACAAAATAAAAGTAAGTATCAGAAACTCTTTCGTTTCAATTAATCAATAAACCCTCTGTTTTGGAGTAAATACTTTGGATCAGGGTCTGCACCTCTGAATTTTCTGTAAAGAGTCATAGGATCATCAGAGTTTCCTCTCGATAAAATGTTATCGCGGAATAGTTTTGCTGTCTCTTTGTCAAAAACACCATTCTCTTCAAATGCCTGGAAAGCATCTGCATCCAACACCTCAGCCCATAGATAAGCATAATAACCAGCAGAGTAACCACCACTAAATATGTGTGAAAAATATGTGCTTCTGTAACGAGGAATAATCTCTTCAATAAGTCCAATTTTTTCCATTGCGTTTATCTCAAACTCACGCACATCCAAATCGGTTTTCTCTGTTAGAGTATGATAATTCATATCAAGCAAGGCCGCAGCAACAATCTCAGTTGTATTGAAACCCATATTGAAGTTAGCCGCTCTATTTATCTTTTCAATCAACTCATCAGGAATCACTTCTCCTGTTTCGTAATGTTTAGCATAAAGCTTAATTACTTCAGGATGAAATGCCCAATGCTCAAGAATTTGAGAAGGCAGTTCAACAAAGTCTCTCGATACGCTAGTACCTGCAAGGCCAGAGTATGTTACATTTGAAAGCATTCCGTGTAAAGCATGACCAAATTCATGAAATAAAGTTTCAACCTCATCAAGTGTCAAAAGTGAAGGAGTATCCTGAGTAGGACTTGTAAAGTTTCCTACGTTATAAATAATAGGTCTTATATTTTCACCATCAAGTATTTGCTGGCCACGGAAGCTGCTCATCCAGGCACCTGCATTCTTACTATCTCTTGGAAAATAATCGGTGTAAAATACCGAAAGATGCGAACCATCCTGATCTAGCACCTCATATGCTTCCACTTCAGGATGATAAATAGAAATATTATCAAGCTTCTTAAAAGTCAAACCAAAAAGTCTGTTGGCCACTTCAAAGACACCTTCGCGAACATTTTCCATCTTAAAGTATGGTTTTGTCTCCTCTTCGCTTAAGCTATATTTTTGTTCACGAAGTTTTTCAGTATAGTACCACCAGTCCCATGATGCAAGTTTAAAATCACCACCCTCAGCATCAATCAGTTTTTGAAGCTCTACAGCTTCAGCTTTAGCCTGAGGTAGTGCATATGACCATAGTTCGTTGAGCAGTTCATAAACGTTATCAGGATTCTTAGCCATGTTCTCATCAAGAATAAAATGAGCATGAGACTCAAAGCCTAGTAGATTAGCTTTCTCAACTCTAAGGTTAACAATGCCGTTTATAACCTCCTTGTTATCGTTCTCGTTATCGTTGTCACCACGATTATACATAGCTTTATAAAGCTTCTCTCTAAGGTCACGATTATCAGCATACTGCAAGAATGGTAGCCAGCTTGGTTTTTGTAGGCCAAATACCCATTTGCCTTCTTCTCCTGCAGCGTTAGCTGCATTTGCTATCACACCTTCGGGAAGTCCAGCAAGATCCTCTTCATTATCAATTACTAGTTTATAGCTATTAGTCTCATTAAGTAGGTTGTTTCCAAACTTAAGAGTAAGACCCGAAAGCTCTTTATTAATTTCACGAAGTCTTGATTTATCATCTTCGCTTAGCATTATACCCGAACGTACAAAGCTCTTGTAGTAATCATCTAGTAATCTGTTCTGTTCTGTTGAAAGGTTTAAGTTAGCCGAATTATCATGAACAGCTTTAATTCTATTAAATAACTCTTCATTCAAATAGATGTTGTCACTATGCTCAGAAAGTAAAGGCGATAACTCTTCTGCTAAAGCCCTAATTTGGTCATTTGTGTTTGCACCACGAAGTCCATAGAACACGCGTGATACACGTGAAAGAGTTCTTCCACTGTTATCCATAGCCACAATTGTATTTTCAAAAGTCGGCTCATCCTGATTGTTTACAATAGCTTCAATCTCCTCTTTTTGTTGTTTCATACCAGCAATAAATGCGGGTTTGTAATCCTCAAAAGTAATTTGGTCAAATGGGGGAGCACCAAAAGGAGTATCAAACTCCGTCATAAATATACTTCCATTATCGCCATTCTTCTGAGATTCATTACATGCAATAAATGTCATAAATGCGATTAAAATAAAAAAAATCTTTCTCATCAAATTTCTAATTTTATATTGTGATAATTAGTTCAATTCATCACTATTTTAATAATAACATGCAAAGTTAATCAAATTTCTTTTTTTAAGAGCTAGTGTTAAGAAAAAAGGTCAAAACCCATAAGCAGCTCTGCGCATTTCAGTTGTGTTTTACTTCTTCTTTCTATTAATATCCTTAGGAATAAATACGTAGGTATAAAACTGAAGCTTGTTGTTTGCAAATCTGTCTTCCTTATCCTTAGGTTTCCAGCGAGGAGTACTTGATAATCTTACCTTATCAATATTAGCCACATCACCCAGTCTTTCAAACCATAGTAGATCATCAATCTGTTTTTCAAGAATGTCAAATCGATGTTTGTGATCATCTACCGTTCTTTGCAACTGATCAACAATCATTAATAAATAAGCATCTTCATTTCTACCAACAGAATCTTTTGTTAAAGATTGTGTGTTGGCTACAAATGAAAAATTAGAAATCATCCTATTGTTTCAGTGCTGCCTTTGAAAAGATGTAATCCGGAATATTTTCATTGAAGCGAATGTCGGTGATACTGAACTCTGTGCCATCACCTCCTTGCTTTAACATATCTTTATATAGTATGGTTTTTGGAAACCAGCGCCCATCAATCTGTACTACATCGCTCATCACTGCACGTTTGAGCAGCTTGCCACTTTTGGCATACAACTCCTCTTTAAGTGGCACGTATCGTTCGGTGTCTACCCATATTTTTCGTGAAGCATAAGCCAGACTCTCTTCCTTCGCAGTCAACTCAAGTATCCAAGTCTTTCTATCGTCCAGTACTTCGCTGTCTATCACAACAGCGTTGTAGGTCTCTGTTAGCTTGCGATCGTCCATCATATCCTCGTAAGAAAGGTCAGATCCCATTACCGATTGGCGTAGCATGTGCCCCGATATCTGTATTGTGCGATCGGTAGAGGGTGAATATATCCACAATTGCTCCTCCAGTTTCAGCATTTTGGTACCTTCTTCACGGGGAGGTGAGAGGTACTCGGTAAAAGATCGTTTGTCCCCAACTGCATGTGTGCGTGAGGTAAGGGTACGACTACTTCTTGTGCCATGTATTGTCATTGTAGATTCAAAGATACGGTTATCCGATGAAAGGTTACGATCTACCCTCTCCAGAATCTGATCTGCCGTGGGTTGTGCATGCAGAGGTAGTAAAGTGAAAGCGAATATAATTGCAATTGCAAACTTCATTCCTCTAATGTATCTATTGTAATTCATATAATTGTTTTTTTTATTAAGATTCCAGCTCCTTAAATAGTTGCGACGTCTTCCGCTTGTATATACCTAAACCCGCAAGCATAGTACCCACTATAGTGGAAAGCAATCCCGGAATAAACCCAATGTAGTAGTCCGTTGGCGTTATGCGTGTTCTAATTGCCGAGGGATACATCATAGCAGACCCCTCCATCATACCTGTGATATCAATGCCGTCTCCCTGCAGCAGGGATGCAGCAAACAATCCGAGGGCTGTACCTAAGATTGCACCAACGAAGCCGATAAATACCGACTCGTAAATCAAGGTGCGATAGAGGTGGTTTTTCCCTTCACCCATGGCAAGTCGCACACCAAACTCACCGTAGCGACGCAGCCCCCCAAGCAGTCCGGCATTCCACAAGACCAGTGCCATTGCCACTATGAAGACTGCAATAATATAGACGCTCCATATTTCCATAACTCCTACCAGTTGTCCCATGCTAGGCTCCTGGGTTAAAGATCTCATAACAGGTGCATACTCATCCTCGTTATCCATGTCGGCATTAAATGTTTCTGTTATCTTCAATGCCCGTTCATCATCGTAGAAACCGGTATCAAACAAGCCGAGTAACACCCCTGCAGCATCATACATATCGAGTGCGATTTGTGCATCCTCAATGTCCACTATGATGCTCCCTCTATCCAGTGCCTCAGTGCCAAAAGAGAGTGTGCCTACCATCTTGAAGTTGTGCATCGACATGCTCCCATGCATGGTGGTACTAATTAGTGTAATCTCATCACCCGGATTCACACCAAGTTTGCGGGAGAACTCCTCTGCCAGAAGGGCTTCACCCTGCTGTTGCACCATTCTGCCTCTAACGATTGATTCTATTATGTTCAACCGCTCTATCTCCTTACTCTCAGAAGTCAGCAGATCAATACCCATGCCTGTTGTAGGTCCTTGCGAACGTGTCTCACCATACTCGTCCGACACATCTAACAAACCCCCAAACTGTATACGTGCAGCCCAGTCGAGTTCCGGAAAGCGTTCCGATAGCTCCTTTTTTAGTGCAGTTACCTCTGTCAGTGCCAAATCGTTAGGGAGTTGACCTTCATTTTCAGCATACGCTTTGGTCATCACCTTAACGTGTCCGTTTACAAAACGTGCATTAAGCTCAACGGTTTCGCCCATGAAGCCGGTTATATAAGCATTTAAAAAAACAGCCAGCATCACCCCTATAGCAACTACTATAATTGGTAGTCGGCTGCGACTCTTATCGTAATAAAGCCCCTTTATTAAAAAACGTATCATTGTATCCTCCCTCTTAAAGCTTCAGTTGGGTTCATTTTAGCAATTTTTCTCGATGGCCAGTAGCTCACCACCGTGGTTACCACCACTACAATCAACATCGTTGAGATGATCAGTCCCACACTATACACCGGATATAGTGTTTGCGCCATTGCTACTCCAAAATCACCGGCGTCTAAGGGGATGGTCCATCCTACCTTTGCCTGCCACACAAGAAAAGGAATACCGTAGAGTGCTCCCACCAGTGTTGCAAGTATTGAGTGCATGGCACCCTCCACAGTGAAGAGGCCCACCACTTCCCTTCGGGTATAGCCCAGTGCTATATATGTTCCAATCTCTTTTTGTCTTCTAAATATAGAAAGCACCTGTGTATCGAAGATTGCCAGCATTGCCAGCAATAGCAGGATAATGTAGAACACCGATTGTCCCGCAGTTTTGGTTTTCAGCATCTTGTCTACTGAGGCTGTAAGTTTTTCTTTCGGTTTGTGTATCCATCCCTGCACCTCGGCTCTCTCTGCTTCGTCGTCGCGAAAAGTCAGTACAGTTGCTTCGCCTTCCATATTGCTCATCTTTTGTAAGGTCTGCAGGGGTATATACACTTGTGATGCTTCTATTGCAGGCACATTACTCGAGAATATATGGATTACTACAATATCCGTTGCATCGAAAGTGCCACTTGCATCCCTCCAACGCAAGGTAACCTGGTCTCCAATTGCAAGCTTCATACCTCTTGCCATTGCCGCACCTATAATTGAGGGAACATCATCTGTCACTGTATCGAGTTTATGAGTAGGCAACAAAAAGAGATTCTGATGCGGATCGATCCCTTTGATTGTAACCGACTGCATACGCCCCTGTGGGTATAGGGTACCCTGTACCATAAGCATAGGCACCATGTTGCCCTGGGTGATCTCATCGTTAAACTGTTGAGGTATTATGGCATGGCTCTCTGATAGAGTGAAAGGATCGAAAGGATCGTACTTCTCATGCCAGTACTGGCCTCCTCCTATCTCCCAGTTGGTCATGTCAGTCTTTGCCTGGTAGTCCCACCCCACCATAATGGCTTTCAGCCATATGATCACAATAAAGGAGAACGATAAGACGATTACGTTGAGCCATGTACGCAATCCGGCACCTATGAGGTTACGATAGGCAAGCTTTAGTGCTGTTTTCATCTCATCTTCATTTTTGGGTATGAAAATCTGTCACCCATTCATCATTTGCTACCATGCCGTCTAAGAGGTAAATCTTTCTTCTGAGATAGCCAATCACCTTCTCATCGTGGGTAGCGAAAAGAAAGGTTGTTTTCAGCTCTTCATTCAATTTAATCATTGTTTGCAGGATATGGTGTGAGTTGGCGGCATCAAGATTAGCCGTTGGCTCGTCTGCCAGCACCAGTGAAGGTTTCTTAACCATTGCCCGTGCAATTGCCACGCGCTGGCACTCACCGCCAGACAGTTGGGGAGGCTTAGACCGCACCTTGTCGGTCAGTCCAACCCACTCAAGAGCATCCATCACCATCTTTTTTCGTTCAGCTGGGTCAATCTTTAGCAGCAGCAGCGGAAACTCCACATTCTCGAAAACAGTGTGTAATGCCAACAGGTTATAGCTTTGAAATATAAATCCCAGCTTCTCCTTACGAAGACGCGCCGCCTCTTTCGCTGACAGACCGCCAATTGATTTATTCAGAACCCATGCCTCTCCCGAAGTAGGGGTATCGAGCGATCCGACAATATTGAGTAGTGTGGTTTTTCCTGAACCGCTAGGTCCTATCAGACCTGTAAACTCTCCTCTTCCTATAGTAAGGTTAATATCTCTCAACGCGGTAAACTCACTCTTGCCCATTGGAAAGCTCTTTGTTAGCTCCCTGATCTGAATGATTGCATTGTTATCCATTGTCATCTATTTTAGATTCTATTTTTTTTAGTGATTGTACACAAGCATCAGCTGCAGACCTGTGCCGACGAACATGTTGCTTGTTCCCTGCTGTGTGGGGATGTTATAACCCTTAGGATTGATGTAGCCCATAAGATGCAAAGTAAGCCTGTTGAACTGTTTCTGCCAGTTGATGAAATTGTAAGACGACTTGTTGCGCCAGTCAAAATAAGTAATAAGGCTCACCTCATCAAAAAGTCCAATCGGGTATCGTGCACTTAATAGTGAAAATGTGAGTGGCTCTTGAAAGCGAAACGGTTGATCATCATATGCAATTAGCAGCTGCTCCCAAGTGAGAGTTAATCCGTTACCCCACCCGAAGGTGTAGTCCGTGCCAACATTTAGTAACTGTTGATTTGTCATTATTCCCACATTTCTACGCAAATGCTTCCACGAAGCCTCTATCCAGATACCCACTTCATAATCGAACTTGGCATCAAATCCAAATCGATGCTCCGGAATCTTGTCGGTACTATACATTTCATCTGCAATTACTCCACCGTTCGCAACACGATAGTGGTATGAAAGAGCAGTTTCACCGGTGTCCACGGGATACTGCAAACGTCCTCCAACTTCCGGAAGTGAGCGGTGCGTGCCAAGTTGTTCCCAACCCTTCGGATCATGATTGCCGTGAAGCATCCATAGCCAAATGTTGGCATTGTTCAGGAAATAGTATCGTCCAAGCATAGCCCATACCCCGTCGGTTAACTGAAGCGGGTCGCGTATATCCATCTGATCGAACCACATCAACGGACGCAGGATGGTTGCCGAGCCGAAGTTTATCTTCTGCAGTCCGGCGCGCAATTCAAACTGATTGCCGGAGTAACGCGCCCAGAGCCTATAGGGCTTAATCCTGCCATTGCTATTCCACTGATTCAGATTAGCTGTACCTATGTTTCCGAACAAATTGGCCGACGCTTCAAAATCGATCAGTTTACTATCTCCAGTTGGTATATTCAAATTCAACTGTGGTATATATCGGATACCATTCCACCATGGATATTTGTTATTTGAATTAATGTGAGTGTATGCCGAGAGCTGTCCTTTATACCGAAACAATTCCTGTGCTCCAGTATAGGGAGATGCAATAAGCAACAACCCCATAAATATTATGTAACGTGCAAACATCACAATTTATATCTTTTAACTATTCTTTAATAGAATACAACATTGGGAAAAATGCGAGCAATATTATAACCTTCTTATCAATTCTGCAATACCAAGAGCACACTCTGCAACCCGTTCATAATTGACAATATCAAGATTATCTTTTGGAGTATGTGTAATCTCCTGAGATTCCATATTCTCTATAAACCACTGCGAGCTAACTGCTATTGCAGGACAACCGTTTTGCAGGAACACACTATGGTCACTCTGATACCACGGAAGCCCTTCTACAATTTCGGGTGTATCTAAAATAATCTTATTTAGAGTGTCGAGAATGTTTTCTGGGAGATCAAAAGCAGAAAAACACGAGAAACCCTCTATGTATCCTGCTCCGTCAATATTAATATTCAGTCGTATATCGCCGAATTTACCTGCATTTTGCTCTATGTATTTTACTTGCCCTGGTGCTCCGTAGTAGTCTTCACCATTAACAATGACTAACTCTATCGGATATTTTGATGAAAAGTCTTTAAGTAATTCTGCTAACATTAACACAATGGTTACACCTGTTCCATTGTCAATTGCTCCCGGAGTGCCAAATTTAGTATCAATGTGGGCAGTAATTACAATTCGATCTATGTCTTGATCGCTATTTCTACCTATTATATTGAATGCAGTTTCAGGAATACGGATAGCTTTAGATTCGAGATCCACCGTTTGCCCTGCACATGCCAGTAATTTATCACCTTCAGTATCTTTCATATAGACAGATGGAATATCGAAATCGCCATCTTCGAATAGAGGAAAAGGATAAACACCACCTGCAATTGCCGAATTACGCTCAGTAGCACATATTAAGGCTTTGGGATACCCTTGTTCCAATAGTGAGACAATATGTTGATGTTCTTCGGGATTCCAAAACGGAAAGTTCTTTGGGGCAATCTGCTGAGATGCGATTTCTCCGTAAAGAAGAACAATTTTTTCTCTGATATTGGCTTGTTCAAGTTTCTCAATGGTATTCACTATAATAAGCTCTCCTTTTTCGGTACAGCCTAAAGAATAGTGAGAAGAAAAGACTTCGAACGATTTTCCATTACATGTTAATGATGCACCTTCAGTTTTCCAATCAATAACAGACAATTTAGTCTCTTCAGTTTTCCACCCTAATTCTTCTAACACTTTCTTTGCATAATCTGTTGCATTCCGGTTCTCTTCGCTTCCAACCCTGCGTTCACCAATATCTGAGCATAGAACTTGAAGATGTGATTTGGCTAAATTTGTTAATAAATTTTTTTTCATTTCTTAAAATTTAAAATAACATCTTGTTGAAGCAATAAAAGTACAATAATCGAAACACTTTTACACTGAATTTTGTGTTTTCATTTTATCTTACCTGTTAAATAATATAGGTTTGTGTATTTTGCATCACCACTAATAACGCCTACCGCAAATAATGGAAGCTATAAAAAAGTGTGTTAAAAAACGATTAAATATGCAAACTTAACAGGTTTTTGTTATATTTGTAATGTTCATTACATTCTAATAGACAACATTAAAGCTTAAATTATGATGAAAAACAAAGCTTATCTATCAGGAATAAAAGGGACCCCAACAGCGATAACCCTTTTAATGTTGTTTTTTGCATTATCCTTATTTCCACAAGTATATGCATCGTGTGAAGAAAAACAACCAAGCGAACCAGTAATAACTGTTTCGGGCTATGTAATTTGCAGAGGTGAAAGAATTGCAGAAGTTACAGTAGAAGCTGAATCTACTAACGACGTGTCTATTTCAGACAGTGAAGGAAAGTTTTCAGTTACAGTTAAAAAAGGTGGCATTTTATTATTTCATAAAAATGGTTACACTATTTATGAGCTCATTGCAAATGAGCCTCAGGAGAACTTAATCGTATGTTTACTTTCTGAAGCCGAACCAAATGATGGTGGCAAAGTACACAAGAAAGCATCAGAACATGAGAAAGAGATTATTATAAACATCAAGACTAAGAAGAAGCGCTGATTATTTAAAGAGAAATATTCAATGTAACTTTCGTGGATCATACTTACATCTACTGTAAACTTATTTTTGAACGTGACACACAATAGTCAAAGTCCGGCATTCCCTTATGCTCTCCTTATGTTTTAATGAGGAGATAATGAGGGTAAGACGTAGTAAACATAGGCAAAATAGGGAGTAAGACAGTTTGGCTTTTACAATTTGTAAGATTCAGTATATGCGTCGTGATAAAATATAAGTGTTCTTTTATCTGCCCTTGCTTTGTCCATAAACTTCTTTTTCTCCTCCATAGCTACTACCATACTATTATCATATGCACATAGCCAGCTAAGTTGTAGGTTTAATGATGTTGGTACTACATCGCCAGGGAATGCAAAATTACCATCTTGGTTTTCAAAAAGAACAGCAATCTGTCCGGGCGAGTGACCATCATAGAGCTCGAGTGAGATATTTTCATCCAGTTTCATATCTTCAATTACAAACCTAAGCTGACCCGCGTCATAAACGGGTTCAATGTTATCTGCAAAGATTGAGCTGCCTTCGAAGAGTGAAGGATTACGATAATTGTTCCACTGCTTCAAACTTAAATGATACGTTGCGTTTGGGTAAGCAGGCACAGTCTCGTTATTTTCGTCTATCACTGTGTTGCCTCCGCAATGATCAAAATGAAGATGCGAAATTATAACATCTGTAACCTCTTCAGGCTCGTATCCAATTTTTCTGATCTCATCTCTTAAATCTTTCTGATCGAAAGGTTGAAAGAATTTTAGTTTAGAATCGTGCTTGTTTCCGATACCCGAATCTATAAGAATTCGTCTTGTGTCTGTTTCTATAAAAAGGCATCGCATCGACATTACACACATGTTTTTGTCGTCTGTTTTGTACTTGGCGGACCAGTATTTTTTTGGTACTGGACCAAACATCACTCCACCATCTCCCATGAAATAACCTGATTCAATAATATGATACTTGAGCATATTGTTGTATTTTTGTAGCAAATTTACTATTTCAAAATGATATTTTAAGATTGATAGAACTTTTTTTAAACAATCAAATTGAGTAGAACCAACAATTTATAAGATGAAGATTCCCGAAAAGCAATATAATATTGCAGAGTATCTACTGTACATGTGGCAGATAGAGGACCTGATTAGAGCATATAAATTGGATATGGATTTAATTCAGCAATCCATAATAGATCCTGTATATGAAACAGAAAGAGAGCGTAATAATGCACGCGACTGGTATGAAGGGTTGGTGATAATGATGAAATCAGAGGGTGTTCAGGAGAAAGGTCATCTTCAGATAAATAAAAATATTATAATTGATCTTACCGACTTGCACCTACGACTTCTGAAAGACCCTACTGAATCTGAATACATTGGTGTTTATTACAATACACTTCCATATATTGTGGAACTTCGCTCTAAAGCTGCTGATAAGAATGTTCCTGAACTTGAGACTTGTTTTACAGCTCTTTATGGTTTTCTGCTCTTAAAGGTGCAGAAAAAAGAGATCTCAAAAGAAACACAAGCAGCAGTTACACAAATTACAGCTTTGTTGAGACTTCTTTCTAAAAAATATAGAGAAGTAGATACTCAAGAGCAGAATATTGTATAGAATTTTACTTCACTAAGTTAATCTATTTCTAGCTTTGGTATAATATAAGCAAGCAAATCGTCTACTTATTTTGCTTAACTAAATAGTTCAACGAAGTATTAATAAAAAATATATAGAATGGCAATTATCTTAGATGCGGTTAAACTGTTGGGGACGAGTGGCAAGGAAGTTGTAAAAGAGCAATTCTTTTATGGATTGATCGAGAAAAACGTACTTGTAACAGGTGCTTACGGTCAGCTTGGCAGTGAAATTAAGTCGCTTTCTCAAAAAGTAAATTTACCATTCAAGTTTTATTTTACCGATGCCGATATCTTAGATATCACAAGCAAGAGCGAAGTAGAGGAATATGTTGTAAATAACCATATACAATACATCATAAACTGTGCAGGGTATACTGCAGTAGATAAAGCCGAAAATGATAGCACTAAAGCTTATGAGGTGAATGTAACAGGTGTAGAAAATATTGCTGAAGTTGCAAAACAGCACGAAGTTAATGTAATTCATATATCAACAGATTACGTTTTTGATGGTACATCAAAAATAGCCTACACCGAGGATATGACAACAAATCCTTTGTCGGTTTATGGGTCTACAAAAGTGAAAGGGGAAGATGCTTTGAAACGAATGGACATAGGTTGGATGGTTATTCGTACTAGCTGGATGTTCTCTGAATATGGTAACAACTTCGTAAAGTTGATGATTCGGTTGATGAGCGAAAAAGATAAACTTACAGTTGTTGAAGATGAAATAGGGTCTCCTACTTATGCGGCCGATTTAGCTGAAATGATAATTCATATTTTGCAGTCGTCTGAAAAAGATGAGTGGAAAACAGGAATATATCATTTTAGTAATAGGGGAGAGGTATCAAGATTTGAATTTACAAGAGAGATAAAGCGCTTGGCAGGAATTAAAAACTGTGAACTGATACCAATTTCAGCCAAAGAATATGGTTCAAAAGTAATTAGACCAGCATATAGTACGCTTAACCCATCAAAGATAGCTAATATATATGGTGTTAAAATTCCCACTTGGGAAGAGGCACTTGAGCGTTGCATAAAAAAAATAAACATTTAGAATATTCTCAATAGATGAATTTGAAAAAAGAGATACAAAAGCGAAGAACATTCGCTGTGATTAGTCACCCCGACGCAGGTAAAACAACACTTACAGAAAAACTGTTGCTATTTGGAGGTGCTATACATGTTGCTGGGGCTGTGAAGTCTAACAAAATAAAGAAAAGTGCTACATCCGACTGGATGGAGATTGAAAAGCAACGTGGAATATCTGTTGCTACCTCTGTAATGGGCTTTGATTACAACAAACATAAAATAAACATACTGGATACACCTGGTCACCAGGATTTCGCAGAAGATACTTTCCGTACTCTCACTGCTGTTGATAGTGTTATTGTCGTAGTCGACATTGCAAAAGGTGTGGAGGTTCAGACCCGCAAGCTTATGGAGGTTTGCCGTATGCGAAACACACCTGTAATGATTTTCGTGAATAAGCTCGACCGTGAAGGGAAAGATCCTTTTGAAGTATTAGATGAGTTGGAGGAAGAATTGCAGATATCTGTTCGCCCTCTGAGCTGGCCAATTGATATGGGAGATAGATTTAAGGGCGTTTATAATCTTTTCAGAAACAGTCTCGATCTTTTTAAGCCAAGTAAACAGGTTGTCACTGAGTCTATGCATCTTGATATTCAATCTCCTGAGTTGGAGAATCATATAGGAGATGATCTTTCATTCAAACTACGAGAAGAGGTTGAACTAATAACTGAGGTATATCCCGAATTTGATCGTGAAGAGTATCTTTCAGGAAAGCTAGCCCCAGTATTTTTTGGTTCTGCATTAAATAATTTTGGTGTGAAGGAGCTGCTCGACTGTTTTGTGGAGATTGCGCCATCTCCTCGTAAGGTGCAGGCTGAAGAAAGGGTGGTAGACCCATATGAGAATTCATTCACAGGTTTTGTGTTTAAAATACATGCCAACATGGACCCCAATCATCGTTCACGTATTGCTTTTGTCAAGATCTGTTCGGGGCAGTTTGAACGTAATGTAAATTATAAGCATGTACGCTTTAATAGGATGATGAAATTTTCATCACCCACAGCGTTTATGGCTCAAAAGAAAGAGATCCTTGAAGAGGCATTTGCAGGAGATATTGTAGGGTTGCCCGATACCGGGAACTTTAAAATTGGCGATACTCTAACATCGGGTGAAGATTTGCATTTTAAAGGTTTGCCAAGCTTCTCACCAGAGATGTTTAAATACATTGAGAATGCCGATCCAATGAAATCTAAACAACTCCAAAAAGGAGTTGAACAGTTGATGGATGAGGGGGTTGCTCAGTTATTCACTAACCAGTTTAATGGACGAAAGATAATTGGAACGGTTGGACAGTTGCAGTTTGAGGTTATTGAGTACAGGTTATTACATGAATATGGTGCACAGTGCCGATGGGAACCAATTCAACTATACAAGGCATGTTGGATAGAGAGCGAAGATAAGGAACAGTTAGCCGATTTTAAAAAGAGAAAGTATCAGTATATGGCACACGATAAACAAGGCAGGGATGTATTTCTTGCTGAGTCAAACTATATATTAATGATGGCACAACAGGATTTTAAGAATATTAAATTTCATTTTGCATCGGAGTATTAAGATATTACACTTAATTGTCCTTTGCCTTGTAAATAGTCATTTGCTGTAGTGAGCTAATCATACCCTTTTCATACAACCTCTGATAAATGGTTTCTGTTAGGTCGTGATTAACTCCCCACAGATCGGCTTTTTCTGCCCACACCCTTACGGTAAACTCAAGAGTAGCAGTATTTATCTTTGTCATTCTAGCAAACGGGTCGGGCTGAATAAGCACTTTTGGATGTTCTCGGGCAATTGCTAAAAGTTCTTTTTTAACTTCTTCAACATCACTTCCATAATCAACATTTACTACAATATCTGTACGTAGAGTACCATCTAAGCTGTTATTATTTGTGATGTTACCCGTAGAAAGCGGTCCGTTTGGAATATAAACAGTCTTGTTATCACCCGTTCTAAGTATAGTGTGTAAGATGCCAATGCTCACAACGGTACCTTCTAGACCTTGTGCCGTAATATAATCGCCACCTCTGAATGGTTTACTAAGTAAAATAAGTACACCCCCTGCAAAATTAGACAGATTGTCTTTCATGGCAAGACCAATTGCCAGACCCATAGTACCTATCAATGCTGCAATGGAAACGGTTTTTACTCCCACAGCATTAATTATTATCATAAAAAGCACAATAAAAAGAATAGTTTGAATAATGCTGCTTATGAATCCTTTAAGTACGCCATCCCACGAACTTTTCTTTAATATCTTATTGCTAAGTCCGTTTATTTTTAATATTATATAACGACCAACAAAAAATATAACTAGAGCAATAACAATATTTGCTGCTGAATCAATAGCCCAAGTTAGGGCGTTATCCAGTACCTGTTCATACTTGCCAGCCTTTATTAATTCACCAAATGATGTTTCTACACTATTTTGCGAAAATATACTATCAGATGGGATAATTAGTTGTAAGATAGATGACATACTAATATAATTTATTTTAATTGGGTACAAAGTTACTATAAAAACAGAAAAAAACGTCTATTTTTGTGCTGAGCCCTTTAACAGAGCTTTTAAGAATTTGAATTAAACAATTAGATGAAAATAAATAAGATACTTATAATCGCTCTACTGCTAGTAACTTCTATGCACGTAAGTAGCCAGACACTCACATACATGGAGTGGGTGGAACGTTCTGCAATACACATTGATAATAATAATCTAGATAGTGCCGCAATTTCTTTACAAAAAGCAATGAGGCTTGATCCGGCAAACGAGAACAACTCGGTATTACTTTTGAATCTGGGTATTATGCAACGTCAGCTCGGGAATTATGAAGATGCATATATCTCGTTTACAGCATCTCTTCCAAATAATCCAATGCAAGAAATTGTGTTGCATAACAGAGCTTCTCTTCTTGTTGAATTAGGCAGGTTTGATGAGGCAATGGAAGATTATAATTCTCTTATCGGAGATTATCCTGATGATATTGAAGCATTTTACAGAAGAGGGTTGCTTTTTCTTGAAGAGAATAATCGTACTAAAGCAGAAGCAGATTTCAGGAGATCAGAAGAGATAGATCCAAATAATATGTATACTAAACTTAGTAAGGCATTATTATATAAGCTTGATGATAAGTGGGAGCTTGCCGAATTAGTATATACAGATCTGATTAACAATGAATCAAATACCGACCCAAGTTTTTATATGAACAGAGCAGAGTGTTATATTAATAACGGTAAAACACTACTTGCTTCTGCAGATTTACGTACAGTGGAGCTTTCGCAAAGTGAAAATCCATACTACTATTTCCTGCGTGGCAGGGTACGCCTAGATCAGTTTGATAGGGTAGCTGCAAAGGCCGACTTCGAAAAATCTAAGGCGATGGGTTATGACGATTCTATAGTTGATGAGTGGCTAAAAAAGTGTGAATAAGTTTAAAGTATTAAAATAACCAAGCAAAACTTTTTTTACTATGAAATGGGTCAGAAGAAACGACAGTGAAGCTAATTTTGAAGACAGAAGAGGCAGAGGTAAAAAAGCAGCTATTGGAGGTGCAGGAGCTGTAATAGTTGCACTTATAGCGCTATTACTTGGGCAAAATCCTTTTGATGCTGTAAATATGGTAAACAGTATTTCTCCGAGTGGTGAATCAACCGAAATAGTTGATCCGTCAAGAATAAATGAGAATGAGGAACTTAAAGTTTTTACTTTAGGAGTTTTTAATAGTGCCAATGAAGTATGGAGTGAGATTTTCAGAACCCAACTACAACAAACCTATCAGAACCCTACATTAGTAACATTTACAGATGCAACAACTTCGGAGTGTGGTGGAGCAACTTCATCTGTGGGACCTTTTTATTGTCCCGGAGATCAGAAAATGTATATAGACCTTAACTTCTTTCACCAACTGAGAACCGATTTTGGTGCAAAAGGCGATCTTGCAATGGCTTACGTTACAGCTCATGAAGTGGGGCATCATGTTCAAAAACTTCTTGGTATTCTTGATCAGGTTAATCAATATAGAGGCAGAATAAGTGAAACAGAATTCAATAAACTGAATGTTAAACTTGAGCTTCAAGCCGATTTTCTGGCAGGTGTTTGGGTTCATCAAGCTCAAAGTATGAACATAATTAAGCTTGAGCCAGGTGATTTAGAGTCGGCTATTAGTGCCACAACTGCAGTTGGCGATGATACAATTCAAAAACGTTCTATGGGATATACAGTACCCGACTCGTTTACACATGGCACTTCTGCTGACCGTACATATTGGTTTAGATTAGGTATGGAGACAGGAGATATTAGTAAAGGAGATACATTTGGTTCATAAGTACACCCGGGGGGAATCGAACCCCCATCGTCGGAACCGGAATCCGGTATTCTATCCATTGAACTACGGGTGCATTTTATATCTTAGTTTGGTATAACTTTTTTATTTAAAGTTAGATCCATTCCATTTCAACAGAAGTTTATCGTCAATTAAATAGGTCTCAAATTCCTTTATCTGCAAATCAGTCAGCCTCTCTTTGTAATTGAATGTCAGGGTCAAATCTGTGCTCGTTTCATCAAATGTAGCAGAGATAGGATAAATATCTGGCAAAGATAGGGCATATTTATAATTATCTGATTCTTTTTTTGATGAATCCATAAACATTTCAGGAGAAATTGTATGAATGAAAGTTTGATTATCCATCTCTTCCCATTCATTATTGTAGAATGAAACTATGCTATTGCATACATCTGTATTGGGTCCACCACATACTGTTTTAATTACAGCAATAATTAGTGAGTCTTCTGTTACTGGTAGTAATTTTATTTGGGTATTGCCAACTTCTGAGGTTTTAATCTTTAAATAACTACTACTGTGTTTTACTTTTTGAATTTCTCCAAAAATGTATGGCACTGTTGCTTGTGCAGTATCAACTATGAGCATCGTTTTATTGCCTTCAGACACGCCTGGAAGCAACTCAGCCGGCATCGATTTGAACATGTCGTTTATTGTTTGACTATAAACAGTTTGTTCGTGTATAGCTAAAAATAGCAAAAGAATTATAGGGATTATATTTTTTCTCATTTATGATTGTATCAATGAATAATTTAATTTAGTAAAATTCCAATCTGTTCCATTTCCAATGTGGGGATGCCACCTTCTGTCCCTTCAATAGATTCTATCTTTATATAACGAGCATTAACTGCATCGTCAAATTTTACTCTCTGTGGTATAGGGTTGTTTTTTATATTACTAAACTCATTAGTTATTACGTAATTCCAACTTTCGCCATCTTCGCTTGCAGAAAATGAATATTTGAAAAGCGATTCTACAGATTGATTTGGAGAGTATGTAAAACCTTTTATTGCAAAGCTCTCGCCCAAATCAATGGTTAGTGGTTGTGGATTGGCAACAATCCAATTTTCTGTTGTTATATCTGATAATCTCACTTCCATAATACTACCTTCCAAAACAGGCGCAAAGTACGCACCCACTTTCTTTATATTAGCAATATCACGAGTCTCTTCAATAGTAATACGTATTTTAGTTGCCTTAGTATCTTCGAATCTAAGAAGTCGTTTATAACCTATAGTCGTACCTTCAGAAAGTTTAATCCACTCATCGTTTATCAGCCCTTCTACAGTGAATTCTTCTACGCGTTGACCTTTTAATATATCTTCCTGAAGCATTACTGTGTTGATGGTTTGACCCTCTAGAACAGTAAACTCTTTACTCGCACCCGATTTAGCCTTCCATTCTACCTCGCCATCTATTAGTTTATCGTAATTGAATGTAGAACTGATGTAATCTCCAAATTGACTCAGATTATCTACATCAATTTCATGTAGTCTACCTCGCTTGTCAGGGGGTACATTTAGTAGTAGAACAGAGTTCATTCCAACAGATTGGAAATATATGTCTACAAGCTGAGCTAGAGTTTTAACTTGATTATCTTCTTCGGCATGATAAAACCATCCTGGTCTGATTGAAACATCAACTTCGGAAGGGTACCAGTATATTGTTTTAGATTCTTCGATAAGTTCATTACTTCCCAAATCCTTTGATGTTGGGGATATATTTAATATTTTGTTTTCGGCAATCACTGTTTTATTGATGTCGGGTTGTAATGGGGTGACACTCCACTCTGTTTCTCTTCCAAGACCACTTTCGTTGCCAACCCATCTAACATCATTGCCCATAATAGCTTTTACGGCCATTGGTTGCAGACTATCAATTACATGATAAAAACGAGTCCAATCGTACTCTTGAATCTTACCATTTGGTCCTTCTCCATTAGCTCCATCAAACCATACTTCGTGAATCTCTCCATAATTAGTAAGGAGTTCGATTAACTGTTGAACAAACATTCGGTTATATGTAGGTGAATCTCCATAACTTTCGGCATTTCTGTCCCATGGCGAAAGGTATACTCCAAACTTCATGTTATATTTTTTACATGCATCCCTAACAGCTTTAACCACATCTCCTTTGCCGTTTAACCAGCTTGAAGAAGCAACCGAGTGGCTAGTAGTTTGTGTTGGCCAGAGACAGAACCCATCGTGGTGCTTAGCTGTTAATATTATCATTTTAAAACCTGCGTCTTGTAATGATTCAACCCATTGTTCTGCATCAAAATCTGTTGGATTAAAAAGATTAGGATCTTCACTGCCATCACCCCATTCTCTTCCGGTGAAGGTGTTTATTCCAAAGTGTATAAATGCGGTTAATTCGAGCCGTTGCCATTCGTATTGACTTTCCGTAGGAACCACATAAGCTGCAAGCTTTACTTTTTGATCTTTAGTTAATAGATCGGGAAACGAGAGTTGCTTTTCAAAATAGGTGTTTGCTCTTTGATTGCAACCAGATAATATTGATAGTACTACCAATAGCAGGGGAAGTAGTCTATTGAATTTGGAGATGTCTATATTCATACATTTATCTTAATTAATAGCAAAGTTACTATTTTTGCACCACTAACAAATAAAAAAACCACCCTTTTGAGGTGGTCTCTGCAAAACTACTGCCTGTAAACTTAATTCAAGTTAGTGGCAACTTCTTCAACAACTTGGTTTAAAGTATCTGCAGCAGCAGCTGCTGCTTCAGCTTCAATCACTGCTTGAATGCTGTCAGATTTAACTTTTGCGATACTGTCAACTTTAGCTACTTCGGCCAAACTATCTAATCTCGCCTGTTCAGCATTTACTTGTGCATTGTTGCAAGAGACTAATCCTAATGTTGCTGTTATAGCAACTAATAACACCGCTTTTTTCATTACTTTATAAAAATTAAACGATAAATAATTTTGAGAACAAAATTAAAGTGTTTTTATCCCAAAGTGCTTTAATGAGCTTTATCTGACTGCTAATCAGGGTGCTAATTGAATACATTCTTCTAAAAACTTTGCAAATGTACATTAATAAATATGTTATACAACATATTTTGCGGAGTATTTATAGTTAAATAATATTAATCTATTGTGGTGCTTGATTTTAATCTTTCCAAAGTTTCTTTGACTAGTGTAATCTTATTGATAAAGGAACCGTTTTATGCTTTTTTTAGGTGTTTTTTCAAATTCAATTTCTACTATTTCTATCGCACTCAATCTCTCGTATTGAGCAACAGATTTGTTAAGAATGCCTTTATTAGTCTCCATAATATTAGTTAACTCATCTATGCTGATGTTATCCGTACGCATAGCTTCTTTATCAGGGTATATAAGCGCTACGAGTTTAAACTCACGCAATACGACCACACTCTCTGAAATATATGGAAGGTTATTTAATCTCGATTCAATCTCTTCGGGGTAAATGTTCTGACCGTTTGCAGAAAGGAGCATAGTCTTTATGCGACCTTTTATGAATAATCGTCTACCTCTCATAACTCCTAAATCGCCTGTTTTAAGCCATCCATCTTCGGTGAAGGCAGCTTTAGTAGCTTTGATATTTTTATAATATCCCTTCATCACATTTTCTCCTCTTACCTGAATTTCACCTGCAATATTTTCGGGATCAGGTGATTCAATTCTGGCTTCCATGATATCTTCAAGTACAGATCCACATGATGTAGGTACAAAGTAACGATGATTATCATATGCAATTAGCGGTGCACATTCTGTCATGCCGTAACCAACTGTAAATGGGAATCCTATTTTATAGAAAAAAGCTTCTACCTCTGAATTGAGTGCGGCACCACCTATAACTACTTCTCTGAAATTGCCTCCTAGTGCTGTTACTAGAGTTTTCTTGAGTTTGTTGAGAATAAGATTGTTTAGTCCTCCAATTTTAAGAAGAGACTTCATTACCGGCTGATTTATTACAGGTAATATTTTCTTCTTATAGATTTTTTCAAAAATTAATGGAACAGTGATAATTATATTTGGTTTGACCTCTTTAAAAGCATTAATAAGATTTTGTGGAGTAGGTGACACTCCAAGTAGAGTAATATGAACTCCTGCTGAAAGTGAATATAAGAAATCAAACGCACAACCATAAACATGAGCCATTGGGAGAAAAGCTAGTATGTTGTCGCCCCTAAAAAGCAAATTCAGTTTTTTCGCATATGTAATATTTCCTGCAAAGTTATTGGCAGTAATCATTACCCCCTTACTAAAACCCGTTGTTCCAGAAGTGTAATTAATACATACAACTTCATCATTACCTACATGAGCATATTTAATATCATCTTTAGTAAATCCGTTTGGGTATTTTTTGTTGAAAAGAGAGTATCTATTATCTGCTATTTTACTAACATCGTTGTTATTAATCTCTATTAAATTGAATGTAGGTAAATCGAATACCGGTATATTTATATTATCATTGTTTATCTTTTCCCAAATTGGTTCATTGATAAACAAAAGTTTTGAGTCGGAATGCTCTATAATATGTTCCATGCTTTCGTTATTGAACTCGTGCAGGATAGGTACAATTACGGCACCATATGTGATTGTTGCCATAAACAGAATTGACCAAGAAGAATGATTCTTTCCAATAAGTGCAATCTTATCACCTTTCTGTATATTTAATTCTGAAAACAAGATGTGGAGAGTTGCTATTTCACGAGCTAGCTCACCATATGTATATGAACTGTTGATCTTATAGTCGGTTAATGCCGGTAGATCCCAGTTGTTTTTGAAACTATTTTCATATATTTTAACAAGGTTCTGGTCAATCATATATTTATATTACTGTTTATTGCACACTTTTGATAATTGTGTGTAAAAATAGTGGCAAAAAATCTAATATCAAAGTAAAAATGACAATAAATCGAGAGTATTATTGTAATTTTGTATTTCTATAATCTAGACTTATATAGTAATTACAGCTAATTTAATGTTAAAGGTCAGATTCTGAAAAGATAATGTAGATGATATGATTGATCAATCGATATTTCAAAATAAAACAGCAGCATATTATACTCTTGGGTGTAAGTTGAATTTTGCTGAAACCTCAGCTATTGGAAGGCAACTATTCAACTCTGGTATTAGGCGAGTGCGAAAAGGACAGCATGCAGATATTTGTGTTATCAATACTTGCTCTGTTACCGAACTGGCAGATAAAAAGGGTAGGCAGGCAATTAGAAAGGCCATTCAGGAGCATCCCACTGCTTTTGTGGTAGTAACAGGATGTTATGCCCAATTAAAACCAGAGGACATTGCTCAAATTGAGGGAGTAGATTTAGTGCTTGGAGCTGAGCAGAAGCTTGATGTTGTTAAGTATCTAGATGACCTGAAGAAAAAAGATAAAAGTGAGGTCGTAACTTCTAAGACACACAGAATTAGATCTTTTGTCCCTTCTGTGTCGGCAGACGATCGCACACGATACTTTTTGAAAGTTCAGGATGGATGTGACTATTTCTGTTCTTTTTGCACGATACCATTTGCAAGAGGAAGAAGTCGTAATGGCTCAATTGCAGACCTTGTAAAACAAGCCGAGCAGGTTGTATTGGAAGGAGGTAAAGAAATTGTGCTTACAGGTGTTAATATTGGCGACTTTGGTCACACGACTAAGGAGAATTTTATTGATTTGCTAAAAGAACTCGACAATGTTGATGGGGTTGAGAGATATAGAATATCATCTATTGAACCAAACTTGCTGACTGATGAGATTATTGATTTTGTTGCAAACTCAAAACGATTTGCTCCACATTTTCATATGCCGCTACAGTCGGGAAGTGATGCTGTACTTAAATTAATGAAACGTAAGTATGATACTGCACTGTTTCGTCATAAAATAGAAAAAATTAAATCGATATTGCCAGAAGCATTTATAGGAGTAGATGTAATCGTGGGAGTGAGAGGTGAGACTGATGAATATTTTGAAGAAGGAAGAGCATTTATTGAATCGATCGATTTCTCACAGCTTCATGTTTTCACTTATTCTGAACGCCCAGGCACGCAGGCTCTGCAAATAAATTATGCTGTTGATCCAAAAACCAAACATGCAAGAAGTAAGGCTTTACTTGATTTATCTGATGAAAAACATCTTGCATTTCATAAATCTCAGCAAGGTAATAAGAAGACCGTTTTGTTTGAACATACCTTGAGAGGCAAAAAAATGCACGGTTTCACCGAGAATTATATAAAACTATATTCCGACTACAATCCTGAATTTATTAATAAAGCAATGGAGGTTGAGGTAGGTGAGTACAACGAGGAAGAAATGGCAATGAAAGCTTTGTTTTAATGGACGAGGAGGATAGTAATAAAAAGAGTTTAGGATACTCACTGCTTTTTGCTGTGATGTATCTTTTTGCTTTGTTGCCATTTTCTATTTTGTATATCTTGTCAGATATACTATATTTCATTGTATATTATATTGTAAGATATCGCCGTAAAATTGTGCGTAAAAATCTTAATAATTCATTTCCCGACAAATCAGAAAAGAAAATTATTGAAATAGAAAAAGAGTTTTACCATCATTTGTGTGATTGCTATTTTGAAGCTATTAAGCTGCTTAATATTTCGGATGAGGAAATTAAGAGAAGAATGAAATTCGAAAACCCTGAAATAATAGAGAGGATAACTGCATCAGGTAATTCTTGTATTTTAGGTCTCGGACATTACGCAAACTGGGAATGGGTGTCTTCTATTATTATTCATCTAGATGCTAGATTAAAGCTAGGTTATTTATATAAAGAATTACATTCAAAAGCTTTCGACCAATTGTTTTTAAAAATGCGAAGTGGCTTTGGTGCCATACCAATTGAGAAGTTAAGTGCATTTCGCAGAATGGTTAAGTTTAAACAGGAAAAACAGACAATGCTTGTTGGGTTTCTATCAGACCAGCGACCTCCAAAAAGGGTTAACCAATATTGGACAAAGTTTTTAAACCAAGATACTAATGTTCAGAATGGTATGGAGCGTATAGCTAAGCAACTTGGTTGTTCTATAGTTTATTTAGATATAAAAAAAATAAAGAGGGGCTACTATACAGCTAAGATTTTTGTTATAACGCCAGATGCATCGGGTGAGCCAGACAACCAAATAATGGAGAAATATATTAGGAAGTTGGAGGAATCTGTAAATCGCGATCCGGCACTCTATCTTTGGTCGCATAACCGATGGAAATTTAAGAAACCAACTCAACTCAATGACAACAACCAAAATTAAGATAAAAACTGCTGTCGTAATATTAAACTGGAACGGTAAGAGGTTGCTTGAACAATTTCTGCCTTCAGCTATTTCTCATACTGTAAGTGACGATTGTAGCTTAATTGTTGCCGATAACGGATCATCCGACGATTCAATTGAATTTTTGAAGAAGGAGTATCCAGAGCTACCATTAATTATGTTGGATCAAAATTATGGTTTTGCAGAAGGTTATAATAAAGCATTACAGCAAATAGACTCTGATTATGTGGTGCTATTAAATTCTGACGTTGAAACTACACCTGGATGGATAAAAGATTTAATTTCATTTATGGATGCTAACCCTGATGTAGCAGCCGTTCAACCCAAAATATTATCATATAATGAAAGAGATAAATTTGAGTATGCTGGAGCATCAGGTGGTTTTATAGATAGATATGGATATCCTTTTTGCAGAGGACGTATTCTTAATACTATAGAAATAGATGAAGGACAGTATGATCAAGAAATTGATGTCTTTTGGGCTACAGGTGCATGTATGTGCGTGAGACTGCATGATTATATTGAGGCTGGTGGTTTAGATGGGCGTTTTTTTGCCCACATGGAGGAGATCGATCTATGTTGGAGGTTTAATGTTAGAGGCAAAAGAGTTGTGTGTATTCCCTCGTCAGTTGTGTATCATGTAGGTGGAGCTTCTTTAAGTAAAGATAATCCTAAAAAGATGTATCTCAACTTTAGAAATAATTTGCTTATGCTATATAAGAATGTATCTAATCAGTCTTATAATTATACTTTTACCTTGCGTTTTGTGTTCGATTTAATGGCATTTGGCCATTTGTTGCTGAAAGGGCAATTTAATAGTGCAAAAGCGATTGTTAAGGCATACAGAGATTTTTTTGATATGCGTAAATCTTACGAAACAATAAGAACCGAAAATATAAGCAAGATTATTGTTCCAAATATTACAACTCAGTACAATAGAAGTGTATTAATTAAATACTACATGGGAAAAAAGACTTTTAACTCTCTATTCAAAATTAAAACTTAGTGTAATCATCCTTTGAGTTGCTTTTGATAAAGAATTTGCGTATTTCATGATTTTTTCGTCCTTTAAATCATTTCTATCTCTTTCGAGAATATCGATTAGACCAAAACTAAATTTCAGTTCCGGAGCAAGTTTAAACATAGGTAGATATAAATCACAACCAACCCCAATATCTATACCAAAATCGTAGGGTTTCAAAAGAACTGCTAATCCTTTTTTAGATGCTAACTCCATACTTCCATATCCACCTAAGAGTATATATGGGCGGTAGTTGTTTGTTCTCTGAGCCGATATTTTAAGGTGTAATGGTATTGAAAAATAGTTATTTCGAATTATGGTTCTATACTCCTCTCCAGATGATTGTTCTCTAAAAACAAAATTTTTATCTCCAAGTAGAATAGTGGGTATTATTCTTAGATTCATGTTTCGGTTTAGATAAGCATCGCCTATGATACCTACTGCAAATCCCGGTGAGTAATTCGGAATTTCTGAAAACCAAACCTCGTTATTGTTATTAATAAACCCCGAATGTGTAAGGATGAGATCTTGAGTATGTAAACCAAGAGTGAATCCAAAATGTAATTGGCGTTGGTCGGCGTAAGGCTGATTCTGTAATTTTCGATGCTGACCAAACAGGCCTGTGGCACACATTATTAGAAGCAGAAGAATGTAATTACTCTTATATCTCATCACTTTTAAACGTTAGAATCTGTCTTTTATTATATAAGTATATTTCATTCCTACAAAATTATAGTATGATATGATTTTATAACATAAACTTTTTCTGCAATTAAATAAAAACTGTACCTTTGTGGAATATAAAAACAATTTAAACAACAACTTAAATTTAATTTAATATGGCTTACGTAATCGACGACAGTTGTATTGCCTGTGGTACTTGCCTCGACGAATGTCCTGTTGACGCAATCTCTGAAGGTGACATCTATTCAATTGATGCAGATATGTGCACCGATTGTGGTGCTTGCGCAGATGTCTGTCCTACAGAATCAATACATCCGGCATAAAACACTGTAACTAAAGACAGAAAAAAAGCTGAACATAATCTGTTCAGCTTTTTTTGTGCAATTACTTTAAAAAAAATCCGATAGTGAGGTTGAACCTCCTATCGGATTATAATATATTATTGTCTTATAAACCAGTAATGGTTGATTGGGACTAATTAAATTAAGCGTTCACTGTATTCATGTGAGCGATTAAGTCAAGCAATTTAACTGAAAATGCCCATTCGTTATCATACCATGAAAGTACTTTAACAAAATTAGAGCTCAACTGAATACCACCCTTTTCGTCGAAAATAGAAGTGTGTGGATTACCGATGAAGTCACTTGAAACAACTGCTTCGTCAGTATAGCCAAGTACACCTTTCAATTCACCTTCTGAAGCTTCTTTCATTGCAGCGCAAATTTCTTCATAAGTAGTTTCTTTTTCTAAACGAGCAGTTAAGTCTACTACAGAAACGTTAAGAGTAGGAACACGTAATGACATGCCTGTTAGTTTACCGTTAAGTTCTGGAATTACTTTACCAACAGCCTTAGCAGCACCTGTTGATGAAGGTATAATGTTGCCTGAAGCAGCGCGTCCACCTCTCCAGTCTTTTGCTGAAGGACCATCAACAGTTTTTTGTGTTGCAGTTGTTGAGTGAACAGTAGTCATTAACGCTTCTACAATACCAAATTTGTCGTTCAATACTTTAGCAATTGGAGCTAAACAGTTGGTTGTACATGATGCGTTTGATACAAATTGCTCACCTTTAGTGTAAGTATTGTGGTTTACGCCAACAACGAACATACGTGTGTCGTCTTTTGAAGGACCTGACATTACTACATATTTTGCACCTGCATCAATATGTGCTTGAGCTTTATCCTTTGAAAGGAAAAGACCAGTTGATTCAACTACGTATTCAGCACTTATAGCATCCCACTTAAGATCAGCTGGATTTCTTTCAGAAGATACACGGATTTCGTTACCATTTACAATAAGTTTGCCATCTTTAACGTCAACAGTTCCGTCGAATTTACCATGGATAGTGTCATACTTTAGCATGTATGCAATGTAATCCACATCTAGTAAATCGTTTATACCCACTACTTGGATGTCTTTTCTACCTTGGGCAGCACGGAAAACCAAGCGTCCTATGCGACCGAAACCATTAATACCTACTTTAATCATAATTTATTGAATTTTATTTGTTAAAATAATTATCTATTTTTTACCTAAAAACTATCTTATTAATAGAAATACAAAAATACATAATCTTTTCTTTTCAATAAAATATTTTTATGCAAAAAACTGTAAATTATAGGTATAACCGCATCATTATTCTTCCGTCAACTAAATCTTTTTCATTTTGAAAACCAAACCTTTTATTGATTTTATAAGAATTTATGTTAGTCTTCAGCATAATTGAATAGACTGACTCTAGTTTTAAAATATCTCTTGCATAGTCGATGCAATAATTCATCATATCTATCCCTACAGCTTTACCCAATAGTATTTATCTCCAATGTAACCATAAATTTCTGCGTCTTTATCAGTTATATTTTTGAGACCTCCCACTCCAATAGGCTTGTCTCTATGCCATGTGGCAAAAACAAAGTAGTCTTTCCTTGACTTTAAACTTTCAAACCATCTGCGTTGATTTTCTTTTTCCAGATCAGGCGTAATAGTCAAACTTTTTATTTCAGGGTCATTCAACCATACCCAAGATTTCTTAAGAGCAATTTCATCAAATTCTTCGTGATGCACCTCAATTATTCTCCTGAATTCCATTTTTATATTTACTTAAACATGATAAAGGTTATAGAATGCAAAATTGTGTTTGATTATAACAATAGGTAAGTGAAAAAGTTTTTGTTGTTGAAGAAAAGAGCTTTTATAGCAGACTTTTATAATGTACGCTTCGAGTTGTGATAGAAAAGTTTAGGATATTTCTTTTAAATCATTTTACTATCTTTGTACTCCAATAAATAAACGAAATTGAATTTATAATTTATAGAGATGTCCGACGATAAAAAGATTATTTTTTCTATGGTGGGAGTAAGTAAAACTTACCCACCTCACAAACAGGTATTAAAAGATATTTACCTTTCATTTTTCTATGGTGCTAAAATTGGAATTATAGGTCTAAACGGGTCTGGTAAATCTACTTTATTAAAGATAATTGCAGGAATTGAAAAGGAGTTCCAGGGTGATGTAGTTTCAGATAAAAGTTTCTCGGTAGGTTACCTTGAACAGGATCCTAAACTTGATGAAACAAAAACAGTAATTGATATAGTTAGAGAGGGGGTTCAGCCAATAATGGATATGCTGGCAGAATATGAAGATATAAATCTTAAATTTGGTTTACCTGAGTATTATGAGAACGAAGATAAGATGAATTCTTTATTTGCTCGACAGGCTGAGTTACAAGATAAACTAGACGCATCGGATGCATGGAGTATAGATAATAGACTTGAACGCGCTATGGATGCCTTGCGTTGTCCGCCAGAAGACCAGCCAATTATTGAGCTGTCAGGAGGTGAAAGACGCAGGGTGGCACTTTGTAGACTACTACTTCAGGAGCCTGATGTATTACTACTAGATGAACCTACCAACCATCTTGATGCTGAGTCTATCGACTGGCTTGAGCAGCACTTACAGCAGTATAAAGGAACAGTTATTTGTATTACTCACGACCGTTACTTCCTTGATCATGTAGCTGGTTGGATTCTTGAACTTGACCGTGGAGAAGGTATTCCATGGAA
>Ga0209075_1000072_pt1 | contig 79286 bp, 63 predicted proteins | sample Stecom2011_FD_187523 | JGI IMG/M metagenome (GOLD analysis project Ga0209075, IMG submission 187523) | Agricultural soil microbial communities from Utah to study Nitrogen management - Steer compost 2011 (SPAdes) (version 2) | ecosystem: Environmental > Terrestrial > Soil > Agricultural land... | reverse complement strand
TCGAAAATGGACACATCAATAAACCCTGAATTATTGTTTCCGTCGATCAGTAGATTTAAATCTCCTGATTGCGTAATGTATAAAATGATATAAGCATAACGATTTGCTCCTGTTCCATTAATAAAAAGCAAACAACTAGAAGGATTATTTGAAGCAGGCGCAAAGTTAAAAGGTCCTGCTACTCCTGGCGTACAGATTGTTATATTGGTATTACATTGTGCTTTTACCTCATGAGGAAACCACAAGACCAATATTAGAACGATAAACTGAGCTAGCTTTTTCATAATCTTCGTTTTCTAATGAATATTTCTAAGTAGGTGATATAGGCATCGGCTTCATTTTCAAACGCTGTTGCCCATTGAAGAGCTTCTGGCGAGAATTCAGATTGTTTTAAATATTTAATGTTTGGATAATTTTCTGCTATGCTATCTCTTCCCTCTTTTATTTGAAGGAAAGTGACATCCTCTATGTAGTTAGACTCATTATCTAATTCGAATATTTTCTCATGTAGAAAGCTAATTCTGGTGAGTCTTTTCTCTGGAGTATCTATTTGTGCAACAGAACTTGTCACAATAAAAATAGAAAGCAGTGCAAATAGAACTTGTATGTATGTAGGATTTTTCATTTGAGTAGTTTTTAGTTCACTTGAATATCAAGCTTTGCATATCTAACGTCAGAGATTTTAAAAGGATGTCTTTTTTGATGAAAAAAAAACTAATACACACCTTTTCCCAGTGTTTTTTGAACAAAGACTTAAAAAACTTACAATTTAGAGGATTTTTCGATAAACAAATACTTCCATAAATTATGAATTAAAGGAGCACAGTTTATTTAATCTTTATTATTGGAATATTTAAAAAATTCTGAATTATTTCCTTTCCATATTCTGTCAATACAGATTCAGGATGAAATTGTACTCCGTAAACGGAATAGTGTTTATGTCTGAATGACATAACTTGCTGATTTTCGTCCCTTGCAGTAAGGATTAAACTTTCTGGAAAATGTTTAGCCGAAACAATCCAACTGTGGTATCTTCCAATTTGAAATGATTGTGGCAATCCTAAATAAAGTAAGTCATTCGAATCAACTACTTTAAGTTGAGTTGATACACCATGCTGTACTTCTGACAAGTTTTCAAGTCGACCACCAAACACTTCTCCGATAGCTTGCATTCCTAAACAAACTCCCAATATCTTTTTGTGTGGTGCATACCTATCAATGAGTCCTTTTAAAATTCCAGCATTTTCAGGTAAACCAGGTCCAGGAGATAAGACAATTGTGTCATAAGCCTCAATTTCATCCAAAGTAATCTCGTTGTTCCGAAAAACATCCACTTCGTAGTCACCACTTGATTCGATATAATGCACCAAATTGTAAGTGAAAGAGTCATAATTGTCTAAAACCAATATTTTTTTGTCCACTTCTCAAATATATAAAAACAGTTGCTTTAGCCTTGAAATAAGATCAAGTTTTATTTGCCTAGTGAAATAAAAAAAGGCTTTGAGCGAATAATACACCCTTATACTTATGTACACATTGATTTAACTGTATTGTTAAAAACTATTCCTTGACAACTCCAAAATCATCCAAGGAAAATGCCATCTTATTTGTATCTTTGAACTGTAAAATTCAGCTCCCATGTATATAGTTTTTGATACCGAAACAACAGGATTACCTAAAAATTGGAACCTTCCTTACACTGACACAGACAACTGGCCGAGGTGTATTCAGATTGCTTGGCAATTGCATGATGAAAAAGGAAAATTGATAGAATCAAAAGATTTTTTAATTCGTCCTGATGGCTTCGATATCCCTTACGATTCTGAACGTATACATGGTATTTCTACACTTTTAGCTGAAACAGAAGGTATTCCACTTAAAGAAATGATGGAGGAATTCAACAAGGATTTGAGGAAATCTCAATTTATTGTTGGACAAAACGTTGGATTTGATATCAACGTGATGGGGTCAGAATTTGTGCGTTTAAACATGGAGACGCCAATGCATGACATGCCAATTTTGGATACCTGTACTGAAACTACGGCTCAATTATGTCGTATTCCTGGTGGACGTGGAGGTAAATTCAAATTACCCACACTAACAGAATTACACCAACACTTATTTGACGCTCCTTTTGGCGAGGCCCACAATGCAACAGCCGATGTTGAAGCGACAGCGCGTTCTTTCTTTGAGTTAGTTAGACGAAGAATTTTTACAGCTGAGGAATTACAAACTGACGAAAGTTACTTTGAAGAATACTTAGATGCCAATACTGATATCATTCAAGCAGTTGGATTAAAACATGTTAATCTAAAACAAAAAAGCGAGAAATTAAAGGCACAGCATGAAACACCAGTAGAGGTTTCAAAAGAGGAAATTGAGGAAGGACTTGAGCAGTTAGCCGAAACATCTTTTGTGCATTTGCATAACCACTCACAGTTTTCGGTATTGCAATCAACGAGTAACATCAAAGATTTAATAAAGAAAACGGCTGAATACAACATGCCAGCGGTAGCTTTAACGGATACAGGAAATATGATGGCAGCTTTTCACTTTGAAAAGCACATTACTGCACACAACAAAAATGTTCGTAAACTCAGAGAAGAAGCAGAAACAGAAGGAAAACCTTTTCATCAGAAAGAAATTACAGCAATAATTGGGTGTGAATTTCATATTTGTGAAGACCACACCAATAAAACGGTCAAGGACAATGGATATCAAGTGGTCTTATTGGCAAAAAACAAAAAAGGATACCACAATATTGCAAAAATGTCTTCAATTGCCTTTACAGAAGGTAAATATTACGTTCCGAGAATTGATAAGAAGATAGTTGAAAAATATAAGGAAAACATCATTGTGCTTTCTGGAAACATGTATGGAGAAATTCCATCTAAAATTCTGAATGTCGGTGAAAAACAAGCTGAAGAAGCGTTAATTTGGTGGAAAGAACAATTTCAAGATGATTTTTACTTGGAATTAATGCGTCATGATCAAGAAGATGAACGCCGTGTAAATGAAGTTTTGTTGCGTTTTGCAAAAGCGCATGATGTTAAGCTCGTAGCAACGAATAACACTTTCTACCTGAATAAAAATGATGCTTCTGTACATGATATTTTATTGTGTATAAAAGATGGTGAAATGGTGGAAACACCAAAAGGAAGAGGTCGTGGATTCCGTTATGGATTACCGAATGACAACTATTATTTCAAGTCTCCAGATGAGATGAAGGAATTGTTTGCTGATCTTCCAGAAGCGATTGAAAACACCATGGAAATCGCAAATAAATGTGAGAAGTACACATTGGCAAGCGATATTTTACTTCCAGCCTTTGATATCCCAGAAGAATTTACGGATGCATCAGATTTAGAAGACGGCGGAAAACGCGGAGAGAATAATTATTTGCGTCACCTCACTTACGAAGGAGCAAAGAAACGTTATCCTGAACTCACCGATGAAATTCGTGAGCGACTGGATTTTGAGTTATCCGTTATTGAAAACACAGGTTATCCCGGATATTTCTTAATTGTACAAGACTTTTGTCACGCCGCACGAGACATGGGAGTTGTCGTAGGACCTGGAAGGGGTTCGGCAGCAGGTTCGGCAGTTGCTTATTGTAATGGGATTACGAATATCGACCCCATTAAATATGACTTACTTTTTGAGCGGTTCTTGAATCCTGACCGTGTATCGATGCCCGATATTGATATTGACTTCGACGATGAAGGTCGTGGTAGAGTTATTCAATGGGTTATTGATAAATATGGAGCCAATCAAGTAGCTCAAATTATTACCTACGGTACTATGGCTGCAAAGTCATCGGTGAGAGATACGGCACGTGTTTTAAATCTCCCGCTTTTTGAGGCCGACAGATTAGCAAAATTAATTCCTGATATTTCCTTGGCAAAGATTTTTGGATTAGATGCTGCTGATTTATCCGAAAAATTAAAAGGCAATCAAGAAAGCATTGCGATGGCGAATCAATTGATTGATATTGCTAAAGGTTCAGATTTACCCGCTCGTGTTTTAGGAAATGCTCGCCGACTAGAAGGAAACGTTAGAAATACTGGAATACATGCCTGTGGGGTAATTATTACACCAAGCGATATTACAGAATATGTTCCTGTTGCGTTGGCAAAGGATTCTGACATGTATTGTACGCAATACGATAACTCGGTAGTTGAGGAAGCTGGATTGCTGAAAATGGACTTCTTGGGACTGAAAACTTTAACGCTGATTAAAGATGCAGTAGCTTTTGTAAAAGAAATTCATGGTATAGATTTAATTCCAGACGAGTTTCCTCTTGATGATGAAAAAACATACGAACTCTTCCAAAAAGGAGAAACTGTTGGAGTTTTCCAATATGAATCTGCAGGAATGCAGAAATACATGCGGGAATTAAAACCTTCCGTATTTGCCGATTTAATTGCCATGAATGCCTTGTATCGTCCAGGTCCTTTGGAATATATTCCTGACTTTATTAAGCGTAAAAATGGAGAACAAGAGATCGTTTATGACATTGAAGCCTCAAAAGAATTCCTAGAGGAGACTTATGGAATTACGGTTTATCAAGAGCAGGTGATGTTGCTTTCCCAAAAACTAGGTGGATTTACAAAAGGTGAAGCCGATACTTTGCGTAAAGCAATGGGGAAAAAGCAATTGAGTCTCTTGGCAGAATTAAAACCTAAGTTTCTAGATCAAGGAGCTGAACTAGGTCACAACAAAGGGAAGTTAGAGAAGATTTGGCATGACTGGGAGGCCTTCGCATCTTATGCCTTTAACAAATCTCACTCGACATGTTATGCTTGGATTGCTTACCAAACTGCATATTTAAAAGCGAACTATCCTGCTGAATATATGGCTTCGGTGTTGAGCAATAACATGAACGACATCAAGCAAGTGACATTTTTCATGGAGGAATGTAAACGTATGGGATTAGATGTTTTAGGTCCAGATGTCAATGAATCGAACTTTAAGTTTACGGTTAACAAAAAAGGAGCCGTTCGTTTTGGTTTAGGAGCAATTAAAGGCGTTGGCGGAGGTCCTGTCGATGCAATTGTTGAAGAAAGAAAAGAAAACGGTCCTTTTAGAGATATTTTTGACATCACCAAACGTGTAAACCTGCGAAAATGTAATAAAAAAGCTTTTGAAGGACTTGCACTTTCAGGCGCCTTAGATTCATTTTCTAATATTCACAGAGCGCAGTATTTTGTTGAAGAAAATGGCCGTACGTTCCTAGCAAATGCAATTAAATTCGGAAGTAATCATCAAGAAAGTGCCAACTCTAACCAAGTAAGTATGTTTGGCGAAGATTCTGGAGTGGAAACACCTGCACCGAAAATACCAATGGCTCAAGAGTGGTCATCTCTTCAAAAACTCAATAAAGAAAAAGAAGTTGTTGGAATTTATATTTCTGGTCATCCACTAGACGATTATAGAATTGATATCGAGTCTTTTTGTAATGGAAGTGTTGAGTTCATCAATAAATTAGACGAGTACAAGAATTTAGAGTTTACCCTTGCAGCAATTATAACAGAAGTTGAACACCGCCATACCCGAAAAGGAGATCCTTTTGGAACAATTTTAATTGAAGATTACAATGATTCAACAAAACTATTTTTGTTCAGAGAAGACTATGGAAAGTTTAAAGATTACATGGTAGAAGGTTCATTCATTTATATGGCCGGTAAGGTAATGTCTAAGCGTTGGAATCAAAATGAGTTTGAATTTAAAATTCAGAAAATTGATTTCCTTTCAAGTTTAAGAGATCAAAAAGCAAGTGCACTAGAATTATCCGTTTCTTTAAGTCAAGTGAACCATACTTTTATTGAAGACATGGATGAGCTTTTTAAAACGCACGAAGGGAAATTTCAAGTGAAATTTAAGATTTTTGATACTGTAAATAAATTAGAAATAGAAATGCCTTCACGTGCCTTGAAAATTGACATTAACGAAGAGCTTTTAAAATCTTTACAAACTAAGAATATTGAATACAGAATGATTTAGGAATTATTGTAGGCATTACATTGTTTTCAAGACTTTTAAATCACTAAATTGTTATTTTTGCAGCATGAAATTAAAACCACTAGCATTTTTGTTTTTAGTTATTTGTTGGAACCTTCAACTCCAAGCACAAACTATTGATTATTCAAAGTATAACTTACATTCTCCTTTAGATGTCCCCTTAGTTTTAGCGGCAAACTTTGGAGAATTGCGATCAAATCACTTTCATACAGGAATTGATTTAAAAACAGATCGAAGAACGGGTTATAATATCCTCAGCGTTGAGGATGGTTATGTTTCAAGAATAAAAGTTTCTCCTTGGGGATATGGACATGTAGTCTATATTGATCATTACAACGGTTTGACCTCCGTTTATGCGCACTGTGAATCATTTGTTGGAGAAATAGGAGCGTTAAGCAGTCAACAGCAAGAAAAACATAAAGGATTTGAGTTTGAATACTTCCCTGCAAAGGACTCCCTCAAGGTTAAAAGAGGTCAACTTATTGCTAAATCTGGAAATACTGGGGGAAGCTCTGCTCCTCACCTCCACTTTGAGTTAAGAGAGACCATTACAGAACATGCTTTAAATCCTTTGTTGTTTAATTTTGACATTAAGGATACACAAGCCCCGACAATTCGTGAGTTAAAAATATATGCCTTAACAGAAGAAGGTTATCGCGTTCCTAACAAATCTAAGCGCTACCAAATTAATGGAAGCAGCGGAAAATACAATGTATCAGGCAATGCTGTTTCTGTCGACGCTTCTTTTACATCAGAAAAAGGAGGAATTGGGTTTTCTTTTGATGTGATTGACAAACTTGATGCTGCCAATAATATTTGTGGCATCAATGAAGCTTTTTTATTTGTTGATAATGACACCGTATTTAGCCAAAACATGGAACGAATATCATTTGCTTCCAATCATCAAATAAATACCCATAAAGATTACGAAGAGTACCATAACCGCCGACGTCATTTTCAAAAAGCATTTAAAACGAAGCATAATCCCTTGCCTATTTATCGAAAAATGAAAAACGATGGGATTATAAAAGCTGAACCAGGAAAATCTTATGACATTCAATACATTGCTAAAGATGCTTATGGAAACACAAGTCAGCTCGCTTTCACATTAAACGTTCAGGAAGGAAAAAAAATAAAAGAACAAACACTTTACAGCAGCAAAAAGATCCTTTATCCCGACAGTGCTTTCTTAAGTTATGACCCTTTCCATTACATTCTTTTTCCTCCAGGAATTCTTTATGAGCCGACTCCATTGCTATTGAATTCATCGAAAAATTTAATTGCATTTGGTGATGATTTAATTCCTCTTCAAGAGACTTTTAAGTTGATGTTACCTGTTAGTTCAGGGAAATTAAATGACAAATATTATATCCAACGTACTTCTCGTTTTGGAACAAATTATTCAGAGGGAGGAACTTTTAAGGACGGTTGGATTACTTCTCGTATTAAGTCTTTCGGGGTGTTTTCCGTTCAAATAGATACAATTGCACCACAAATTAGAAACCGAAACTTTGTTGATAACGGAATAGTAAATGGAAAACAGTTGTCTTGGAACATTACGGAGGAGGAATCTGGTTTAGTCGACTATGATATTTATATCGATGGCAAATGGCACTTACTCCAATACGAGCCTAAACGCAGCATGTTTTTCTTTGATCCAACCAAAGGATTAAAAGGCAAAAAGAAAGTAACTATTCGTGCTGTTGATGCTTGTGGTAACAAGGGTGAGGAGAGTTATAGTTTGGTGTTTTAACTAAACCACTATGGACTGAAAGTGCCATAGGTTTAGATAAGAATAAAATTCTATAGTTATCAAAAAAGACTAGATATTAGATGTTAGACATTAGACTTTTTGTCTAACGTCTAATGTCTACTGTCTACTGTCTGATAAATTTTTAGAAGCTAAAGCTAGATGCACTAAAGTGCATAGTTTTAACTATTTCTGAGACCAATAAAAAACCTTCAATATTAACTGACCCCGATTTATCAAACCAGTAAAAAATAGATGGCTCTTACTTATCTCAATAAAAAAAGTCAGGGCGTTATTTAAAAATAACGCCCTGACTTTAAAAATTAAAAGCTAAAATATTACTTCTTTATCCAAATATGTTCTGTTGTTTGACTTTTTGTTATCAATCTCAGAATATATGTTCCAGAAGCAAAGTCATGGACAGCAACTGGAATGCTTTGCGCATTTACAGAAATATTGCGCAATAACTTTCCATTTACGTCGTAAAGTGTTATCTCTTCAATGATTTGATTTAATTCAACATTCAAATAGTCAACCGCTGGATTAGGATAAATTTTCGGCATTTCAATTTCACCTTTATTTAATCCAGATGTTGCTAACAGCCTAAAACCATTAGAAGCATATGTTTCTGATAATCCTGCACCATTTATACTCCGAATAGTGAAATAATATAATACGTCATAGACAAAGTTCTGACTGATCAAGGTAACTGAAGTATTCAAACCTGCTGAAGTCCAGTCTACAATTGAATTATCATTCGGTTGTATTCCAATAGAGTATTCATAACCCACTACACCAGAGTTTGGATCATTTGCTGACCAATTTGCTGAAGCTTCTAGCACACTTGAAATCACTGGAATGGTATCTAAATCTGTTTGCGCGTTTCCATCATTAACGTAGTTAAAAACTGGTGATGTCCAATCTACATTCACCAATATAGAATCTGCATCTGAAATCATATTAGAAGTGTTTGTCACTAAAGACCGAATCATTCCAGAAGGTTGTGGTGGAGCTGGATTTTGATAACGAATATCATTAGTACTCGCTGAACCAATTTTTATTTCTACGGATGGATATCGAGAACGGTAAACCATAAAGTCATCTACATCATAGGTGCAATTTCCACTTCTGAAAGAAACATAATCCCCAGTTGAGATAGGAGTAGCATCCGTCCAAGTACCAACAAGCACATCATTAACGTATATCCAAACCTCTCCAGTTACTCGATCGTAAATCAATTTATAATCATACCAAGTGTCACTTAAAAATGTATAAGGCACATCTATTTTTGGTTGTCCAAAAACATCATTATCAACTTTGTAGAATTGTATTTTATTATCATCTAAACGGTGATAAACAAAGTAGGAATTGTTTCTATGGTCTGCATTTGGATCATCTACAAAAATGTGCAATCCAGCTCTTCTATTTGTTCCTGAGCCTCCCATTTTTCCTTTCCAATGATAAATATGATGGTTGGATAAACTTTGGTTCAAGGGCGCATAGATATTTGTGTTGCTCGAAGCTTCATCAGACTGACTTAACACATTTGTTTCCGCCCATGTTCCAGTTTTAACTGTCCAATCAGAATGTATTGTAAAATCATCGAAATTATCATAAAAGAATCCATTGTCAGAATTAGCACGCCATTCACTTCCATTGTGATCCGCTACTGTATAGTACATTTTCTTTATTTGAGATCCAGGAACTGTCTCCACAAAACTCTGGGTGTAATTTGTAGATTTCCAACCTGGAACAGTATCAATAAGTGTCATTGGAGGATCGACAACAACTGTTGTGCAATTATAAGTAGCTTTAAATCCGGGTTTTGTTGTTGCGCCATCAGATGTAAACTTAATTGTTAAAGCACCACCCGAAGATGTAAATGATGGAGGTATTGTTGTTCCTGTAAATGGACTTCCAGATACTTGTGGTGAGTTTGTAGAAGGTCCATCGTAAATATAAAGATAGTCATAGCCACTTTCTACATCGAATGATTGAAATTGCATGCTAATATTCGTTGCACCAGGAGGAGCAATTGTATAGGTATAATTCTCTTTATCATAATAATTTCTATGTGAACCCCCGCCAATATCGGTGATTGTTCCTGAACAAGGAGAAGCATAACAATCTGTCATATAATCATCAATTGCATTCCAAAACTGTGGATATCCGTCATCAAAACCTAGTGCCCACATCCCTACTCCTGCAAGATTACGTTTTCTTATTAGGTCGAAGCGCGCTTGCATCTCAGACTCTTCAGAGATAAAACATTGATAATTATTTCCACCAGAGGTGTAATTGTAATAAACAGAATTACTTGCAGCATCTACATATCTATTGCTAGAATTATATAAACCATTAGTGTTGTTTTTCAAAGCACTATAAGTAATTGAACTCCCTGTACCAATAGTTGTTGCAGGAATAGTAAAGTTATTCACTTGCCATTTTCTACCGTAATAAGGTATTGCAAGAATTAATTTATTGTTAGGAATTCCTTTATCTAAATAATAAGTAACAGATTTTGATAATGTGAAATTATAAGTATTTCCAAAGTGGAACAAAGGGTCCGTTGGACCAGCTGTTGAACTTCCACTGTAGTAATAGTCATATCCCATAATACAGAATAAGTCAACATGTGGAAGTAATACTGGAATATCATAAATTGTATTCCATTCAACAGAATGCAAGGCAATTGAAATTTGTGCTACTGGGATGGCCGCTTTCATTTGTGTAGACAAGTTAACGATGAAGTTAGCAAAACCTGTTTTGTGAGACCCTGACATGCTTTCAAAATCAACATTTACACCATGTGCACCTCTACTCTGAACTAAATTGATCAAATTGGTGATTAATGTTTGTTGCGCTGAAGAGCTTCCGAAAAATGTTGTGTGTCCACTAAACAAAGTAACACATAAATTAACTCTAACTCCATTTGCTAAAGCTTGCGTTACAGCATTCGCGGTTGAAAACCCATTGATGTTTGAAACTGTAGACTGACCATTGTTAGCATTTACAGGATAACCAAAGTAAGAAAGATCAGTTAATAAATCCCATTGGTAATTCGCTTCCTTACCGTTGCTCCAATAGGGATGCCATCCAAAAACTTTTTTCTCTAAATTACAATTGGATTTTTCATAATTAATTGGCTCAGGAGAAATATAATTATCTTCATAATATTTATAATCCTTACCAAGTGAATTGTGGTATTCTATCTGTTCCTGATGTATTGTTTTAGCTTGTTCTTGTCCTAATACAAGAACTGAAAAAATGCATAAAATGATAGTTTGTAGTAGTTTCATTTTTCGTGTGTTTTAAACAAAAGTAAAAAATAATTACCAAGTTCCGAAGAAAAACTGTTAAATAAATAACTGTGCCTGAGAATACTGTTGAATATCCTAAAACTATTGAATTTTTCAATTGCTAATTAAAGCATACTCATTCACAGCTACAAAGGAATAACAATGATAGAAAATTCACTCAGAAAATATAAAACAGACAGACAAAGACAATTTTAAAGATGAAGTGATATAATGCGTTTTTTAGAATATACGCATTAAACCTTACTTCTTGGCTTTGATATATTTCTCCATGCGTTTAGTAAGGATTTGAAACATCATTTTCGCATCTTTCTCTTCCAACTTACGTCCGAAGGAATACGTTTTTTGAAAATACTCAAATTGAATCCGGTTTGCTCCTTTCACCCATGGTGAATCATCATATACTTTCTGAAAAGAATTATCTTTAAGAACGATGAGATTAAGTTTGGTAATGTTTTCAATAAAATACTGCTTAGATTTACCATAACTACCTGTAGCTATTTTAATTCTCAAACATTTCGTATCTAATTTGATGTACTCTTTTCCGAAAAACAAGAATAAGATTGTTCGAAAAACACGAAGGGCAAAGTAAAACCAGAAAACCATAAAGATGAGCAAGGCTAATTTTTCCTCTTGGCTATAATCTTGGAAGAACTGTGCAAATACATATCCTCCAATTAAAATCCAAAGAGCGAACCAAATTATAATTAAGGTTTTCTTACGCCCTAATTTGGGCGGGTAAATAATAAAACTAATGCTGTCCTTTTTATCTACGAAGCTAATACGTTCACCAATCCATTTCATAATACAGCAAAGATAAATGATATTTTTAAACTAAGTCCAGGACTTGTGTTAAACAAGTAAATATATGAGTCGGCAACTTATTTCTTAATCAGCTTTTGTGATGATACTCCTTTATTCGTAGTTACTTGTATAAAATATGTTCCAGCAGGAAAAACACTTACATCAATATGAGTTGCTGTAGTACTTAACATTTCTCTTCCATCAATTGAGAATATTTTAATATAATCAATGTCTGCAGAACTTACTGAAACATCAATAAAGTCAGTAGCTGGATTTGGGTAAACAACTACGTTTTGTTTCAATTCTTCTTTTGGAAGTGCTACTAAAGCTTGATTTCCATAAGTAACATTTAACACTGGCGCAAAATCAGGATCTTTTGTCCCAGAAAACTCTACAGATTTCCCAAAAACAAATGGTGCCGAAATTTTGAATTGAGTAACATCATTGATTGTAATGTATTCTAGAAGTTCATTGGGCAAATCGAAACGCACCCAGTTCCCATCCGTATTTTTTCCAAAAACACATGGATTCCCTTCCTCTTTTGAAGAAGCCGTTAAATCTCCTACTTCAACAGCAGGACTTATACCAAAAGCTCCATCATTAATTTCAATTAAAATATCGCCATCAACTGGGTTACCACCCGTTTCTTGAATTCTATGCAAGAAGATACTTGCTTTATCAGCAATAGAATCTAATTCATATAGCGTTTCGAATGTAAGGATGGTTTGATGAACAATTCCATTTTCTTCTCCTACAATCAGTTTGGTACTTACATTTCCATCCGAAGACACAGAACCTGTTGTAATACTATCTTGAGCAATAAAGTATTTATCATCCATTAATGCTTTGTGATAAAACTTTTGAGTAGTGTAAGCAATTAGATCTTTATATCCTTGACCTGACAAATGAAAACAATCTATCGTTATACCATAATTACGCATAGAAGGTTTAGGAGAAGGATAATTAACATTTCCTGCAGGTAAGATTACAGTTCTTGGAGCGTAGGTTCCAAAAGGTGCAACTTCAAGTGGAGCAATTTGTCCATAAGAATATTGAGTTATTCCGGTTGCTTTAACAAATTCAACACGGGGATCAGTTGCATAATGAGACTCTATATCGGAAGAAAATAAATTAAGTAAATTATTAATTTCCAGATTTGTTGGAAACTCCATATTTTCCCAGGTACCATAGAATATATGAAGACTTGGAATTATAGTCCCTGTAATTACCTCTTCAAAATTAGGATAAGCATAGCCACCCCATACAATTTTCACATCAGGACGAATTCCTTTTATAAAATCAATAACAGCAATTATACTGTCTTTTACCTGAAAACGTATAGAATCAGTTTGTGCTGGAGTAAAAGTTTGGGACTTCCAACTTCCTAAAACATCATTACCCCCAATACTTAAATGCACATATTCTATACTTGGTTTACTGATTAATTGATTGGCTATTTCCCCTTGTTTTGTAGGTGTTAAAAAATCAACTGTTTCTGCTCCATTTTCAGACAAGGTTAAGTTTGTAAAATACTTATAACCAGAATGTCCCCAATCTTCAAAAACATTATTTATTGTTCCGTCAACATTCATAAAAAACGCCCAACTATCTCCAACTAATAAAACTTTAGTTTCATCACTTTCAGAACATTGAGAATAAGAAGTTGATATTCCTAAAAGAAAAATCAAACCCGTTAATAGTAACTTTTTCATAGAGTACAGTAGTTTAAATATTGTTTTCCAAGCACTAAATTAACAAAACATAGTAAAACTAAACCTCTTAATCTTAGAATAATTTTGTTTTACAAATAACAAGTTGTAGTTTATAAATAGAAAACATAAGTATGAACAAATATTTTAAATTATGAACTGGAGCATAAAAAACGATAAATTAGAAAGATCCTTTAGGTTTGAAAACTTTAAGGAGGCTATAAACTTTGTAAATGAAGTTGCAGCGATAGCGGAAGATAAAAATCACCATCCCTCAATTTTCATTCATAGCTATAAAATTGTAGACATTGGTCTTACCACGGCAGACAAAGGAAATACAATAACCGATAAGGATTATAAAGTATCAAAACTCATAGATGAAATAATAACTAAACCACTATGGACTGAAAGTGCCATAGGTTTAGATAAGAATAAAATTCTATAGTTATCAAAAAAGACTAGATATTAGATGTTAGACATTAGACTTTTTGTCTAACGTCTAATGTCTACTGTCTGATAAATTTTTAGAAGCTAAAGCTAGATGCACTAAAGTGCATAGTTTTAACTATTTCTGAGACCAATAAACCGTAATTGCGTACAAAATATTTATCTTTGAATAAAAAAAGAGAATGGCTAAAGTTGGAATTATAATGGGAAGCAAATCGGATTTACCGATAATGCAAGAAGCAGCTGACATTTTAGACTATTTAGGCGTGTCGTATGAGATGGATATTGTTTCTGCTCACCGCACACCTGAAAAGATGTTTGAATATGGTAAAAACGCTCACAAAAGAGGATTAAAAACAATTATTGCAGGAGCTGGAGGAGCTGCTCACTTGCCTGGAATGACAGCTTCACTCACACCATTACCTGTAATTGGTGTTCCTATTAAATCTAGGAATTCAATTGACGGTTGGGATTCTGTTTTATCTATTTTACAAATGCCAGGCGGAATTCCTGTTGCTACTGTTGCTTTAGATGGTGCTAAGAATGCTGGAATCCTTGCTGCGAAAATCGTTGCAGTTGGCGAACCAGAATTGATGGAGCGATTAGTTCAATATATTCAAGAGTTAAAAGAGAAGGTAATTGAGTCTGCTAAAGACATGAAATAGTTAGATTTATGATTTTTTTTTTACGGGCGCGTAGAAAATTAATACAAAATAAATCAATTGAACACAAAAAAACATCCCACAAAAAAAAGCGTTTCTTTCGAAACGCTTTTTTTGATATAATATATAATGATTATCCTCCGAAATCATCAAATGATACATTCTCTGCAGGAACACCCCACTGATCACACATATTTAAAACCGCTTGGTTCATTAATGGTGGACCACAGAAATAAAATTCGATATCTTCTGGCTCTTCATGTTTTGTTAAATACTGATCGATTACCACTTGGTGAACAAATCCAACAAATCCATCACCTTCTTCATCGTGAATATCTTTCTTCACTTTCCAATTGTCATTCTCTAAAGGTTCAGACAATACCATGTAGAACTTAAAATTAGGGAATTCTCTTTCCAAAGCACGGAAGTGTTCTATATAGAAAAGTTCAGCTTTTGAACGACCACCATACCAGTAAGTCACCTTACGGTCAGTTTTCATAGTTTTGAACAACTCATATAAGTGCGAACGCATTGGCGCCATTCCAGCACCACCACCGATGTATAACATTTCAGCATCAGATTCCTCATTGATAAAGAACTCACCGTAAGGACCTGAAATAATAGCCGTATCACCAACTTTCAAGTTAAAGATATAAGAAGAAGCGATACCAGGATTAACTTTCATCCATCCACCAGCTTTACGGTCAAATGGTGGAGTAGCGATACGTACATTCAACATCACTCTTCTTCCCTCTGCAGGGTATGAAGCCATTGAATAAGCACGAACAGTATCTTCATCATTCTTCATTTGTAAAGGCCAAAGTTTGAACTTATCCCACTCTGCTTTAAACTTATCAGGTTCTCCAGGATGATCATCCGGATGCGCTGTAATGTCCATTGTTTTGAAATCAACAACACAAGTAGGAACACGAATCTGGATGTATCCACCAGCTCTGTAATCCATGTCTTCTGGAATCTCAACAATAAATTCTTTAATAAAAGAAGCTACGTTATAATTAGAAACAACTTTAGCATCCCATTCCTTAACACCTAGAACTTCTTCAGGAATTTCAATTCGCATATCTTCCTTGACCTTAACTTGGCAACTCAGACGAACGTTTTCTTTAATTTCCTTTCTTGAGAAATGCGGCTCTTCCGTAGGTAGAATACTTCCACCACCTTCATGAACTTTACAAGTACACTGAATACAAGTTCCACCTCCACCACAAGCAGAAGGTAAAAATATCTTGTGATTACTAAGTGTAGAAAGCAATGAATCACCCCCGTCTACTTCTATTTCCTTTTCTCCATTAATAGTAATCTTAATTTTACCAGCTGGAGACAATTTTGCTTTTACAAAAAGCAACATAGAAACCAATAATAAAATTACTGCTAAGAAGAATATTACTGTAATTAAAATTGACAATCCCATTACTTTTCTGATTTTTCGTTAATAACTTGAGAAGTCGTAACTGGCTCCCCTTTTTTATCATCTTTCTTTTTTCCGTATTCAACTCCCATAAAACTCATGAAAGCAATTCCCATTAATCCTGTAACGATAAAAGTAATACCTAAACCTCTTAATGCAGGCGGAACATTTGAATAACGAATTTTCTCACGAATTGCAGCTAATGAAACAATTGCAATAAACCAACCTATTCCTGAACCCAGAGCAAATGCTGTTGCATCAAGAATAGTTGAGTATTGACGGTCTTGCATGAATAGAGCACCCCCCAAAATTGAACAGTTTACAGCGATAAGCGGAAGAAATATCCCCAAAGCTCCATAAAGTGCAGGTGCGAATTTTTCAACTAGCATCTCTACTAACTGAACAATAGATGCAACTACTGCAATAAACATAATGAATGAGAGAAAACTTAAATCGATAGTATTTGCACCACCAACTCCATATTCTGGATTCAACCAAGATAAGGCACCTTCTTTCAAAACATAATTTTCTAACAAGTAGTTCATAGGAACAGTAACTCCTAAAACAAAAATCACTGCAATTCCAAGTCCTACACCTGTCTTAACCGTTTTTGATACGGCTAGGTAAGAACACATTCCAAGGAAATATGCGAAAATCATATTCTCCGTGAAAATTGCTTTTACGAATATATCTAATGTACTTTCCATAATTAAAATCTTAACTTCTTATTAATTTTCTTCGACAAGTTTCTTGTTCATAGTACGCTGAATCCAGATAATAATCCCAACAACGATCAAGGCCATTGGAGGAAGAATCATCATGTTATTGTTCACGTAGCCTAAGGCATAAAGACCACTTTCTTCGCCTGGTAAGTTATTTCCAAAGATGGAAGCTCCCCAAATTTTCCCTGAACCCAATACCTCTCTAATTAATGCTACAACAACAAGAATCCAAGCGTATCCTATTGCGTTTCCTACAGCATCTAAAACAGAAGGCCAAGGTTTGTTTGCCATTGCGAATGCTTCAAAACGTCCCATAATAATACAGTTCGTAATAATCAAGCCGACGAAAACAGATAGTTTTTCAGATACATCTGGTACAAAGGCTTGAAGCATTTCGTTTACAATAATAACAAGAGACGCTACAATAACTAACTGTACAATAATACGTACACGTGATGGAATCATATTTCTTAATAAAGAAACCACTAAGTTTCCAAAAATCATAACGAAGATTACAGATATTGACATCCAGAATGCTTGCTCTACCTGCACAGTAATTGCTAATGCAGAACAAATTCCTAATACCTGAATTGTAATTGGGTTATTATCCGATAAAGGATCAGTAATCAAACGTTTGTTCTTTTTTGAAAACAAAGGTTCTTTTGGCGCTTTATTTTTTTCTTCAGTGTTACTCATAGCACTATTTATTTTTACTGAAATATTTATAATATACTTCCATGGTCTCATTTACCATTCGTTCAACACCTTTTGAGGTAATTGTTCCTCCGGTAATTCCATCCACTTTTTGGGTTTCAGAACCAGAACCATTTTGAACCACAGAGATTGGTGTAAACTTACCATCAATAGCGATTTTCTCACCATTGTACCGTTTTTCAAAGAAACTTTGAGAAATCTCAGCTCCCAATCCAGGTGTTTCACCTTTATGATCAAAAGAAGTACCTACAATAGTTTCGTAATCATCAGCTAAAGCAATGAATCCCCATATTGGTCCCCATAGCCCTTTACCAACAACTGGTAAAACAAATAGCTTCTCACCATCTTTTTCTGCTTCGAAAATAGGATAAAGGCGATCAGATTCTTTAACTTTTTTATCTCTAAATTGTTTCTGAACGTCTAAACTAAATGCTTGCTTTTCTTCAGGTAAGTTTTCTTGTAAAACTCCATCATGAGAAATAACATAACTATCCAAAATGTATTTATCATATTTCTCACTACCATCTTTACGTGTAGACTCAACGCCTAAAGCAGAAAGAATATTCATTTTCTTTTTAACTTCTACATTTGCTTTTTTCAAAGGTCCTAACCCTATTGATAAGGAGGAAAGAATTACTCCAACAACTATAACCAATATAATTGAGAAGGCAAAAGTATAACCGTTTGCATCTTTATTTATTTTCATATCTAAGCTGTTTTAAATCGTTTTTTACGTCTTGAAATATTTGCTTGAACCACGTAATGGTCAATCAATGGAGCCATAACATTCATAAACAAGATTGCTAGCATCACTCCTTCAGGATAAGCTGGATTCAATACACGGATCAGTACAGCTAGTCCACCACCTAAGAAACCATACCACAGTTTTCCGTATTGGGTTTGTGATGCAGTAACAGGATCGGTAGCCATAAACACAGCTCCAAAAGCAAATCCTCCTATAATCAAATGGTAATAAGCTGGCATATCCATATATGCATTAGCTCCAATTAGATTCATCAACAAACCTATTGCAAAACCACCTGCGAAGAATGAAAGAATAATTCTCCATGACGCTACGCCAGTAAATAATAATAAAGCTGCTCCAAGTAAAATAGCGATAACTGATGTTTCACCAACAGAACCTGGGATCATTCCAATAATTGCATGCAATGGATCATACGCTCCTTCGAACTTTTGTAATAACTCTGCACTTGAGGAACCTGCCTTTAAAGCTTCCCCGGCGACAATGGGCGCGTCACCAACAAAGGAGGCGATATCACCAAGAGCAGTTGCTCCAGATGCACCATCAGGTAAAACACCCCCGTTTTGTGCAATAACATCAGAAGTTCCAGACTTCCATACTTTATCTCCTGACATTGCTGTCGGATAAGCAAAGAATAAGAAGGCACGAGCTGTAAGTGCAACGTTAACAATGTTCATTCCTGTTCCACCAAACACCTCTTTACCGATTACAACTGCAAAAGCTGTTGCAACACCAACCATCCATAATGGAACGTCAGCTGGCATAATCAAAGGAATCAACATTCCTGAAACTAAGAATCCTTCATGAAGTCCATGCCCTCGCATGAAACCAAAGATGAATTCCACCCCTAATCCAACGCCATAAGAAACAATCAGAATAGGTAGAACTTGTAATACTCCGTATAGTAGTTTATCTCCAAACCCAGTCATATAGTCGCTGTAAGCGCCAAATTGTTCTGGATTAAGATAAGATTGTAATTCGTAATGCCAGTGCCCTGTATTATAGATACCAAACAACAATGCTGGAATCATAGCCAATACGACCATAAACATTGTACGTTTTAGATCCACACCATCACGGATATGAGCCCCTTTCTTTGTTACGTGTTTTGGCGTAAACAAAAATGTTGAGAGAGATTCATAAAGCGGGTACATCTTCTCCCACTTTCCACCCTTCTCAAACTTTGGGTCAAGATTTTGAATGACTTTTTTTAATGCTTTCAATTTCCTAAATTTTATAATTTAACACTTACATGCATTCTTCTTCGATTACATCTAAACCTTCACGGATCTTTTCCTGAATATCTATTTTAGATGTACAAACGTATTCACACAATGCGAAATCTTCTGGAGCAACTTCATAAATCCCCAGTTCTTCCATCGCGTCAATATCATTTACCATGATTGCTTTGATTAACTGCAAAGGTAAAATATCAAAAGGCAATACTTTTTCCATTTCTCCAGTTACAACAAAACCACGTTCTTCACCATTTAAGTTGGTATCCAAACGGTATTTCTTGTTTGGCATTAACCAAGTTGGGAATAAACGGTGACTAGAATACTTGTCAAAACCAGGTCCAAGCCATCCTTTTGTGAGGAAGAACTTGTAATCATCCCCTTCAGGAAGAACCGTGATTTGCGCATCATAAAAACCTAAAAAGCCGTCTTTTCCGACAGCTTCACCTGTTAATGCGTTTCCGCTAATTACACGTACATTATCTTGTTCAAGATTACCTTCAACAATAGATGATAATTGCGTACCGATAATGGTTCTATAATATTTTCTATTTTTAGCTTCGGAACCTGTTAATGCAATAATTCTTGATGCATCAAACCTTCCTTCGGCAAAGAACTTTCCAATTGTTACAACATCTTGAGGGTTTATCGTAAAGACAAACTCGCCTTTATCGATTGGATCAAAATGATGTATTTGAGTCCCAACATTTCCAGCAGGGTGTTTTCCTGAGATTTTATTAATGGTAACGTTTTTAGCGTTAACAAAAGCATTGTCAGGAGCACCTTTTGCATTTAATGTTAAATTCACTTTTCCATCTGTTAATTTAGAAAGTGCATTTAATCCATGCTGAAAATATTGATCTTGACCATGTAAAATAAAATCATAATCTGGCGCCAAAGGAGAAGAATCAAAAGCTGAAATAAAAATCGCTTTCGGTGTTACCGCAGGATTAGCAATTTTATCTAGAGGACGTTGTTTCAAAAACGGCCATAAGCCATTCTCTAACATTGTCTTCATTACTTCTTCTCTAGAAATAGATGAAGGATCAACAGGATCTAGCTGTACCACCTCATCTGTGTCCGAAACTTTAATACGAACTTCTAAAATTCTTCGTTTTTCCCCTCTAATAATTTCAGAAAATGTTCCAGAAACAGGAGAGACAAATTTTACATCTTTGTTGTATTTATCATAAAACACTACTTCACCGCGTTTTACCTTTTCTCCTTCTTTGATGATCACTTTCGGAATTAATCCGTGGAAATCTGAAGGTTTTAATGCGACCATTGTAGGTGTTTTTGAATCCACCTTCACCTGATCGGCTTCACCGAGTAACTTGATATCAAGTCCTTTCTTAAGTCTAACCGCCTTTGACATGTTTATACAGACATTTTATTTAATGCACAAAAATAGAAATTTGTTCGACTTTTAGACAAGATATAGATAGTTTAGAATTGTCCTTTATCAATTTAGAATGATTCTAAATAAGAAAACAACTATTAATGAGTTGATTAGAATATTATTTTGGTAAATGATTATTGATTAACTATATTTATAAATTATTTCCCAAAAACAATCTCTTTTTTTTAATAAGAATCGATAATATATGAATGTTGCCATAACAAAAGGAATAAAAATTACTGTTACCGCGCTGTTTCGTTCTGATTTAACTCAGTTAGAAAAAGATTTGTATTTCTTTAATTATTCAGTGAAAATCGAAAATCTAAGTCATGATAGGGTTCAATTGATCTCTAGACATTGGAGAATTGTTGATTCTTTAGCGCCCACAAGAATTATTGAAGGAGAAGGTGTGATTGGAGAGCAACCTACACTAGAACCTGGAGAATCACATTTGTACACTTCTGGCTGTGATTTATCTTCTGGATTAGGCTACATGGAAGGATATTACAACTTTGTTACGATCAACGATAAAGGCGAGAAAACAAATACTTTTAAAGTAAGTGTTCCTAAGTTCACACTAGAATATTCTGGAAAATTAAATTAATTCATTTACTCCGCCACAAAATAAAGCGCTGCTGAATTTAAGCAGTACCTTAAACCTGTTGGCTTTGGTCCATCGTCAAAAACATGTCCTAAATGTCCATCGCATCGTGAGCATACAACTTCGCTTCTTGTCCATCCATTTGTCTTATCAACTTTTTCGCGCACAACTTCACTATTGATTGCTTGGTAAAAACTAGGCCATCCAGTTCCAGATTTAAATTTAGTTGAAGAATGAAACAAGGGCAATCTACAACCCACACATTGGTAGACTCCTTTTTGTTTATTGTCCCAATATTCGCCCGTAAATGCACGTTCTGTTCCTCCTTGGCGACTCACATAATATTGCTCAGAAGTCAATTGCTTTTTCCATTCAGCATCTGTCTTCTTTATTTTTTTAAGGGAATCACCTTGTGCTCCTATAGTTTCTGGAGCCACATTCTTTATTACTTGAATTGAAGAATGATTTTTATCGTGACTTTCGTTTGTACAAGACAATAATGTAAATGTAAAAACCAAGATTCCTAAGCCTTGTAATATATAATTCAATTGATCTCTCATATTAAAAAAACAATAAATGGATAAAAATGTTCATAAGGTAGAGTATTCACTAAATTTGCATCTTTAATAACTTATGACATACAGTAGAAATTTTTGGGCGCTTACTTTGGGAATGTTTTTGTTTATGACATCCTTCAATCTAATCATTCCAGAATTAAATGAATTCATCACTATTCTAGGCGGGGAAAGTTACAAGGGACTAATCATTGGATTATTCACAATTACTGCGGCCATTTCCCGTCCGTTTTCGGGTAAAATGGCGGATACCGTAGGTAGAAAAAGTACAATGTATATAGGTACCATTGTCAGCATTTTAATTACCCTCTTATACCCCATCAGTGGAACAATAGCTTTCTTTTTAACACTTAGATTCTTACATGGTTTTTCCACTGGGTTCCTTCCAACTGGTGCAACAGCATTAGTCACAGACTTACTTCCAGAAAAGAAAAGAGGTCAAGGAATGGGGGTTTTTGGAACTGGAATCGCATTAGGTCTTGGAGTTGGTCAAGGCCTTGGAACGCCAATCGCAAATGCATTAACTTTAAACGGGTTGTTCATGGTTTCTAGCGTAACGGCTTTACTCTCGCTGTTATTGATCAAATCAGTTAAAGAAACACTTCCCAACCCACAACCATTTTCATTGGGTATTTTTAAAATAAAAGCCAATGATGTGTTAGAGAAAAACGTTCTTCCTGCTGCAATGGTGATGTTTCTTACCACAGTTTGTACAGGATTGGTTTTGGTTCTAACCCCCGACATGTCCGTTTATTTAGGCATTGAAAACAAAGGATGGTATTATGTATTCTATGTTGTTTCAACAATTTTAGTACGTTTATTTGCAGGACAGCTTTCAGATAAGATTGGAAGAAGACAAGCGCTTATCCTAGGAATTTCATTTTTAATTATTGCCATGTTGATGACAGGAAATGCCAAAACCGAATTTTGGTATACCGCAGCTTCATTTGTTTTTGGTATTGCAACTGGAATAAGCTCTCCTACTCTATTTGCATGGATGGCCGATTTATCACCTAGCCACAGAAGAGGTGTTGGCTCAGGAACTTTATTTATTGCTTTGGAATTAGGGATTTTATTTGGGAGTGTAAGCACAATAGCAATTTACAGTAACACACTGGAGTCCCTTAGAAATGCTTTTAACATTGGTGCTATAGTTGCGGGATTATCCTTAGTTTATATTATTCTGCATTTACTTTTCAGTAAGACCAACATCAACTATAAAAAAGAATCTTAAAGTAGAGACAGCTCTGTTTTAAAGTGTTTTATTAGAAAGCTTATCTCAATTCTAAGGTCAACAACAACAACAACAACAACAACAACAACAACAACAACAACAACAACCCTCAAAACACTGACGATTTTCAGAATCTAGAAATACACCTAGTAAAATTAAAAAAACGACCTGTAGTCGCTTTTTTTAATTGTTCAGTAATTTGAATGATTATCATGAAGCATATATCCAAAGAATAGGCAATAGAATAAATATTCGAGAAAAAAAATCAATTTTTGAAAGAAGCTTAAGCAAAGCTATTATTCAAAATCTTCATCGATGTTTTCCTCATACTCTTCTTTGATCTCTTCTTTTAAGAATCCTTCATCATCATAATCATCATCATCTTCGATGATTTCTTGTGCTTGACTAATGGTCATACGAATCAAATAATAGTAATCTTCAGTTTCAAAAGGAAGTGCACTTACTGTATTACCATCTTTATTTTGAAACTTTATCAAGTGATCTTCAAAACCTTCCGGATAATTTAATTTGATTAATTGTTTAACGCGCTTGTCAAGCTTTACATAATCTTTAACAACTCTAGGCTTACTACTCATGTTCTACTAATTGTATATTTATATTGTCACGGGATAAAAGTATTAAATTCCTACATTCGCCAAACTTTTGACAGAGTTTTTTACTAAAATATTTATTTTATAATTAATTGTAAAAATTGATCTTATCTATAAAAATAAAAGATTTCGCATTAAAAAACTAAGATTAGTGTTTAAAATCATGAGCAATTAAGAAGAATATGTATTTTTGTCGTAAGTACTATGGATAAATCTGAACAAATAATAGGGGTTATTGGTGGTGGTAGCTGGGCTACCGCGATAGTGAAAATTCTTACAGAGAATGTATCAAAAGTGAATTGGTACATGAGAAATGAGGATGCTGTTGAGAATATTCTAAAATACCGAAGAAACTTAAAGTATTTACAATCGGTTGAATTGAACGTTTCTAAAATTAATGTGAGTACAGACCTTGAAGAAATAATTAAATCTTCAGACATCATAATTATTGCAACACCTTCTGCTTTTTTAACTTCCTTATTTGAAAACTTTCCTATTGAACACTTTGAGGGTAAAACAGTATTTTCAGCTGTAAAAGGAATTATTCCTGAATACCATGCGATTCCAGCTCGTTTTATTCACAAAACGTTCGGTACGCCATATGATCAAATTGGAATCATCTGTGGACCTTGTCATGCTGAAGAAGTAGCACTCGAACGCTTGTCTTACCTTACCATCGTTTGTCAAGATGAAGATATTGCTGAGGATATGGCGCTTCGTTTCAATACAAGGTACATTAAAACAACAACTTCTGATGATTTATTTGGTACAGAACTTTCTGCAATTCTAAAGAACGTTTATGCAATTGCTTCGGGGATTTGTGCAGGACTTGGGTATGGTGATAATTTCCAAGCGGTATTGATTTCAAATGCCATTCAAGAAATTGAAAACTTCATCGACGAAGTAAGTCCAATTCACAGAGATGTAAAAAGCAGTGCTTATTTAGGAGATTTATTGGTTACCGCTTATTCAAAATTCTCTAGAAACAGAACTTTTGGGTTTATGATTGGAAAAGGATACTCCGTGAAGATCGCTCAAATGGAGATGGACATGATTGCCGAAGGTTATTACGCGGTGAAATCAGTTATGGAAATCAATAAAAAGTTTAATGTTGAAATGCCTATCGTTGAAGCAGTAAACAATATCATCTACGAAAGAATTTCTCCTGTTATTGAAATGAAGATTCTAACAGATCGATTGACCTAAAAGGCTATATTTCTTATTATCAATTCCATATTCCTTGTTCTGTCTCTTGGTTTTCCTGCGAGTGGTAGTAGTGGCATCCTTTTTTTTAAAAAAAAAAGATATAACGAATGACACGACAGCTTACAATTTAGTAGGTTAAGCAGGTCATTGGGTTAGTTAAAATATATAGTCTACTAAATTGTAAGGTGACGCAGCCAAATTACACCATAAAAAAAGCGACCAAATTAATGATCGCTCTTTTCAAATAATTATTTTTTTTTAGGATTACATCATACCTGGCATTCCACCTGGCATTCCGCCACCCATTCCACCTCCAGCATGTTCATCTTCTGGTTCATCAACGATAACACACTCTGTTGTCAACAACATTGATGCAATAGATGCTGCATTTTCAATTGCAATACGCGTTACTTTTGTTGGATCTAATACTCCAGCAGCAAGTAGATTTTCGTATTTTTCAGTTCTTGCATTATAACCAAAATCGTCTTTTCCTTCAAGTACTTTTTGAACGATTACCGCTCCTTCACTACCTGCGTTTTTAACGATTTGACGTAATGGTTCTTCAACCGCACGTCTCATGATTTCTATCCCTGTTGTTTCATCGTCATTTTCTCCTTTTAGGTTAATTAAACCTTTCAAAGTTCTTAATAACGCAACTCCACCACCAGGAACAACACCTTCTTCAACCGCTGCACGAGTAGCTGCAAGGGCATCTTCAACACGGTCTTTCTTTTCTTTCATCTCTACCTCAGAAGAAGCACCAACATAAAGAACTGCAACACCTCCAGCTAACTTAGCCAAACGCTCTTGCATCTTCTCTTTGTCATAATCAGATGTAGAAGTCTCCATTTGTGCTCTAATTTGAGCAACACGTCCATTTATCGCTTCTTTATCACCAGCACCATTAATGATGGTTGTATTGTCTTTATCAATCTCAACTTTTTCTGCCGAACCTAACATATCTAAAGTTGCAGTTTCAAGTGACAATCCTTTCTCTTCAGAAATTACTTGTCCACCTGTAAGAATTGCAAGGTCTTCCAACATTGCTTTTCTACGGTCACCAAATCCAGGTGCTTTCACAGCTGCAACTTTCAATGATCCTCTAATTCTATTCACCACAAGCGTAGTTAAAGCTTCTCCATCGATATCTTCTGCGATAATCAACAAAGGTCTTCCAGATTGCGCCGCTGGCTCCAATACAGGAAGTAAATCCTTCATACTGGTAATCTTTTTATCACAGATTAAAATATATGGATTCTCTAAATCCGCAATCATTTTTTCTGGATTCGTAACGAAGTAAGGAGATAAATATCCTCTGTCGAATTGCATTCCCTCAACAGTTTTTACTTCCGTTTCGATTCCTTTTGCTTCTTCAACAGTGATAACACCATCGTTACCTACAACTTTCATTGCTTCAGCAATCAATGTCCCTATCGTTTCGTCGTTGTTTGCAGAAATAGAAGCGATTTGCTTGATTTTATCGTTATCAGAACCTACTTCTTTTGAAAGTTTCTTAAGTTCTTGAACTATTACCTTCACTGCTTTATCGATACCTCTTTTTAAATCCATTGGATTTGCGCCAGCAGTAACGTTTTTCAATCCTGCTGTAATAATTGCTTGTGCTAAAACAGTTGCTGTTGTTGTTCCATCTCCTGCGATATCTGCAGTTCTAGAAGCAACTTCTTTTACCATTTGTGCTCCCATGTTTTCAACAGGATCTTTCAACTCTATTTCCTTAGCAACAGAAACACCATCTTTTGTAATGTGAGGCGCGCCATACTTTTTACCGATAACTACGTTACGACCTTTTGGTCCTAATGTAACTTTCACCGCATTGGCTAATGCATCTACACCATTTTTTAGTTTTTCTCTTGCTTTTTCGTCGAATAATATCTCTTTTGCCATTTCGAATTAATTTTGTTTAAAAGGTTAATATTTATTGAAAAACACCGTAAATATCGGCTTCTTTCATGATCAAGTAAGTCTTACCTTCAATTTTGATTTCTGTTCCTGAATACTGACCGTATAATACAGTATCACCTTTTTTAACCGTCATTGGTTCATCTTTCTTACCATTTCCTGTGGCTACAACAGTTCCTTTTAAAGGTTTTTCTTTTGCTGTGTCCGGAATAATGATTCCGCTTGCTGTCTTTTCTTCGGCTGGAGTGGGCTCAATAAGCACACGATCCGCCAACGGTTTTAATGCTGACATAATACTTTATTTATTTATTTATTAGAATTAATTTTCACTGGGTGCTGCTTGACCAATACTATGCCATTGACGAAAGCAGGGTGTTTTGTGACAAAACGAGAGTAAAGCGCAAAAAAAATGTCAGCGTTTATGACACACTGACATTTTTAAAAAGTATTCTAGACTTAGATATGACATTTACGCCAATCCAATCGAAATATTGCTGTTATTATTGTGCATCTCCACCTTCTGGTGCAGGCGCTGGAGCAGGTTGCTCAGTATCTTGTGTTGCTGCATCTGCAGGACCAGCTGTTGGCTCATGATACATTAGCGTCATTGCAATACTTAATATTCCAATGATACCTGCTAAACTCCATGTTGCTTTTTCAATAAAATCATTTGTTTGTTTTACACCTCCCATTTGATGAGCTGAACCAAAATCAGTTGATAAACCACCTCCTTTAGGGTTTTGCATTAAAACAAGTAGCACAAGTAAAATACTTGCTAGGATAATAAGTACGATTAATAAAGTTTCCATATTTTAATTTAATTTTCTTCTCAAAGTTTCAATTTGAAGTGCAAAGAAACTCTTTTTTTCTGGAAATTTCAAGATTAATTTTTCATAAGCGACAATTGCCTTCGGATAATTACCTTGTGCAGCATAAACTTTCGCCAAGGTCTCACTCACTGGAAGCCTTGTTTCATCTAGGCTTTCACGTGCTTTTTGAAGTGGTGAAAAGAACTCAGATTTTCTTTTTTCAACCCCTGAAATTTCTTTATTTTTTTCTGTTTCTTTGTCTATTTTTGGTGTTTCTTGTATTTGTTGCGTCGTTTCAACATGTTTTTTTGATGTATCGACTGGATTTTCTTCTTCAATAAAAGTACTCATCCAAGAAGTAAAGGTTTTTAATTTTTTATCTTCCCTTTCTGCTAAAACATTTGTTTCTGATGGAACTTTTTCTTCTTGTTCAAGAACAGGCAAGTCAAATTCGATGGCTACAGTCGTTTTTTCAAATTCTTTAGGCTCATCTAATCTCTTCAAACGCGCAAAACTGTATGTTTCTTCCGATTCTTTATCAACTTCTAAATAAATAGAAGAACTTATAGCATGAGCTAAGATATCGCGTTCTAAATCACCAATATCTTTAATTCTCTTTGGCCCTTCCTCCTGTTTAACTTCTAAAGAAGATGCTTCGGAAATAGAGGCAATTGCTTTTTCTGTTTTACTTGATTCAATTGGAGAAACTACTGTTGTTTCTTCTTCTTTGACTTCTTCCTTATTTATATCTTGAACAGATGAATCGGAAACTTTTGATTCTTCAGTACTAGAAACAATTGTTAGCGGCTCTGGCTTTTCATGAATGAGCTCATCAATAACAGGGATCAGCTCTTGCTCAACTTCTTTTTGGACTTCTTCTAATGGAGCATAAGCTTGTTCCTTATCAGTATTGATTAATGAAACTGGTTCAACAACATTGATTTGATTCTGTGTTTCATCAACAAAGTGAACCAATTGAAAGAGTTGTGTACGATCAGGTATTTTATACGCATGATTTTTAAGCTCTGCTTCGAATTGAATGGTATTGTGCATTGCTAATCCCTTCAGGTATAACTGAGAGAAAAGCGAGGTAAAAGGATACCTTTCCGTCAATTGACGTAAGCTTTCTAAATCTTCCAGTTTTATTAATTCTGGATGATCAATTCTATTTGATATTTCGACAAAATTTAGCATTACCAGTTCGAAAGTAACTTATTTAAAACATCTTGCACTATTTGATCGTTAATTTCTTCTAACAATTGTATTTGAATAGCTCCAACATCTTGTGAAGCATCAAAATCTGCGAAGCGTGAACTACTTAGCTCCATCACCTCTTCTTTAGGCGAAGAAATAAAGATTTCAAAACTCGCACGAATGGTCAATCTATTCTTAACGTTTACAGTATTATCCTGAAGAGATAATGGCGTTACGTCATAAGAATTAACAACTCCAGTAACAATAATTTGTGGATCATCGTCTTCATCAGTCACCAAAGAAAGTCCAACCCTATTTTGAATTGCATCTTTAACCAATTCTGTTAATTCAGAAGAATAACTAATTGGAGCGTTTGGGGCTTTATTTTCCAATGTTGTAACCATAAATCTTTTCCATTCGGGTGGAACACTCCCATCACGAAAGGAAACGCTAGTCGGCCAACAAGCAGTAAGTAAAACAGCCAAAATTGATAAAACGAGTGTTTTCATAGTCGAGATTTAGCCTATTTTAAATCATATTCTTTAATCTTTCGGTATAGCGTACGTTCAGAAATACCTAATTCTTTAGCTGCATCTTTTCTTTTACCATGGTGTTTTTCTAATGCTTTCTTCACAAACTCCATTTCTCTTTCTTCCAAAGATAAAGATTCTTCGACTTCTATGTGCTCTTGATAATCACTATCCACAATCGTCATTTCTTCTTGTTCGGTATATTCAGTTTGTTCTGTAGCCTCATCTCTTGTACCTGATTCTAACAAACGCTTACTGTCTTCATTTGAGATATCAGTATAAACCCTGTTCAAGACATCGCGTTGAGTTCCTGTAAGATCAACATCCTTATTTCCATTGAGTAATTCAATCACCAACTTCTTTAATTCGTTCATATCTCTTTTCATATCAAACAAGAACTTATAAATCAATTCTCGATCTGAAAAAGAGTCATTCCCATCTGACTTTCCTCCAACAATAGAAGGCACTCTAGAAACTACTTCTTCTGGTAAATAAGTTTTTATCTTTGCTAAAGAAATTTCACGCTCACTTTCGATCACAGAAATTTGCTCTACAATATTTTTTAACTGCCGAATATTTCCTGGCCACGTGTACTTTTCTAGAGCAAATACCGCCTCATCATCTAATTTAATAGAAGGCATTCTGTATTTCTCAGCGAAATCAGCAGCGAATTTTCTAAACAATAAATGTATATCTTCTTTTCGTTCTCTTAAAGGTGGAAGTTTAATAGGCACGGTACTCAAACGGTATAATAAATCTTCTCTGAATTTATTTTTCCGAATGGCTTCAGCCATATTCTCATTTGTTGCTGCAACTACACGAACATTCGTTTTGATTACCTTAGAAGAACCGACACGAATAAATTCACCCGTTTCCAAAACACGCAATAAGCGCACTTGCGTTTGCTGAGGTAATTCCGCTACTTCATCTAAAAATATTGTTCCCCCATCGGCTTCTTCAAAATAACCTTTCCTGCTGCCACTTGCACCAGTAAAAGCTCCTTTTTCGTGACCAAAAAGTTCTGAATCAATTGTTCCTTCCGGAATAGCTCCGCAGTTTACTGCAATATAACTTCCGTGTTTTCGTGTACTCAAATGGTGAATAACTTGAGGTATGATTTCCTTTCCTGTTCCACTTTCTCCAGTAACTAATACCGAAATATCTGTAGGAGCAACTTGAGCTGCAACTTCTAATGCACGGTTTAAGCTTGGCGCATTACCAATAATTCCAAACCTCTGTTTGATTTGCTGAATATTCATATTCCTAATTGATTATTTACCTTCAACAATTTCTCCAGACAATGAAGCGTGAGTACAATCTGTAATACGCACCATAACATAGTCTCCTACTTCTGCATTTTTACGATCGAAAATAACTTTATGGTTTCTGTCGGTACGTCCCATTAATCGCTCATCTGAACGTTTTGATTTGGTTTCCGCAAGCACTTCAAGTACTTTCCCTATTTGCGATTGATTCGTTTCTAAACTTTGAGCATGTTGAAGCTCTATAATCTCCTCCAACCTTCTTTGCTTCTCTTCTTCCGGAATATTATCCTCGTATTTTCTTTCTGCTAAAGTTTTTGGACGCTCAGAATATTTATACATATAAGCAGCATCATACTTCACTTCTCTCATAATTGAAAGTGTGTCTTGGTGTTGCTCTACTGTTTCATCACAGAACCCAGTAATAATGTCTGTTGAAATTCCACAATCTGGTATAATACGTTTGATTGCTTCAATTCTATTCATGTACCACTCACGCGTATAACCCCTGTTCATGTGTTTCAATATATCACTGTTTCCAGACTGAACCGGTAAATGAATATAATTACAAATGTTCTTATGTTTTGCGATTGCATATAAGACATCATCCGTCATATCTTTAGGATGAGATGTAGAAAAACGAACACGTAATTCTGGATGAACTTCAGCTACCATTTCTAACAATTGTGCAAAGTTAGTCGTTGGTTTAGTTTCATCTTTAATTTCACCTTTACTGGTCATATTCCAACGGTAAGAATCGACGTTCTGTCCCAACAAAGTAACTTCACGGTATCCTGCGTTATATAATGCTGCACATTCTTGAACGATGGTATGTGGATCTCTACTTCTTTCTCTTCCTCGTGTAAAAGGAACAACACAGAAAGAACACATATTATCACATCCTCGTGTAATGCTCACAAATCCAGTAATTCCGTTCTTATCCAAACGAACAGGACTAATATCTGCATAGGTTTCATCACGTGAAAGTAAAACATTCACTGCTTTTTGTCCGCCTTCTACTTCTTCTATCAACCCTGGTAAATCGCGGTAAGAATCTGGTCCAGCAACAATATCTACTAGTTTTTCTTCTTCCAATAGATTTGTTTTCAAGCGCTCGGCCATACAACCAAGTATTCCAATAATTAATCCTGGTCTTTCTTTTTTAGCTTTATTAAATTGTCTTAGGCGATTGCGTATTCTTTGCTCTGCATTATCACGAATACTACAAGTGTTGATTAAAATCAAATCTGCTTCTGAGGACTCCTGAGTAGTTGAGAATCCAGCACTTACCAATATCGATGCTACAACTTCACTATCTGAGAAGTTCATTGCACAACCATAGCTCTCAAGGTAAAGTTTTTTACCTTCTTTGCCTTCATTCATTGAGATCGCTTCGCCTTGGCGCGTCTCATCCATATCTTTATCTAAAACAATTCCCATTGGTGAATTTCAATTTTATGAACTGCAAAGATATATTTTCTTCTCATGGTGTCAAAATGTCAGTCACTAATTTTTATTAAAATTCAATAAAACCGAACAATTCTCTCATTAAATTAACGATCAAAAGATGTAATCTTAGACCACCATTCGAAAAGGTAAATTAAGTAAAATCTCAATAAAGTTTGTATTTCGTATTAATTTGGAGTTATTTTGCACTCAATTTCAGAAAAAGCATTTAACGCAAATCATTATGGCAAAAAATTTAGTTATCGTCGAGTCTCCCGCAAAAGCAAAAACAATTGAAGGCTACCTAGGCAAGGATTTTATTGTAATGTCTAGTTATGGTCACGTAAGAGATCTTGCTAAAAAAGGAGTTGCGATTGATATAGAGAACAACTTTAAGCCTAACTATGAGATAAGTGCTGATAAGAAATCGGTTATCGCAGACCTTAAGAAACAAGTTAAGATTTCAGATACCATATGGCTAGCAACGGATGAGGACCGTGAAGGAGAGGCTATTTCTTGGCACCTTTACGAAACTTTAAAGCTTCAGAATAAGGATACTAAACGTATTACTTTCAACGAAATCACCAAAACAGCAGTTCAAAAAGCGATTCAAGAACCACGTGAAATCAATCAAGAATTGGTAAATGCGCAACAAGCGAGACGTGTTTTGGATAGATTAGTTGGATTTGAACTTTCACCTGTTTTATGGAAAAAAGTAAAACCAAGCTTATCTGCAGGAAGAGTTCAATCTGTCGCTGTTCGTTTAATTGTTGAACGTGAAAGAGAGATTATGAACTTTACACCTGAGAGTTATTTCCGCGTAGTTGGAGATTTCGCTGAAGGAAAAGATAAAGTTTCTGCAACATTAGCACATAATATAGGTACTGATAAAGAAGTTGAGACTTTCCTAGCGGAATGTGACAAAGCAACTTTCAAAGTAACTGAAGTAACAAAAAAGCCAGCGACAAAAAACCCAAGTGCTCCATTTATTACCTCGACCTTACAACAAGAAGCGAGTTTAAAACTTGGATTTAGTGTTTCTCGTACCATGCGAGTAGCTCAGAGTTTATATGAGGCTGGATTGATCACCTACATGAGAACAGATAGTGTTAACTTATCTGAAACTGCAATGGAGGGTGCTAAGAGTACTATAATTAAAGACTACGGTCCAGAATACAGTAATCCTAAAAAATATAAGAGTAAAAGTGCGGGTGCTCAAGAAGCCCACGAGGCAATTCGTCCATCTGACTTTGGAGTTTCATTTGTAAATAAAGGAAATGACGAAGACCGTTTGTACGATTTAATTTGGAAAAGATCAATTGCTTCTCAAATGAGTCCAGCAAAACTTGAGAGAACAACTATTAAAATAGGATCTCCAAAAGTTAAAGACATATTCGTTGCAAAAGGAGAAGTAATCAAATTTGATGGTTTCCTTAAAGTTTACCTTGAATCACAAATGGATGATGATGAAGAGGAAGACAAGGCATTAGAAGGTTTACTTCCAGATTTAAAAGAAGGAACTGAACTGTCTACCTTATCTATTGTAGCCCGCGAAAGATTTACAAAAGCAGCGCCTAGATATGTTGAAGCATCTTTGGTTAAGAAATTAGAAGAATTAGGAATTGGTAGACCATCTACTTATGCCCCAACAATTTCTACAATCCAAAAGAGAGGATATGTTGAAAAAATGGAACGTGAAGGAACTGAGAGAAGTTACCTTATTTACACATTAGACAACAGCGGTACAAATAAAGAAGTCGCTACTGAAATTACAGGAAGAGATCGCAATAAACTTTCTCCTTCTGACATCGGTATGGTAGTAACAGATTTCCTTGTTGAACATTTCGGAGAGATTTTAAACTACAACTTTACCGCTGAAGTAGAGCAAGAGTTTGATGAAATCGCTAAAGGTTTAAAAGAATGGACGGAAATGATTAAACGTTTCTATGACCCTTTCCACAAAACCGTAGAAGATACACTAGAACATTCTGAACGTGCTTCTGGAGAACGTCACCTTGGAGAACATCCAAAAACAGGTGAAAAAGTTATTGTACGTATTGGTCGTTATGGTCCAATGGCACAAATTGGAGATACCGAAGGAGAGAAGAAAGCGCAATTTGCGAGCTTACGCCCTACTCAATCAATTGAAACTATCACTTTCGAAGAAGTAATGGAATTATTCAAACTTCCTCGTGAACTTGGTGAGTTTGAAGACAAGATTGTAAAAGCAAATATCGGAAGATTTGGTCCTTACATTCAACACGATGGAAAATTCGTATCGATCAAAGAAGATGATCCAATGGATATCGAATTAGACAGAGCAATTGAATTGATTGAAGAAAAAAGAATTGAAGATGCTAAAAAGTTAATCAAAGTCTTTCCTGAAGACAAGGATATGCAATTGCTGAATGGACGTTGGGGACCTTACTTAAAGATTGGTAAGAAAAACTTCAAGCTTCCTAAAGACATTGAAGAAGAAAACGTAGGGAAATTAACTTACGAGCAGTGTATTGAAATTTCTGAAAACCAACCAAAGAAAACAACAAAAGGTAAAGCAGCAGCAAAAAAAGCACCGGCTAAGAAAACTGCTGCTAAGAAAAAGGCTCCAGCAAAGAAGAAACCAGCTGCAAAAACGACGAAGAAAAAGTAGTTATTGATAATTCAATGTGTATTACTTCCAATACGAAGTAATTATTTATATCAATTGACAAAGTATATTTGTTGAAAAGCGATAAGATGAAAGATATTTCCATTTATTTTCAAAGTATAGACTCAGAAGATAAATTCGAAAAAGAAATGCTGGGAAGTTATATTCAAGCAAACATAAATGGTGACTTTCCAGAAATGGATAAAAAAGGAGTTGCTATATTCTATGTTCCCGAATATCGAAATGATATAGAGAACAAAGAAGTTAGCTTTGTAAATGACTTCCGCAGTCAGCTTTATAAATTGTACAGAGGTTTTAATTGGGATCATGCGTTCTATGATTTAGGCACAATTATGCCTGGAGAAAAGATAGCTGATACCTTTTATGCAATTAGTACAGTTTGTCAAGAGCTCATCAAAAAGGAAATAATTCCTATCATCATTGGTGGATCTCAAGATTTAACAAAAGCTATATACAACGCCTATGAAAAGCTCGAGCAATTAGTTAACCTTTCTGCTATCGATAATCAATTAGATTTAGGAGATGCCAATGAAAGCATTACCCATAAAGGATGGTTAAGTCATGTAGTGTTGCACAAACCTTGTTATTTATTTAACTATACTAATATAGGAGCGCAATCACATTATATAGCAAACAATACACTTGATCTTTTTAATGATCTCTATTTTGATATTTGTCGACTGGGTGAAATAAATCAATCCATTCAGTTGTCAGAACCGTTTATGCGAAACACAGATATTCTCAGCATGGATTTAACGAGCATACGTGCAAGTGATCTCCAGAACAATAACTACACTTCGCCAAACGGATTATTCGCCAATGAAGCTTGTCAAATATTGAGATATGCAGGAATAAGCGATAAATTATCAAGTCTAGGTATTTTCAATTATTACAGTAATAACCATAAAGCAACAGATGAAATGGTTGCTCAACTAATTTGGTACTTTAATGAAGGATATGCTAACCGTAAAGGTGATTTCCCTGTCGGCAGTAAAAAGTCCTACACTAAATTCAGGGTATTCTTAGAAGAATTGAACGAAGAAATTATTTTTTATAAAAGCAATAAGTCTGGACGCTGGTGGATAGAGATTTCTTACCCAGGAGCAAAAAACTCAAAATTCATGAGGCATCAAATGATTCCTTGCAGCTATGACACATATGAAGAAGCCATGAAGGGTGAAATCCCAGATTTATGGTGGAAAACTTATCAGAAACTTGTGTAGTATTTTATAAAAATAAAAGTTTTAAAAAATTCATGAAATATTGATTTGTCGAAAATATTTATGATTATGCATTTTATTTATTTCGTTTTTACAATTTTTTAACTACTTTAGTCGACTGATGTAGTAAGGTAATGTAACATCATGTGCATAAACTATTGAAAAGAAGCAGTATAACTATGAAAAAACTTTTACTAATTTCTATGATAATATCCTCTGGTGTGTTATATACATATGGTCAGCAGGATAAAATGCTAACTCATTTCATTTTTGATAAAATGAGTATTAACCCTGGTGCAACTGGAGTTGGAATGAACCATCAAGTTTGTGGGACGATGATCTACAGAAATCAATGGGACAAATTCAATGGTGCGCCAAACTCAGTATTAGTTAATGCTGAAGCGAATTTATCACAGTACTTCCCAAGTGCAGCAGGTATTTCTTTTTACCATGATGCAATTGGATACTCAAGACAAAACAACTTAACGATTAACTATTCATACCACTTGAATCTAGACAATGGTATCTTAGGTCTAGGTGCAGCTATTGGTATGGTAAGTTACGGAATGAGCCCTACATGGATTACTCCAGACGGAAATCCAAATGATGGTTCCTTACCAACATCAACATCTCAAGCTACATTTGATGCGAACTTTGGTCTTTACTATATGTCTTATGACGGATGGTATGCAGGATTATCTTCCACTCACTTACCAGCAATGGGACTTGATGATTTAAACTTCAACACTGCACGTCATTATTACGCAATGGGAGGATACCGAATGGACGAAGCATTTGATATTTCTGAATTATCTTTAGAAGGAAATGTATTGGTTCGTTCTGACATGAAACTATTAAGTGCTGACATAAATGTACGTGCTATCTGGAACGATATGTTTTACGCAGGTTTAACTTATAGAACTTCTGATGCTATTGGAATAATGGCTGGAGTTAATTGGAATTCATTCACATTTGGTTACTCATATGACATTACTGTAAATAGAGTATCAAATATATCTGCAGGTTCACATGAATTGCTTGTGAAATACTGTCATCCACTGCCTCCAATTCCAATTACAAAGGCAAGGAATCCAAGATATTTATAAGAACATAAAAAAAATCTGTAACCATTTACAAAGCTTTACCGTTATAATAATCCCAAGTATGTTGATCCTGTAGAAAGTTATTGGTGATTCGGAAAGCAAAAACGAGGTATATGAAAAAATTATTAATTATTGGTTTAATCGGGTTAATACTTGGATCTTGTAGTACAAGATCAGGTCATTTAACAGGAGTGCTAGGTAGACAAGTGTACTACCCAGAGATTCCCCTAGGAATGGTTTACATTCCTGCTGGATCTTACATCATGGGTCAAAACGACCAAGATGTACCTTTTATGCACCAAACCGTTGCAAAGACAGTTTCTGTTCAGGCATTTTACATGGACCAAACAGAGATTACAAACAATGAATACCGTCAATTCGTATATTGGGTTAGGGATTCAATTGCTCGTAGAACAATATATTTAAATATTGAAGAAGATGAGGAAGCAGATCGCTATATCAATTATAGAGACGAATACTATGATGAAGGTATTGTGGAATGGGTAGAATACGAATCAAGTGATCGTTTTGAGAACATTGATAAATTCTCTTTAAACTGGGATAGATCATTTTCTTATTCAGATCCTACATTAGTTCCATTATTGTCGGAAATGTATTATCCTTCACAACAACGTTTTTACAAAAGAAAAGAAATCGATACTCGTAAATTGAATTTCAAATATTATTGGATTGATATTGTAGAAGCAGCACGTAGAGGAAAAATTCACATTAAACAAGATGGTTATGATAATCTAGGAGCAAAACTAGATAACGATCACCGTGAGTTACGTACTCCTGACCATCCATTTACTAAAGAACCTCAAGGTCAAGATAAAGACATGGGTGTTCCGAACAAATTAGGACAAAACAATGCGATTAGAGGTCATGAAAACAGACAACGTTTCATTATTGACGAAACGATTAATGTTTACCCTGATACACTTTGTTGGGTAAGAGACTTCACCTACTCTTTTAATGATCCGATGACCAATATGTATTTCTGGCATCCAGCGTACGACAACTATCCAGTTGTTGGTGTTACATGGCCACAAGCTAAGGCATTTAACGTTTGGAGAACTCAATTACTCAACAGTTGGTTACAATCAATGGGAGAGATTTTTGTGAATGACTTCCGTTTACCAACTGAGGCAGAATGGGAAAGAGCATCACGTGGTGACTTAGATTTATCTCAATATCCTTGGGGTGGACCATACATCAGAAACTCTTCAGGGTGTTTCTTAGGTAACTTCAAGCCAATGAGAGGACGTTACTTTGAAGATGGAGGTTTCCATACTGTAAAAGCATTCTCTTACAACCCGAATGGTTGGGGATTATATTGTATGGCAGGAAACGTATCAGAATGGTGTGAGACAGCATATGACGAGTCTATGTATGAAATGTCTCATGATTTAAATCCAGAGTACCGTTACAATGCAATGGACTGGGATCCGCCATCAATGAAGCGTAAAGTTATACGTGGAGGTTCTTGGAAAGATATTGGATATTACCTACAAAACAGTACACGTACCTATGAGTACAGAGATACTGCTAAATCATACTTAGGATTTAGATCTGTAGCTACTCACCTAGGACGTGGTGGTAGAAACTTCTCTAAAGAAGGTGGTGAAGAATTAGACCAAGATCTTCAATTGAGATAAGAAAAACAGCAAACAAGTAAACAAATAAATAAAAACAAATAAATACATCGTTAAACCTTAAAAATTAAAAACTATGAAACCAGGAAGTAAAGGATTTAAAAATTTTATGGCAAAGCTCTATGGTATTGGAGCAGCAGTAGTAATACTTGGAGCCTTATTTAAAATAATGCACTGGCCAGGAGCTGGACCAATGTTAGTTGTAGGTCTAGGTACAGAAGCCGTAATTTTCTTTTTCTCAGCATTTGAGCCAATTCACGAAGATCCAAATTGGGAGCTTGTTTACCCAGAATTAGCTTTAGGTAATGATGAGAATTTCGATCCATCAGAATTACAAGCAGGTTCAAGAAGAGGTGGTTCTGGAACAGGAATTACTGGTGAACTTGATAAAATGCTTGAAGAAGCAAATATTGATAGTCAGTTATTAGAAAGACTTGGCGATGGAATGCGTGCTTTAGGAGATAATGCAGCTCAATTAAAAGGTATCACTTCTGCAGCAGCAGCTACTGATTCTTACGTTGACAGCTTACAGTCTGCTTCTGATAAAGTATCTAAACTATCTGAGTCTTACGAAAGAGCATCTGTTGCAATTTCAGGTATGACTTCAGCAACTGAAGAAGGTCAATCATTTGGAGAGCAAATGCAAAAAGTTTCTAAGAACTTATCAGCATTGAACAATGTTTATGAACTTCAATTAAAGGGTTCTTCTTCTCACCTTGAGGCAACTGAGAAGTTCCAAGGTCAGGTTACAGATATGATGGAAAATCTTTCTGCATCTGTTGAAGATACAAGAATGTACAAAGAGAATATGTCTATGTTAGCTAAGAACTTAACGGACTTAAATAATGTTTACGGTAACATGTTAAAAGCAATGACTGTTAGAGATAACGGTTAATTTAACGAATGAACTTAATTGTTCTAAACATTAATTAATAAATTAATTCTTAAAATTTAATTAGACATGGCAGGAGGAAAAGAAACCCCAAGACAGAAGATGATCGGGATGATGTATCTCGTATTAACTGCTCTTTTGGCACTTAACGTGTCCAAGGAGATCATTGCTGCTTTTGTTACCATTAATGATAAATTAGATGATAGTGGTCAAGTTATTGACAACGCCACTATTTCTACATATGGTACATTTGACAGCAAAAGAGCAGCTATTATCGCACAGAAAGGTGACCTTAAAATCATTGATTTGTGGCAAGGTAAAGCAGAAAACTTAAACAATCGAACTAAACAAATCATTCATTTTATTCTATCAGAATCAAATGAAATGATCAAAGCAGTTGAGGGTAAAGATTGGGTGAAGGATAAAGATGATAAAGGATTAATAATTGAACTAGAATCTTTGTTAGGTATTCAAGCGATGGATAACTATGATAAGCCAACTGAACTTTTTATTGGTGGTAATCCAATGAAACCAATAGCTAGAGGTTTAGCAATATTAGATAGTATTCATGCCTACAGAAATTACGTAGCTGAAGAAATGGGTAACTATAATGTGGGTGATAAGAAGTTTACCTTTAAGGCTCCTGAAAACTTAGAAGGATTAAAAGAAGCTTTATTAACAGCGAATCCTGTGGATACGTCTAGAATATCACAGTTTTACAAAGCTATGACTATTCCAGCAAATATTGAAGTTAAGGACGCTGGTAAAAACAAATTGGTTCCATGGCCTTCGGCGATGTTTGACCATGCACCAATAGTTGCAGCAGCAGCAATGTTTACTGCACTTAAATTGGATGTTTTAAATAGTGAGGGTTCAGCTGCAGAGTTTATGCTTTCTAAAGTTGATGCACCAACATTTAACTTTAATAAGATTGAGCCATTAGCTTTTGCTAGAACAGGTTATATCAATGCTGGTGATTCGTTAGATTTACGTATTATGATTGCAGCTTATGATTCAACAGATCATCCGCCGATTAAATACGGAATCAATGATTCAATTCCAGCTAACTGGAAAGAGACTACTGGGGCTATATCTGTAGACGGAAAGTCTCCAGGGAATTACAAAGTAAAAGGTGTTATTGGGGTAAAAGAAAAAGGTGAATTAAACTGGAAACCTTGGTCGTTTAACTATACTGTAGGTAAACCATCTGGTACAGTTTCTTTACCAGAAATGAACGTTCTTTACAGAGGTTATGATAACAAAGTTGAAGGAGCTGCATCAGGTTTCCCTAGTTACAACTTATCTGGTGGTGGAAACGTAAGTGTTTCTAAAACCGGAACTGGATATGTTGCAAAACCAGGATCTGGACGTGAGGCTTCAATTAATATTTCAGGAGTAGCAGAAGATGGATCATCAAGCAACTTAGGTAGCTTTAAATTCCGTGTTCAAAACTTACCAAAACCTTCGATCTCTTTAGGTCGTATTGCTGATGGTGAGAGTGCAACATCTGGTGAAATTAGAGCTTCGAGACAATTATTCGCAGGGTATCCACCTGAAATTCCATTAAATGCTAAGTTTAGTGTGGTTTCATACGAAGTGGGAGCAACAGGCTCACCACGACCAGCAAAAGGAAATGGTTCCACGTTAACTGGTGATGCTTTGAGAATTATTGCAAATACGCCTTCTGGAGGTATGGTTACAATTGTAACAAACTACAGAGAGCCAAGCGGAACAATTAAGCGTCAAAATGCTGTGATTACCGTTAAATAATGGATTAAAAAAGTAAAGTCATGAAGAATTTAATGCTATGTACAATATTGATTTTCAGCTTGAGCACATTTGCTCAGGAAATCAATGGTGGTCCAATTAACAGCCGTACAAAAACCGGCGTTATTGATGGAGTTTACCTTAAATCAAACATTCCTACTAAGCGGCTTATCCCATATGAGCATGTGCGTGAAGCAGATGTGATCTGGAGTAAACGTGTATGGAGAGCAATAGATCTTCGTGAAAAAATAAATCGTCCACTTTATTATCCTTTGGATGAATTTACAAATCCAGACCCTCTTACGGGAGAAGTTGAATGGGTACGTAATGACAACAGATGGAGTTTGTGGACAATTATGCGTCAACACATTCTTGCTGGAGATTTAACAGTTTACTCTGATTATAATCCTGTAAGAACATCAATTAAAGATGGTGACAAGTTCAAGTATCCAATTATGCCTGAACCAGGTAAAAGTTATGCAACTGACTCAGTATATAGAGATGAGTTGTTATACTACCTAGCAGAGCTTGGTGAGATGCCACTTGATCCATACTTAAACGTTTACCAAGAGGATTCTGTTGATATAAATGGATTATTAGTATATCCTCCAAGAGATACACTTTGGTATACCTCTAAGGACATTATTCAATACCGTTTGAAAGAAGATTGGTTTTTTGATAAAGAAAGATCAGTTTTGGATGTTAGAATTCTTGGAATTGCTCCGGTACGTTACATGAAAGATCCAAGTAATGGAAATATCTCTGGAACATGGACTATGTTCTGGTTGTACTTCCCTACTGATTGTAGATATGTATTCAACAATTACTTTGTTTATAACGAAAGTAATGGTGCAAGATGGATGAGTTTCGATGATTTCTTTATGAAACGTAGATTCAACTCGTTTATTTATAAAGAAGAAAACGTTTATGACAGAAGTGTTGAAAAATACAGAGTTGGTGTTGATGCATTAATGGAGTCACAAAGAATTACAGAGGAAATTAGAATACTTGAACACGACGTGTGGAGTTACTAAAATCTTAATACTTTTTGAAAGCCCTGACAGTAATGTTAGGGCTTTTTTTATTTAATTCAATTCCTTCTAAAAGAGTTGAAGCAAAATCACTACTTTTGTGGAAAATTATAGCAATGGAAGAAAACAATATTATTGTAAATATAATTGATAGGGAAGGTGAAATGCATGAATTACTTGCTCCTACTGATATGAACATGAATATTATGGAACTCTGTAAGTCTTATGAACTACCGGTTGAGGGTATTTGTGGAGGAATGGCCATGTGTGCTTCTTGTCAATGCTATCTCGAATCTGACCATGAACTTGACGAACAAAGTGATGCTGAGTTGGATATGTTAGATCAAGCTTTCTTTGTAGAAGACAACAGCAGATTAGGATGTCAGATTGAAATTACTGAAGCAATTGATAAAATTGTTTTAAGACTTGCGCCTGAAGCATAAAATAGAACTATTTTACACTGCTTAAATCACAAAAAGGAATAGGATTCATTTTATGCTGATTGATAGCGTGTAAATGTTTGTAAATCTTCATCACTTCTTTTTGACGTTCGGTTAAAACTTCTTCGTCTCCAGTATAAGACATAGCGAACTCCAACTCATCGTAAGTTGCTCCAATTTGATCCTCATCATTGCGTTCATCACCCCATAAACCATCTGTAGGCTTCGCAACAAGGATTTCTTCAATCACTTCTAAATGCTTTGCCAGTTTAAAAACTTCAGATTTTAATAAGTCCCCAATTGGATTAAGGTCTACTCCCCCATCACCATACTTAGTAAAGAAACCAATACCAAAATCTTCAATCTTATTGCCTGTTCCTGTTACTAGTAACTGATGTGTTTGACCTATTCCATAGAGTGCTGTCATTCTCAATCTTGCTCTAGAGTTCGCCATTGCTAACAAATTATTTTGCGCATTCTCAGGAACGGCATCAACAAAAGCATCAAAAGTTTTCGTTAAATCAACTTGAAGTCCTTGAACATTAGAAAATTTATGCTCTAAAAAAGCAATTTGATTTTGAGCACGTTTATATTCAGAATTAGCTTGTCGAATCGGCATATTTAAAAGAATAACCTCCTTTCCTGTACGCGCACATAAAGAAGCGACCAATGCAGAGTCTACTCCACCAGAAACCCCAACAATAAAACCTTTTACGGGAATGTCCTTTATATAAATATTAAGCCAGTCAATGATATGACTGGCTATTTTTTCACAATTTAATTCCGACATTTATCTAGAATAAAACAGATACTTTTAATAACAATTGTCCTTGTTTTAAGCTTGGAGAATAGTATTCTCTTTGAGCAAGCGAATTATATTGGTATAAAGACATCGATTTTTCATCGTCACCGAAGAGTGAACCTTTTTGTTGAAACACCTCAGAGAAGCCATAGTAATAACCCAATTCAGCTACAAGAACAGTACTGCCTGTAATATTGTATTCAACACCACCAGCAAGACCAATAGAACCTTTATAGAAAGACATTACACCTGGAGACAACATATCCTCTAGCTCTCTATCATCATTAGCAACCAAAGGCATACCATATCCTTGCCCCTCATTATTGGTTCTCGTCATTAAAAGAAAACTATTTCTAACACCAAATTTTCCGAAATAACGCATATACCCCATATAATTAGTCTGAAACTGTAACATTACAGGAATACTCAAATAAATACTTTTGTGTTTTCTTTCTGCTAACATGAATGAAGGATCAATATTCGTCACATTATAGTCACTAAATTGAAGAATGTCTTTATCTCTATAATCAAAAAAGACATTTTCTTTATACTGAGTTTTGAAACGATTAAAATCAAATTCTAAACCTGTTGCTAAACCAATATTATCTGAAAAATTCCAATTTAATGCCATTCCCGCAACAAAGTCTCCTCCAACTTTAGCGTCAATTGTGTTTGTTTGTGGGTTATTAAAGTTTAGTGCTCCACCAAACGTTAAGCCTGCAAGCACCTTTTTATCGGCTGCATCTTGAGCACTAGCATTAAACATCAAACCAGCTACAAGGGTTAAAGTCAATAATTTTTTCATACTTTTGATATTAGTTTAAAATTTCTAATCTAAATGTTTGTCGCATCAACTTTAATAAGTAGTTAATCTACGTACAATTGACAAAAATAATCATATTTCATGAACAATAGGAAATCAATTTGCGCAATTCTTATAATAACGGTATTTTTTTATAGTTGTAAATCAAATCCTTTGGATGTCGAATTGGACAATTATGAGGTTAAAATAGAATATATCAATGCTGATCAGCAATTGAATAGCAAATCATTAAATGAAATTAAAGTCAATGCTAAAACTTTGGAGGAGCAACTTGGTGATTTATTTGTTTATGAATTGAGTCAGAATATTCGACAAAACTATGATGACTCATCCTACCGTGCAATTTACAACTTCTATAATTCTGATTATATCAGTGATCTAGAAAAAGAGAAAGCGAAGCTAATTCCTGAGTTACCGAAGCACGAACAAAATATTACTACAGCATTCAAATATTTTAGACACCATTTTGGTGACGCTATGTTACCGGAAAACATTTTTTACCTTAATAAACTGTTTAGTCATGTTTCTTGTTCTGAAACCAATATCGCTGTTGGTTTAGAAAGCTATATTTCACCTCAGAGTGCAGTTATAGAATCTGTTCCTAATTCAGAACTCTATCAATGGCAACGAGACAGAATGAATATCGATTATTTAGAGAGAGATGTATTATTAAGCTGGATTCAAGTCAAATTATTTAATGAAATTGATGGTAAATTGGCTGAGCACATTATTCAGGCAGGTAAAATCCTATATGTTTTAAATGCAAGCTTTCCACAGGCTGATGACGCGTATATTCTGCGTTACTCTGAAGATCAATACGATTGGGCAATTAAAAATGAAGTTGCCGTTTGGAATTACTTAGTTGAACAACAATTATTGTTTAAGGTTGATATGCGTTCACGTACCAACTTCTTGAATGAGGCTCCTAAAACTGTTGGATTAGCAGAAGATGCTCCTGATAGAATGGGGCAATTTTTAGGTTATAGAATTGTAAAAGGTTATATGAATAAGAACAAAGCATTATCTTTGTCGGAGTTATTAGATGTTAAGTACAACATCATATTGCAAACATATGAAATTGATTAAATCATGAATGAAGATAAAATAGTTAAAACGTCAGATATTTTAATAAATGTTGGAACAAACGAGAACAATGTTCCTGTTAGAATGCTGTGGTCAGCTGAAGATGGTGAGATTCAGAAGGAGGAAGCGAGTGCTATGTTTTTATCAATGTGGGATCCAAAGGAAAAAAACACAATGAAAATCGACTTATGGACCAAGGATTTATCCATTGAAGAGATGAAGCAATTTTTCCATCAGACTTTAGTAACAATGGCTGATACGTTTGAGCGCGCCACTGGCGAAAAGAACATCACTGAAGATTTAAGAGATTATTGTTATCACTTTGCTGAAAAGATGGAAATCTTACCTGAAGACGATTAATTACTTCGGTTTTATTGGGCATTATTTAGTTTAGGCCTTACTTAGACAGAAGTACCGAAACGTTTCAGGTACTTAACTAATGTTAATGCAATAAGTAAGAAGAAAACAAAAGAAAATGAGCGACCGATTACGTCTCCATAAATTACGTAAAAGGTTGGCTTATTGTTGAGTTGGATTGTTTCCCTAAAAGCATCTTGCACCCAATATTCTGTAGCTTTAACTACATCTCCCCTTTGATTAATTACACAGGAAATCCCTGTATTTGCAGAACGCACAACATATCTTCCAGTTTCCACTGCACGTAATCGTGCGATACTTGCATGTTGCTTGTGTCCGGCAGAATTCCCCCACCAACCATCATTGGTAATAATAAAAATAACCTCTGCTCCTTTTCTACATTGTTCTGCAATCATTCCACCATAAATAGATTCATAGCAAATGATTGGGGCAAAGGTAAATCCATTACTAGTTAAAACACGGGGCTCTTCCTCTACACCTAATGTCCCAGATGTACCCCCATTTTGAATCGATAGCTCTTCTAGCCAAGGGAAATATTGAGAAAAAGGTATCTTTTCAACACCTAATACCAGCTCTGATTTATGAACAAAAAATGGAGGCTTAGTACTTGAAATAAGTACTGAAGTGTTATACGATTCATAAAAATGATCAGACCCTAGAATTGGTTTTGCTGCCGGACTTTTTTTATGGTCGAATACTCTATGTGTTGATGCTCCAGTAAACAAAGACGTTCCACCCCATTCATCAACGCGACTTTGCAGGTAGTTGAATGCTGGAGCTTCCTCATATCTATCTTCATCAAAAGCACTTGAAATTGCTGTTTCTGGAGCAAGAACAACTGCCGTGTTTTCAGTGATTAATTCCTCGGCTTTACTGACAAATTTATCCAATTGGTCCTTTACATTAGAGTTAAACTTCTCATTGTATGGATCAACATTGGGCTGAGTTACAACTACTTCAATGGGATTAACTGTTTCTTTATAAGTCGCATAAGACCAATAAGAAAGCGCTGAAGGAATTAAAATTAAGGCTAAACTTAAATATACAAGAGGGGTCTGAACTTTAAAAGGTTCCTTTTTGAAAATGATATTAGAAACAATTTTAAAAATAAGCATGTTCAAGATCAAAATCCATAATGCTCCACCTAAAATCCCTGTGTAAGCATACCATTGAACAATTTCTGGAACGATTGCAAATGTGTTTCCGATATTTAACCAAGGCCAACTTAACTCCCAGTGAAAATGAATGTATTCAAATCCTATCCAAAAGAAAAGCAAACCTATGTAGCCCTCTTTCTGACCAACAAATTTCTTCGTCCAATGAAAAAGAAGAAACACAAAAGCCATAATAAATCCATTTAGGAAGTAAGCCAAAATAGCCCCTGCCTCTCCTCCTATTGAATAATAAATCCAATAGGTAGATCCAAGATTATAAATAAAAAAGGTGATATAAGCGTGGATTAAAACTTTTGAAGAACGGTATTTTTCTCGGTAGATATTGTGCTCCACTAATAATAATGGAACCCATGCAATAAAGATCAAAGGAAATAGACTTCCCGAATGTGGAAAAGAGATAACCATCAATAATCCACTTAAAATACTGAGTAGGTATCGCTGTAAACGTGAAAACTTCATAATTAAAATTCAATGAAATACAAAGATAATATTGCCTCAATCTAAACCGTGAAAAAGACTAATTATTTATTGCGTTCATAGGGTAAAGAAATCAGTTAATATATCTAATGAGTATAAAAAAAGAATGCCTACAGGGTTCATTACCTGTAATAATCAATTGCATCTTAATGAGATAGGTTTAATCAACTATTAATCTGATGGTTAATTAGAGCTGAATAACAATTGATGAGCTGAAAAACTTCGGGGTTAATTCTTTTCTTTTTATTCATACTAATATAATGAAGATCATAGAAGTTAAACTAAAAGTGCCGAAGGTACGGTATATGTTAGCCAAGGACGTAAGTACTTGGTGTATAGCAACAAAATAAAACCCAAATCCAATATGGTAAGTTCATGTTGTTATCTATAAAATATGTTTTGGGCTTGGGAATCATAGGCTCATCAATATGAATGGACTTAGATCCATCTCTAACATATACTTTCTTTCCAAGACTTTTTTCAATTAACTTATACCCACACAAATTCATATAGAAACAAGATAATGCGCGTCCGAAAGCAAATTAGGTTTAGATTTAATAAAGCTCAAATACTAAAGCTAGTTATTAGTATCTTAATGAAGTTTAAATCGTTAAAATTGTTTTACATGAAATTAACCACTGGTAAAGTCCCCGATAGAAATACAATAAAGTTTAAAGTAGAAGAGAAATTTTATTTAGAAATAAAGAAGAATAAAGTTTATCTCAATACATTGACATGCCCCATTTTCAACTGTAATTCATTATCGTGAATAGACTTGTATTGAATTTTCCAAACATAAGTTCCATCGCGAACAAGTTCATTATTAAAAATTCCATCCCATTTAAAATCTACATCACTTGATTCGAATAATAATTCTCCCCATCGATTAAAGATTTGAATATGAAACTCCACTACCCCGATAGCACTAACAGAGAAAGTTGAGTTTACTCTATTGTTATCAGGTGTAAAACTATTTGGAATATAGAGATAGAATTCATCTAAAATTGTAATTGGTTTGGTGATAGAATCAACGCATCCATATTGGTCTGTAGCGATTAAAGTAATGTCATACGTACCCGGAACAGTATATGTATTATTTGGGTGAACCATTGTAGAAGTTGCTCCATTTCCTAAGTCCCAATCGTAAGACTGTCCATTATCCGTTAAGTTTTGAAAGGTAATTGGTAGTCCAATGAATTTCGGATCAGTAATCGCATTAAAATCTGCAATAGGATGAACAACAGTTACTGTTGTTTGTGTTTGCACTTGGAAAGTCTGGCAATCATCCTTTACAATTACAATATACCTGGTGTTATCATTAGGTTTTACCCAAACACTTTTGGTTGTTTCGCCAGAATGTGGCCAATAATAGTAATATGCTCCAAATCCACCAGTTGGATATACTGTTAATAAGACAGAATCTCCAGGACATATCTGTTGGGCTGGTGTAATCTCTAATAACAAGGGTGGACTTAATACAGTGATTGTTACTTCCGTAGTATCTGTTTCCCCACATTGATCCGTAACCACAACAGTATAAGTTGTTGTTTCACGTGCAGCAACTTCAGCTTCAGCAAAAATACTGATGACACTTCCTCCAGGGTTTGTCCATTGGTAAGTATAAACTCCAGAACCACCCACAGCTTCAACAATTAGAGAATGCGGAATATATGGACATTGTTCAACAATATCAGGAGTAGCACTAATAACCAAAGGATCATAAACGGGCACTGAAACTTCTGCAGTAGTTGTAGCAGTCTCATTCAAACAATCATCTGTCACACTAACAGTATAAGTTTGAGTTGTTGAAGGATTAACCATTATTGTAGGCGTGGTCTCCCCAGTACTCCATAAATAAGTATAACCTCCACCTCCACCAGAAGCTATAGGTATTAATTCAATTTCTTCACCTGGACAAAACAAAGATTGATCATCTAAAACGATACTTACAGGATCAACGGGTTTAATAAAAAGTTCAATCGTTTGAAATTCGAGTCCACCACATGCATCTTCAATTTCAAACTCCATAATTAAATTCACTATACCCGTGAGCGCAGTATTATTTAAGGCATTAATAGTAAACGAAATAGATGTTTGACCAGGAACAAAAGTAACACTGGAAGGAATAGATGAATAATCTAAACCTTCAATAGCAGAACCAGAAAGATTAATCGGGACGGTTAAAGCTTGATTTACTCTATTACCAGAACGTGTAATCGTAACAATAGCACCTGTACAACCTTGAGCCATTGTAACTCCGTCACCTGTTGGATCACTTGTCAACTTATAATCGACTTTTACAGGTTGTTCACTATTTAAACTGTTTTTTTCTAAAAATATTCCAGAGTCATAATTGGCATCACCCACATCTGCCACAGCAATAATAAGGTGATAAGTCTCTCCACATTCCACTTCAGCAAATGCTTCCAAGGGCACAGTAAACCCGTCATATTGAACATAATACGGATTGCTATTGTATGGTGCTGTATTTCCATCACCATTGTTTTGATAGTACTGCGTATTTTGAAGATGATTAACGTTATTAATGGCTACAGGTTGATTTGTCCCCGGGATAATTGCCATGTTTTTTACTCCGGAAATTCCAGGACCAGAAATAAAGAAAGCAAATACATCATTAAATTGTGTTCCGACAAACTCAGGATATTCTTCAGATGCAAAAACATATTTAAAACGAACCGTATCAGAATAAGGTATAAAGTCAAACTCGAGTAGTGTTGCATTAAAGGTTGATGTTCCAACTAAATTACTTAATTGATTATAGCCACCAGCACCATTATCAATCCCAGCATTTTCCTTGTTATTTGGACCATGCGGGCCATTTGGACCAGGATGAATGGTTCCTGTTGTCATAATAATCCCTTCATCAATTCCAATACTTGCATTCGTTGCATTAAAAGTTCCAATTGAACCAGCCGCACCAGAGAAACTAACATTTGATACATCTACCCCAGAACCGAGAAGGACATTTTGCACCAATTGTGTAGGCGTTTGCCCACCATTAGTTTGCAATTGTGTCATCGCTGAGAAGGATAAAAATCCTATTATGAATGTAAATATTAATTTCATGCGTTTATATAACGAATTAATGTATAAGATAGTTGTGTTTAATATACAATTAATAAGCCAAAAATAAAAAGTAAAAATTCACATACCGATCAATTTTGAATTTTTAACGTATAATTGCTTCTTTAAGGCTCTTTTTAAATTAATTTTGAACTCTTATAATGAAAAAGCAAGACAAGAAGAAAAATTGGTTTAAACAATCGACACGTATTGTTGGAATGAACCCTGTCACATTTGAAGAATGGTGGAGAATAAAAATCAACCGCATTCAAATTATCAGTATCTTTTTGCTTATGGCTGTCGTTCTATTCTTTTTCAATTTTTTTATTTTCTCCTATACCCCTCTTGGTTACTTGCTTCCTGAAAACATCAAAAATAGAAATAAACAAAATATTGAACTTGCTGCATTACGAGTAGATAAGATGGAACGACAAATTACAGCTCAAGAAAAATACATCTCCAATTTACAAAAAGTGATCTTAGGTGAGATTTCTATAGATTCAATCTACACGAATGAAAATATAATACTTTCTGAAAGTGAACTAAATATAAAATTAGATACCACTATTTCAGCGGCTGAACGGGAACTTGACGGAAATATTAAACGTAGCACTGAAAGATTAAAACAAAATCAAGAAAAACTTTTTGATCATTTATTTTTATTTGATCCTGTGGTAGGAGAAATCAGTCAAAAGTTTAGAATTCCAAATCACCCTGGAGTAGATATCGTGACCAAAAAGGACGCTCCCATTAAAGCTTGTTTAGGTGGAATTGTTCTTCATTCTTCCTATGACGATCAAGATGGGCACACCATTATTTTAAGTCATGAAAACGAAATAATTTCAGTTTATAAACACGCCAAAACTGTTTATGTTAAGGTGGGTGATAAAGTTGAAATAGGAAAAGCAATTGGTGTTGTTGGAAATACAGGAGAACGATCTACTGGACCTCATTTACATTTCGAATTATGGAGTGACATGGGACCATTGAACCCATTAGATTATTTTTCATTCGGAAAGTAAGTTCATTTTCATCCTATTTCTCTTCAAAAACACCTTAAAACAAAGCTTGCTTTTTTCATTTCAAATTTTTCAGTACTTTTGCCATCCTTAAAAACTCATGAAAATCATTAGAAATTATATATAATATGAAAGAGGAAGTATCGAAACTAGCAAAAGCCTTAAAACAACGATTTGTAGCACACCCATGGCATGGAATTAACATTGGAAAAAAACAACCAGAATTAATTAATGCTTTTATTGAAATTATCCCTTCGGATACAATCAAATATGAAGTTGATAAAGATAGTGGGTACATCATGATTGATCGTCCACAGAAATTTTCAAATAACATGCCTTGCCTTTATGGTTTTGTTCCACAAACCTATTGTGACAAGCACGTAGCTGAATATTGCAACCAAAAAACGGGAAGAACTGAAATCGTTGGAGATAACGATCCTTTAGATATTTGTGTACTTTCTGAAAGAGAAGTAAACAGAGGGAACATCATTGCAGAGAGTATTCCAATTGGTGGATTCAGAATGATTGATGGTGGTGAAGCAGATGATAAAATAATCGCTGTTCTTAAAGATGATCAAGTTTATGGAGACATGACTTCGATTGACCAGCTTCCAGCTAAAGTTTTAGATAGGGTAAAACATTTCTTTTTAACCTATAAAGACTTAGACGGCAACTCAAAGAATGTTGAAATTACACATACATACGGAGCTGACGAAGCAAAAGAAGTAATCAGAAGAAGTTATTTAGATTATCAAGAAAACTTTGGAGATGCAGATCAAATGTTAAATGATGCCTTAGCAACTATTTTGAAAGAAAAAGCATAATAATTATCGATATAAGGTTATAAAAGGGAAGCAAAGGCTTCCTTTTTTTTGCTCCAGGTATAAAATGGCAAGTATTATGTTTACAATTTATCTGCTGAGACAATAGATCTCATCATTATTATTTTAATTATTATTCCTATTTTTAAAAGATGAAGATTGCACTGGTATTTTTTACGCTCCTTTTTTCAACATTAGGATTTACGCAAATAGTTTTTGACAAAACCAAACACGATTTTGGTGAAATCAATGACAATGACTCGAGGTTTGTGGATGTTTATCTAAAAAATAATACGGGAAAAGACGCTTTTATTTTAAGTGTAAAAAAACCAATGGAGGTTGTGTATATCCAAAGATCTGCTTTTATTTCTCCAGATAGCTCAACAGTAATTCGTTTTCAAATCAATAAAAAAACGAAGGGAAAATTCTCTTATACTATTCCAGTTTATACCAGTGATAAAAATGAACCTACAAATATTGTTTTAACTGGTAAAATTGAAACGCTACCCGATAACACCAGCAATTTCACTGCTTGCCCCTCATTTGGTCAAGCTCCAGCTCAAGGCAATCCTTTAGATTTTATGCTCACAGTTCAAACTATAGATAAAGCAACTGGGGAGCAATTAGGTAAATCAAAAGTTGCAATTCTTCAAAATGGTAGTCCATTAGGTAAATGGGAAACAGGTTCGAATGGACGATTAAAAATAAAAATTCCATTAGGTATTACCTATTTTTATGCTTCACACCCAGGTTACTTTCCAGCAGAAGAAGGGTTATATGTTAATTTTAAGCGCAACACCGTTACTTTAGCGCTAACCCAAAAGGAAATACCAGAAGAACTTGAAGTACCAGTAGAAATAATTGAAGAAGAGGAATTAATCGCAGAAGTTGAGGAAAGGGTAATTATTATAGATGAAACAAAACCACAAGAAGTAGATTTAAGTGACATTTTTGAAGAACCCAAGGAAGAAGAAATAGTAGAAGAGGATGAGTTTATTCCTCCTGCATTTAAAGAACTAGATCCCAATAATTTTGAATCTACACACTTCAAACCTATCAATGTAGTTTTTGTAATAGATGTTTCATCTTCAATGCGTCAAGAGGATAGAATAGAGCTCTTAAAATACTCCTTATATCAACTTGTTGAAATGTTGCGGCCACAAGATAAAATTGGACTCGTTTCATACGCAACAAATGCACAAGTTCTTTTAGCACCAATCTCTGGGGACCGCAAAGAAGAAATAACAGACGAAGTAAAACAGTTAAAAGCATCTGGTCTGACATCAGGAGGGGAAGGAATTAAAATGGGATATAAACAAGCTCGAAAAAACATGATTAAGGATGGTCAAAATCACCTCATCATAATTACTGATGGGGCTTTCAATCGAAATTCGGGAGATTATAAAAAATTCATTAAGAAAAACCTCCACAAGAAAAACATAACGATGAGCGTTGTTGGAATTAAAAGCAATGAAAAAGCAGAGGAAAACATGCGAGAAGCGGCTGAGCTTGGCAATGGTCGATTTATACTTATTGAAAAACTAGCAGATGCTCAAACAAAACTAAATCAGGAGATCCGTTTGTCTGCTTTTAAATATAAATAAGCATCATTTAAGGGTAATTAGCTAAGCCAATCAGCTTCAAAACTAAATCTTTCATCCGATAAATCAGTAAATCGAGCAGTAAATAGAATTTCATCTACGGTTAATCATTCGCGAAATAAAACTCAAACGAACACTCTATATTTGCACCAAACCAAAATTCAAGTAAAATGAAAGTATTAAAAATGTTATTGATCGGGTCTTCAATTTTCTTAGCATCATGTGGAGCTTCGTATAATGAAAGCGAAGTTAGATCACCAAAAGATTTAGCAAAAGTGTATGAAAATACGCTTGATTTAAAAACCCAAACAAATGATAAACTTGTAGGGAAGAAAACAATTATAGAAGGAGTTGTTGATGGAGTCGTAAATATGACCAAAAATGACAAAAACTATTTAGAGGTATGTTTTGGAAAAGATGGTGGAATGTTCAATGACTGTACAGTAGTTGCAAAATTTGACATTAACGACGAAAAGGCTAAAGAAATAAAAGAAGGTGATAAAATTAAGATAGAAGCTACTATTGAAGGTCACTCTGGATTATTAGGTAAAGGCTTGGAGTTAAAAGATTGCAAAATCTTATAGGTCTTTTTCGAATATAATATTTTTTAAATCTTCAATAATCGTCTGTTTCCAAAAGAGCAAACGATTATTGAAGATTTTTCTTTTGCAATAAGTTGTTAGCCTAGGTTATGAATAATTTATACTTATTGAAAAAATCAGTCCCTCAATCAAAATTCAACTGGAATATCCGACTTTGATTTTAAATAGAAGAGACGTAAAAAGCTTAATGTAAACGCGCTTGAATAAGATTAATGAATTCCTTACGTGTACTATCATTTTGCATAAACAAACCTTTAAATGCTGAAGTAGTTGTAGATGAGTTTTGTTTCTCAACACCACGCATTTGCATGCACATGTGACTACATTCAAGCACTACAGCTACACCTTTAGGTTCAAGCGTTCTTTGAATACAATCACGAATTTCTAAAGTTAGTCTTTCTTGAACTTGTAAACGACGTGAATACGCATCTACAATCCTTGGAAGTTTACTTAGTCCAACGATTTTTCCATTTGGAATATAAGCAATATGAGCCTTACCGAAGAAAGGTAGCATGTGGTGTTCACATTGTGAGTATACCTCAATATCCTTTACAATAACCATTTCAGAGTAATCTTCTTCAAAAAGTGCACTTCTTAAAATCTCATCTGGATTTTGTTTATAACCTTGCGTCAAAAACTGAACTGACTTAGCGACACGTTCTGGAGTTTTAAGTAAGCCCTCTCTATTTGGATCTTCTCCTAAATCAGACAGAATATCTTTATATACCTCTGTTAATTTTCTTGTTACTTCGTCGTTGTATTCGAAATTATTTTCCATTAAAATATTTTTTTGACTTAAAATGGTTCTTTACCACCATAATATTCTACATAATTGTTCTCTGTTTCTTCCAGCCTAATTTTAGCCAAAGTTCCACCAGCCTTCTTTATAGGCTCATCAATTTCTTCCCAAATTTTGATTACCAAATTCTCAGTTGACGCTAAAACACCTTTCATAAAAGGAACGTCTAAATTAAGGTTTTTATGGTCTAAAGCCTCAACAACATATTCTTTCATGATGATACTTAAATCTTTTAAGTTAATCACAAAACCGGTATCAGCTGAGGGGATTCCTTTTACTGTAACAAATATGTTGAAATTGTGTCCATGCCAATTCTTGTTGCTGCATTTACCAAATACGGCTTCATTCTTCTCATCGCTCCATTCCTCTTGCCACAGTTTATGTGCGGCGTTGAAATGTTCTCTACGTGTAATGTAAACTGTTTTCAATCCTAAAGTTTTAGATACAAAGATACAAACGTTCAAGAAACAAAATTGTTTATTATAAAATAAACACTTTTAAACTGAAATACATTTAAAAAGAAAAAACGCTTATAAAAAGCGTTGTGAATAATTCATCTAATATTGAAGGTTTATTTAACCTAAAAAAACCAATTAAGTCTTGATGTAGTGTATGGGTTTACTTTTCTATCAATATTACTTTCATTCTGATTTCATTCCCCATATTTAACTTTACATAATACTTCCCTTCTGAAAGTTCTGTCAGGTCAATACTAAAATGATCATCATTGGTCTGAATAAACTGATAAAACATAGATTTACCTCTTTGATCTATTAAAGACACACTTGTGAAATCACCTTCAAGGCCTTCAACTCCTTCTACCCATACATTAATTTGATTGCTATTTATTCTTTCAACTTCAAACTTAATTTTGGTGGAAGAGCTATCATGTGAAATTGTCTTAACTGGTTCTCCAATGTTAGCGTTTGTGAATGCAACATTTGTCATAAACATTGCAGCAATAATCATTAATTTTTTCATTGTTTTTAATTTATTATTTGTGACAAAAATACAGCACAAATCTGATTAAAAACTACGCTTTTTAGCTATTTAATAAAAGCTTAAAACAAGTAACATTAGGATAACAGTTAAAGATATTTATTAACCTTTAGAACACATTACCAAACAAAGACATCGTCTAAAATACGCCCACCAGTTCCAAAACCAGAAAACAATTCCATGACCATTTTTTTCAATCCTGCGTTTGAATAGTAATCTTTTGCTTTACCTTTTGGCATTTCCTTCTCCAGGTTGTTTTTAGAAAGCGTCTTGACTTCCTTCGCAAAGTATACAACTCCCCCATCCTCTAGAGCAAGCCCTAAAATGATTCCTGGTAATCCATTGAATGACTCTGGTCCGGTAGAAGCAATGATCTGTTCAGTATACCAAGCATATATTTTCGTTGAATCATTGGCGATCCATAAAGCTTGCTTGGTTTCAAAACCGGCAATTGTTCTTCTGTTCTCTGTAATGATCCATTCTCTTGTTTTAAGAGTATCAGATAAATAAATTTCTGAACCATAATACACAAATTGTCTTTCTAATTTACCAGAACTAAAGTTTTGATAGGTCGTGTTTTTCATTGTTGACCATTCTCTGTCATCATCACCTACTTCTGGTAAAATAGGTTTGAACAAAGAACTTGAGTCCGTGAAGTAAAGTACAAATTCGTCTGTTTTAGGCTCTTTCATCCAATCTTTGGAACGCCCTCCCATTCTATCCGTACCTTCATAGCGTTTTTCCAAATTCGTTCTGCGTTCATAAACAATTTCACCCGTTTGTATAACTTGAGCGTAGGACCAAGAACCCATTATGAAAAAGACTACTACTCCTATTATTTTAGAACATATGTTTTCCACCTTCATCTACTTTTGTTTTATTGTTATTGAATCGCAAAGTTGCTCCTAACATGAAGTAACGTGCAATTATTCTACTTCGGGTGTCTGTAATAATATTTGTCCCCACATTTCTAGCAATTCCAATGTTCTGATTGAAAATATCATACACCGAGGCCGTAATTACAAGATTTCCTGTTTTCAAGAAGCGTTTATTCAATTTCGCATTCCAAATAAATGGAGTTGCGTTATATCCATCTGCTCTTCTAGAATTGATTTCATATACCGCATCACTTTCAATAAAGAAACGGAATGGTAATTCAAAAAATACGGATGCTTTATAGCGTTGAACTGTATAAGGTTCATTTAATCCCATTGATAAAGAACTACGTGGATCATTATAACTAATTGAGGCCGTTAAACTTACTTCAATAGAGTCTGTTCTCATTTCCAATCCTAAAGATCCGTCAATATTATAATTTTCAGTTGTATTATCTTGATAATTAATCTGCGTATTGTAACTTGTATAACCTCCTGTTGCCATTGGTCTTAAGTGAATCAGCTTCTTATACAAAGGAAGTCCACCTCCTGCATAAAAACCGCTAAAAACATTTCCATCAACATTAATTGCTGTAGAAACTGATTGTCCATTCGGTGTATAAACGATTGAGTTTGAAAATGCATTATCTATAAAAGTAACATATAATCCACCATACATAAAACTGTATTTTAATGCATTCCATTTGTTGTAATGAATATTCATGCTGTGATTATAGTTTGGAGTCAAGTTAGGATTACCAATCACCAAACTATTTGGATCGGTATTGTCTCTCACAGGTTGCAGTTGATCTAAACTCGGCTGATCTGAACTTGTAGTATAAACAAAACGAATCTGGTGTGCATTTGAGAACTTATAGCTGTATTCTAAATACGGTAATATGTCGTCTACATTTTGATTGATTTCAGAATTATCTTCATTGTTTATGTTATCAATCTTAACATTTCTAATTCTAGAACCTACTTCTAAAGTATGCTTTCTGTCGGTATACATAATTCCAATTGCACCCCGGTTTTCAAATCTCGTATTGCTAAAATCATTACTGTATAATCCCGCATAAGCATCATACCCTGTCGGTGTACGATCATAAGTTGAAGTGGCTTGTTCTCCAAAGAAATAATCCAATCTGTATTGAAATTTCAATCTAAACTTACGTGTAATCGGCTCCATATAATCTACAACAATACGGTGTCCAGTGGTATTGTTAGACATATTCCTTTTTTGGTCATAAGTTGAATCGGGAACAGCAAATTGTCCGAAATACAAGTTAGAATTTAAAGTATTATCACGATCTGTTTCAGTATAGCCGAGTTGATAAACAAGATCTAATTCTCTGAATCTTTTCTTGAATTTTTTATTTAATTCCAATTCAATATTCCCTTCTAATCCATCAGCTTCTGATTCATTCTTTACAGTAGAGGCACTAAATCTTTGCAGATCTGAGGTATAAAAATCACTTGTACTTTCACTTGATGTAGATTCATTTCTAACAATTAAATTCGATTTTAATTTCAATTTCGTTTTGTCATTAAGATCATATTCTAAATTCAAGTTTACGGTATGCGATTGTTGTATTTGCTCATTAAAGGATGAATCTCGTTTAGTATAGGTTGTATCTCCAAAAAAGTATTGAGAATTTTGAACTTGTTCTGTCGTTAATCGGCTATCATTATAGGTGTAGTTCAAGCCTATCTTCATTTTTTCTCCGAGCTTGTTTGAATAATAAAAACCACCTTTATAGTTTTCAGGTAAACCATTTAATTTACTCGTATTCATTATTGATCGCCAGCCTCCTTTCATTTCATTGGTTAAACCAAAACGAGATGCATCTCTATAGCTAAACCCAGTATTTGGTGTATTCGAACCAATTGCAAAGACGGAGACCTTCAATTCCTTATCAAAGTAATTGGCTAAAACTTCTCCTTCATAAAACAAGCTTCCATTGGGTAAATCCCTAAAATATTCGGAGTTAAACCCACCGCTACCGGCGACTTTTCCAAAATAACCCTTCTTGGCATCGTCCTTTAATTTCACATCTAAAACTTGAATTTTATCTTCCGAGTTTCCTCCTGAAGTTTCATCTTCTGTTTCATAAACTTCAATTTTATCGACACCTTTAGCTGATAAATTCCTTGTTGCAATCGTTGGATCAGCTCCAAAAAACTCATCTCCATCCACTAAAACTTTGGTGATTTTTCGACCTTGAGAGCTTACATTTCCATCATCATCAACTTGAAGTCCAGGTAAGTTTTTCAACAAATCTTCTACCATTGCATTTTCCTTCGTTGCAAAAGAATCTGCAACATAAACTAAAGTATCGCCTCGAAAATAAATAGGCTCTTTATTGGCATAAACGATTACTTCTTCAAACTGAGTTGCTTGTTCTGGTAGAATAATATTAGGAATGTGAATTTCATTGTTTTCTTTTGACCCAATAATGTAAAAACGTTTTTCATCAAATTTGTAATGAGAAACAACAAGTTCCATGGTATCGATAGGAACACCTTTTAGATCATAAGACCCATCGGCTGCTGAACGTGTATATCCCAACAATACTCCGTCAGATAAGCGTACAGCCATAATTACTGCATTCTCAAGTGGCTTATCGTTGATCGTGTCATTAACGACTCCTGTAAACTTCATATCTTGTCCATAAGAAATTGTCGCTAACAAGGTGAAACATAAGGCCAATAATCTTCTCATCTTAATATATTTATTTTTCTCAGGCAAAAATAATCTAATAGATTTAACATGCCTCGATAAATATGTTAAGAAGTGTATTTGTGGGGATAAACTCAATATCTTACGGATAAAAGTGCAAGCATGTTAACGAGCAGTGATGTTTGTTTAATTTTTTCTTTAATTTTGAGACAAATCTCAGTAATAATAACAATTTGAAAAAAGGAAAAGTTCTCAAATCAACAGGAAAATGGTATGTCATTGAATTAGAAAATGGCGACATCTTGAATGCTGGAATCCGTGGAAAAATTCGTTTAAAAGGAATTAAGTCTACCAATCCAGTGGCTGCAGGTGATGAAGTTATGATTACAGAGAATGAAGATGGAACAGGAGTTATTTCAGAAATTCTTCCACGACATAATTATATCGTTAGAAAATCAATAAACCTTTCAAAACAATCACATATTTTAGCCGCAAACGTAGACAGAGCATATCTTTTGGTAACACTTGTTGCTCCGGAAACACATCTGGCTTTTGTAGATCGTTTTTTAGTAGCTGCAGAAGCATACCGAATTCCTGTCACCCTACTCTTCAATAAAATCGATGTTTACATGGAGGAGCATTTGCCCCTTGTAGATGAAATCATGGAAATGTATGAAGAAATTGGATATCCATGTCATAAAATTTCGGCATTGAACAAAACCAATATTGAATTTTTAAGAAACGATATCAAAGGCAAGCAAGTGATGATTGCAGGTCACAGTGGAACAGGAAAAAGTACATTAATTAATGCATTAGATGATAGTTTAGACATTAAAACTGCTGAAATTTCCTTTCATCATATGCAAGGTCAACACACCACCACTTTTGCAGAAATGCATAAATTAAAAACAGGTGGATACATCATAGACACCCCAGGAATTAAAGCTTTTGGAGTTGTAGATTTGGATAAAAAAGTAATGAGTCACTATTTCCCTGAAATGCGTGCTTTACTTAATCAATGTAAATACCACAATTGTCAACACCTTAACGAACCAGATTGCGTTATAAAACAAGCAGTTGAAGACGGAGTAATTCATTCATCTCGATACAGTACTTATGTTGATTTAATAACTGAGAGTCAAACAGAAACATACCGATAAATGAAAGTAGTTATTCAAAGGACAACAGAAGCTAGTGTAACAATAGATAATAAAATCGTTGGCCAAATTGAAAATGGATTATTGCTGTTATTAGGCATTGCTGAGGACGATACCGACGAGGATATTGAATGGCTTTGTAGAAAGCTAAGTACTTTACGTATTTTTTCTGATCAAGAGGGTAAATCCGATAGTAATCGGATGAATCTCAGTATCCAAGACATAAAGGGTGAATTCTTAGTGGTTTCTCAATTCACTTTACATGCGAAAACTAAGAAAGGGAACCGACCAAGCTTTATTCACGCCGCAAAACCGGAAATTGCTATCCCTCTTTATGAAAAGTTTAAAAAAGTACTTACTGCCGTGAGTGGATGTAAAGTTGAAAGCGGAGAGTTTGGCGCTGATATGAAAGTTTCACTGGTGAATGATGGCCCTGTTACCATTATCATTGATACCAAAAATAAAGAATAATAAAGGTCCCCAAAACGACCATTTATTACAGTGACTCTGAGATTATTTGTAATTTTACAAGCCATTAATCGTTTGTAGTTTTCCAACAATTAATTATCTTAACAACTGAACAACAACACCACTAGTAGGTGCTGAAAAACAAAAAAGGCTTAATATCATCATCATAGCTAGTTGTTAAGGTCTCCTGATGAATTATTTCAATATTAAGTCAGATAAAATTGTTAAAATTTAGGCTGTTTTTGAAATAACTGTTATATTCATACTTTAAAGCCAGCGTTAGCTTTTTCAGACTTCTGAAAATTCAACAAATTTTGGCTACTACTAGATATAAAATTAAAAGACAGGTAATTTGGAGCAGATATACAAAGTATCACTTGTTTACGATGATCTATCTTCACACACTAATTATTGACACTAAAACTATGAATGATGAGAATACTAAAAAACACACTGGTTCTATCTTTTTCCTTGATTTTATCCTTTCTGCCTTATAGTGCTATAGGACAACAGAATGTCTCTAATGGCAAAACTGGTAATCAAGGTAGATTATCATTCTTTATTACAGATTCGGAAAACGGATATGGAGTTCCAGCCAAGTTATCCCTTAAAGGCCCTCATAAAACTTTTGAATTATCAACTAATGAAGGAGGAAAACTAGAGTTTAAAGGAGAACCAGGGAGATATGACATCACTATCTTTGGTGAAAACTATGATGTTTTGAGTACTTACTTCAACATTGAAAGCGGAAAAACATTAAACATTGAAGCTATTCTTGAAAAATCGGATAGAATTCCAGTACAGTTTGAAAATCATTCTTCAGCAACAGTAGAAGGTTATGTTGTAAATCCTAAAACTGGAAAACCCCTTTCTGGAGTAAGAGTTCAATTATTGGAAGAAGGATTGGTAGTTACCACTAATTCTGACGGTTTCTTCTCTTTGAAGCCATCAAGATTCGCAGCAATAAACTCACCTGATGATATAGTGATTCGCAGTAATTTTAAGTTTTCAAAAAATGGATTTACATCTCATATCGTTGAAAAACTTTTAATGGTTCCAGATAAAATAAAGTTAAAAGTTTATTTGGAAGAAGGTCAAGGAGAAAACATTGAAAAATACCATCAAAAAATCCTGGATGGAACAGAAAAAGATGTAGAAATGTATGAAAACACTGCCCCAAAAGAGGATGCAAACAACAACAAATCTAGTCTTAACAGAAGTTCATGTTCAGTTCCTACTTCCATCCGTGTTGGTACAAGTTGCTCATGCACGAATTGCAGTAGTGTTGCTGTAATGAGTTTGCAATACTATTCCGAAAGCGGTCTTGACAATGAATGGATATCAAGTTGGAATTCAAATTCTTTAAAGGCAGGTTCAATTCCCTATAGAACTTATGGTGGTTATTATGTTAACAATCCAGTTAAACCAAATTTTGATATTGCCTCTTCTACATGTAATCAAGTATGGGGATCGCAAGTATACTCAAATACACAAAGTGCAGCTCAATCAACTTCGGGTCAAATACTAACCTCAAACGGAACCAGTCCTGCACGTTCTGAATATTCAGCAGAAAATAACCGTGGTGGATCATTAAGCAGCTCACCTTACAATTGTTCTAATGGTTATGCAGGTGGAAGTGGCGCCTATTCTTGTTATTCTGACAATATATGCAGCGGCAAGACACCAGCTGGTCATGGAAGGGGAATGTGTCAATGGGGATCTCAAAGATGGGCTTTGAATGGCAAGAGTCATACTTGGATCATCAATCATTATTTTATTAGTAGAGTGAATTATACCCTTTGTTCTCCACCAATACCTCCTACGAACTTAAGTGTTAGTCAGTCACCTGACTGCAACAACGGGGCGATATTAACATGGACTAACTCCGCCAACAACTGGACGATTCAAATATCGACATCGTCAAACTTTAGTAACTCCAGTAGCAAAACGGTATCATCTGGGACATCAACTACAGCTCCGTCTGGATTCAGTCCTTCGATTAATTGGCAACCATTCACTACCTATTACTGGCGCATTAATTATGGAAGCGGTATAAAAACCGGTTCAACTTTTACATACGACCAATGTGACATCACTTCCCCTACAACTTCAGTATCTATTCCAAGCGGGTGGAAAACAGATGACTTCACAGTACAATTCACAGATGCAGACGAAACCGGAGGTAGCGGACTGGCTAAAAGTTTTTACCAAGTTTTATACTTCAATGGAAGTGCTTGGAAAGCCAATCCAAACCGTGGGTTCTTTGGTGATAATTTCGACGGGACAAGTATCGATCCGATTTGGACTACCCAAACTGGAACTTGGAGTATCTCATCGAATAATAAATTAAAACAAGCCAATACTTCGGAAGGGAACTCTAATATCTATGCTTCTCTTACCCAAAACCTATCCAATCGCTACCTATATGTTTGGAATGGGAAAATTAGTGGAACAGATCAGAACAAAAGAGCAGGATTTCATTTTTTCTGTGATAATGCAGCACAGACTGAACGAGGAAACTCTTATCTAGTGTATTTTAGAGCTGGAGGAAATTCAGATCCAAATAACAACAACAAAGTTCAAATTTATAAGGCTTCAGGAAATACATTAACCCTAATAAAAAATGTATCCCGTACGATTAATCCAGATCAATGGTACGAGTATGGTGTTGCTTTTGATCGAATAACTGGGCAAATGCATGTTTACGTTAATGGACAAGTTGTAACGACATGGACAGACCCTAGTCCACACAGTAACGGAAATGCGGTTTCTTTTAGAAATGGAAATTGCAGCTATGAGGTGGATAATTTCAAAGTTTACCGCACCCGATATCCTAATGTGACAGTTACTGTTGGGCCAGGAACGAATACAGATATTCCTTTCCAGAATCCAAATCCAAGCACTCCGTCTGCAAAAGTTAAATCTATTGTAATGGATAACGCAGGAAACCTTTCAACTATTGCTCAAGAATTAGTTAATGTTGATTGGACAAAACCTCAGAATTTAACAATCAATGATGGAGCAAGTACGGATATAGACACAAACTACACCACTACTCTCGAAGGAAACTGGGGAACAGCTAATGACCCACATTCCGGAATTGTTGAATACAAGGTAGCCATCGGCACGACTCCAGGAAATGATGATGTAGTTGGATGGAACAGTAATGGAACAAATTCAACGCTTTCAAACACATTAACAGGATTAATCTTTGACCAAGTGTACTATATTTCTGTATCTGCTGAAAATGGAGCAGGATTAGTAGACACGACTTCGAGTGATGGTCAAAGATATGTGGAAGAGATTTCCTTATCCATAAAAGAAGATGTGCTGAAAGGAATAGAAATGTATCCAAATCCAACGGTAAAACAACTTCACTTTAAAAATCTAGATAGCGAGGCAGATATTCTTATCTATGATATGGCGGGTCAATTGGTCTTAAAAACAAAGGTCAATTCGAATGTCAATAAAGTTGATGTAAGTGGTTTTGCTCAAGGTTCATATAATGTTATGATTAAAATGGGAGAACAATTTGTTGTGAAAAAATTAATAAAGAAATAATGACAGTTGCAGAACTACAAACCACTGTTGACAATTGGATTAAAGAACACGGAGTCCGTTATTTTGATGAACTCACAAACACTGCTGTTCTCATGGAAGAAGTTGGCGAAGTTGCCAGAATTATGTCTCGCAGATACGGCGAACAAAGTGAAAAAGAGTCTGATAAAAACAAAGACCTTGGCGATGAATTGGCGGATGTCCTTTTTGTATTGACATGCATTGCGAATCAAACAGGAGTCGATTTAACAGAAGCCCTTGCTAGAAATTTAGAGAAGAAAACCAAAAGAGACCATCAGAGGCATCATGACAATGAAAAATTGAAGTAAGCGTTTCCAAATTTTTAAAAAACTTACAAGGCAGATAGCGAAGTTTATAGTCAGACAATAAATATTCAATATCTTTGCACCATGAAAGAAACACGTATCAATAAATATTTAAGTGAAGCGGGACATTGCTCTCGCCGAGCAGCCGATAAACTGATTGAACAAAATCGCGTGACGATAAATGGTGTGGTTCCAGAAATGGGGACAAAAGTTCAGCCTGGCGATGTGGTTGCTGTGGATGGAAAAAATATCAACAATAAAAACAGAGAGAATATTTACATTGCTTTGAATAAACCTGTTGGAATTGTTTGTACAACTGACACCCGTGTTGAACCAGACAACATTATCGATTTCATGAAATACCCTGAACGGATTTTTCCAATTGGACGTTTAGACAAACCTAGTGAAGGATTGATACTCATGACAAACGATGGAGATATCGTCAATAAAATATTACGTGCAAGCAACAATCACGAAAAGGAATACATTGTTTCTGTAGACAAGCCGATTACTCAAGAATTCATTGATAAAATGAGCAATGGAATACCAATTTTAGATACAATTACCAATAAATGTATTGTTGAACAGCTCAACAAGCGCACTTTTAAAATCATTTTAACCCAAGGGCTCAACAGACAAATTCGACGTATGTGTGAGTATTTAGATTACAATGTTACAGCCCTAAAACGTGTCCGGATTATGAATATTTTACTCGACACACCTGTTGGAGAATGGCGTTACTTGACAGATCAAGAACTAGAGCGATTGAGTACTTTGATTGGGTATTCCCAAAAGACAGAGGGTTAATAATTATGAATGTGGAAATTACGAATTACGAATTTTAAACATTGACCTTCCCTAAATAGCGTTGATCGTATTCCGGAGCAAAGATAATTTGTTTAGGTGTTTTAAAAGACAGAAGGTGAATAATGTTGAATTATGAATGATGAATCTCAAAATTTTTAATTTATCATTTTTAATTTATTTTCAGCTTTCCAATCTAAAGGCAACGAATGTTACGCACTTTACCGAGAATATTTCTTACTTTTGGCATTCGAAAAAATCAAGAAAAACATGAGCAAAGTAGAAAATATTGACTGTCTTATTATTGGATCAGGACCTGCAGGATATACTGCTGCGATTTATGCTGCACGTGCAGATATGAAACCAGTAATGTATCAGGGACTTCAGCCAGGTGGACAATTAACAACAACAAATGAGGTAGAAAACTTCCCTGGATATCCAGATGGAGTTACAGGACCTGAAATGATGATTCAACTTCAACAACAAGCAGAACGATTTGATACAGATGTACGATCGGGATTCATCAGTAAAGTTGATTTTTCTGGACCAATTCATAAATGTTGGGCTGAGAATGGTACAGAAATCCATGCAAAAACAGTAATTATTTCTACAGGAGCCTCTGCAATGTATTTAGGACTTGAATCAGAGCAAAAATACCTAAAAATGGGTGGTGGAGTTTCTGCTTGCGCAGTTTGTGATGGTTTTTTCTATAAAAATCAAGAAACTGTTATCGTTGGAGCTGGAGATACAGCTTGTGAAGAAGCACACTACCTTTCAAAGCTATGTTCAAAAGTAACAATGTTAGTTCGCCGTGATGAATTCCGTTCTTCTAAAATTATGGAAGACCGTGTAAGAAACACGCCAAACATTGAAATTCTTCTCAACACAGAAACTATAGAGGTTCTAGGTGATGATAATGGTGTTACTGGTGCACGTGTGATCAACAACAAAACAAAAGAAACAAAAGATATTCCATGTACTGGATTTTTCGTAGCAATTGGTCACAAACCCAATACTGAAATTTTCAAAGATTATGTCAACTTAGACGAAACAGGATATATTAAATATGAAAAACCTGGAACGTCGTTAACAAACGTACCCGGTGTATTCGTAGCAGGTGATGCAGCTGACAATGTATACCGTCAAGCAGTAACTGCAGCAGGAACAGGTTGTATGGCAGCATTAGACGCTGAACGCTACCTTGCTGCGCTAGAAGGATAGGATATACAGAGCGATCCCGACCTTAAAGGTACGGAACGCAAAGCGGAGAACAGAGCGAAAGTAGTATTTTCAGAATGTTTTGTTTTTATAAATAAGAAGTTTTAAAAAGGTGGTTCGAAAGAGCTGCCTTTTTTCGTGTAAAAAATCAAAAAACACCCTATAAATCGGAAATTATAAGTTTAAATTTTTTTGTTCCCGAAAAAGGGCGTACTTTTGTACCCCAATTTTTGAGATAATCAAGCTATGATAGACGAAGCACTTTTTGAACCAAAAACCCTGTATCCGTTCCAACAAAGGACGGTAGATCAGATTATTAAGGAAATAAAAGAAAATGGAAATGATTTTAATTTACTTTTCCAACTCCCAACGGGTGGTGGAAAAACCGTGATTTTTTCTGAAATCACGAGAAATTATATTGAAACATGGAAAAAGAAGGTGCTTATACTTACACACAGAATAGAATTATCTGTTCAAACCTCCAAGCAGCTCTCTGCAATTGGAGTAAGTAATAAGATCATCAATAGTGAAGTGAAAACACTTGACGACCAAGGCGATTACAATTGTTTTATTGCAATGGTAGAAACATTAAACAACCGACTTCAAGATGATGAAAATTTCATTGAAGAAATAGGATTGGTAATTGTCGATGAAGCACACTACAACAGTTTCAGAAAAATCTTCCAATATTACAAACAAGCAAACATTCTAGGTGTTACTGCTACTCCACTCAGTTCAAATAAAGCTTTGCCTTTAAATGATCACTATGACAAACTGAAAGTCGGAGAAAGTATCTCCTCTTTAATTGAAAGTGGATATTTAGCAAATGCTGAAACCTTCACGTATGATGTAAATCTACACGGATTGAAGATTGGATCCAACGGAGATTTCACCGTAAGTAGTTCGGAACAAGTTTATGGAAATTACTTCATGCAAGAGAAGTTACTTTTTGCCTATGAAGAAGTTGCAGTAAACACAAAAACTTTGATTTTCAACTCTGGAATCGAGACAAGCGTTCGTGTTCAAGAGACCTTCCACAAGAGGGGTTATAAAATTCGACATTTAGACAGTACCTTTTCAGATAAAGACAGAAAAGACATTCTAAAATGGTTTAAAGATACTCCGGATGCTATTCTTACTTCGGTAGGAATTTTAACAACTGGATTTGATGAGCCAACTGTTGAAACCATTATTCTAAATCGTGCAACTCGTTCATTGACCCTATATCATCAAATGATTGGTCGTGGTTCAAGAAAATTACCGAAGAAAGATGTATTTCAATTAATCGATCTTGGAAACAATGTTCGCCGATTTGGGTTATGGCAAGACTATATCAATTGGCAAGAGGCATTTCAATTCCCAGACCGTTTCTTGGAAGCACGCTTATCTGAACAAGAAGATATATTGTTTGAAGCTGCATACATGCTTCCTAAACACATTAAAGAAAGAGTAGATACTGAAATTTTAGACCAATTTAAAATGAAGGAGGTTTACGAAGATTTAATCGATCGTGGTGAGAAAGGTAAAATTGCAGTTGACGATTCTTTAGAAAATCATTTTCAAGCCATTTTTAGTAAAGCCAATGATTTTTATGATGGACTAGAAATACAAGAAGCATTACAAGAGCATATTGAACACCGTTTAAAACAATACACGAAATGTATTGCAAAAAGTACAAGGAATTATTTCAAATACTTGATGGAAACATATAATCGTCAATTGCGCCAGAAATTACGTGCTAATTTAGAAGATGAATAAGCCTTACTAAACCACTAATTTTCAATTCATTATTCCAAAACGCAAAGTAGGGAATAGAATATATTTAAAGTATCTTTGCACAAAATTTTAAAAAGCTATGATTACAGTTAATAATTTGACACTTCAGTTTGGAAAACGCGTTTTGTTTGACGAAGTCAACTTAAAGTTTTCACATGGGAATTGTTATGGAGTTATTGGTGCCAATGGTGCTGGGAAATCCACATTTCTAAAAATATTAACTGGAGATCAAGATCCGACAAAAGGACAAGTTGTACTTGAGCCTGGAAAACGTATGGCGGTGTTAAAGCAGGATCACTTCGAATTTGATGAATACGAAGTACTTCAAACCGTTATGCGTGGTCACAAGCGTCTTTTTGAAATAATGGTTGAAAAAGATGCACTGTATGCAAAGCCAGATTTTTCTGATGAAGATGGAATGAAAGCTTCTGAACTAGAAACTGAGTTTGCTGACATGGAAGGATGGAATGCTGAAACAGATGCAGCTACTATGCTTTCAAACCTAGGTATTGGTGAATCTATGCATCACACCTTAATGAAGGATATGCCAAACGCTTTAAAAGTACGTGTACTTTTAGCACAAGCGCTATTTGGTAATCCAGACTTATTGATTCTTGATGAGCCTACCAACGATTTAGATTTAAAAACAATCGAATGGTTAGAGGATTTCCTATTGGACTTTAAAAACACGGTGATTGTAGTGTCTCACGACCGTCACTTCTTAGATACTGTTGTTACTCACATTTGTGATATTGACTATTCTAAAATCAACTTATTTACAGGGAATTATACTTTCTGGTATAAATCTTCACAATTAGCTTCAAGACAACGAGCAGATAAAAACAAAAAAGCAGAAGACAAGAAAAAGGAATTACAAGATTTCATCTCACGTTTCTCGGCTAACGCTTCAAAATCTAAACAAGCTACAAGCAGAAGAAAATTAATAGATAAATTAGATTTAGATGAAATTCAACCTTCATCTAGAAAGTATCCGGGAATTATTTTCGAACAAGAAAGAGAAGCTGGTGATCAGGTATTGCATGTAACCAACCTTTCTTATGAACAAGATGGACAGGTTTTATTTAAAGACATCAACATCAACGTTGGGAAAAATGATAAAATCGCATTTATTTCTAAAAACTCGCAAGCATTAACAGCATTCTTTGAAGTTTTAAGTGGAAATAAAGAAGCTAAAACAGGTGAAATTAAATTTGGAACAACCATAACGACAGCTTATTTACCAAACGATAACCATGAATTTTTCCAAAAGAAAGAGAGTTTAGTCGATTGGTTGAGAAATTATGCAACAACAGATGAAGAACGTGAAGAAGTTTACATTCGTGGATTCTTAGGACGCATGTTATTTTCAGGTGAAGAAGCATTAAAAAGTGCAACGGTTCTTTCTGGAGGTGAGAAAGTTAGGTGTATGCTTTCAAAATTAATGATGGTTAAAGCCAATTTATTAATGATGGATGAACCTACAAATCACTTGGATTTGGAATCTATTACTGCATTAAACAACGGTATGAGTGATTTCCCAGGAATTATCTTGTTTACTTCTCATGACCAGGAATTGGTGCAAACTGTTGCAAATCGTATCATCGAAATTACTCCAAAAGGAATGATTGATAAATTAATCCCTTATGATGAGTATTTGAAAGATGAGAAAATTGCTCAGCAACAAGAAGAAATGTATGTTTAGATAAAGATAAGTCCTGATTAAAAAGTATTCAATAAAAAGTTGTAAGTAGATGTCTCAAAACAATAACTTTTCAACAAAATTGCTGTTTCATTTTTATTGGGGAAGAATAGCATTACCTTTGTCCACTTGCAAAAAAAGATAACTGAGCTATGTTAACATTAGACCCAAAAGATCTACCCGTTCCACAATTACACCGATATTTATTGGGTGCCATTGGACCACGTCCTATTGCATTCGCATCAACTATCGATGAAAATGGGACTCCTAATCTAGCGCCTTTTAGCTTCTTTAACATCTTTAGTGCAAATCCTCCGATATTGGTGTTTTCACCAGCGAGAAGCGGACGTACTGGAGAAACAAAAGATACTTATGAGAATGTTAAAAAGGTTGCAGAATGTGTGATCAACGTTGTGAATTATGACATGGTCGAGCAAATGAGCCTCTGTTCTTCTCCTTATGGAATTGAAATCGATGAATTTGTAAAAAGTGGACTGACACCAATTCCATCGGAAAAAGTAAAACCTTTTCGCGTTAAAGAATCTCCAGTTCAGATGGAATGTAAAGTCATTGAAGTTAAAGAACTTGGTGATGGAGGTGGCGCAGGAAACTTGATCATTTGTGAAGTAGTTAAAATTCACATCAACAAAGCTATTTTGGATGAAAATCAATTAATTGATCAACACAAAATAGACCTTGTAGCACGAATGGGTGGAAACTGGTATTGCCGTGCCAACGAAGCTTCAATGTTTGAAGTAGAGAAACCTGTAACAACAATCGGGATTGGGTATGATAATATTCCAGAAGATATTCGTACAAGTACCGTTCTGAGTGGTAACGATTTAGGTAAACTTGGGAGTTCAGAAGCACTTCCTAATGAAACGGATGTTAATGAATATAAGTTAATCGAATTATCAGAACTTTTTGTAACTTTAGAAGATGAACCAGCCAAATTAGAGCTAGAACTTCATAAATTAGCCAAAATTCACTTGGATAAGAATGAAATTGAAGCCGCTTGGATGACACTATTAGCATTTAATAACCAATAAAATAAAACAACAACATTATGTTAAGCATTTCGGGAATTGTAAAAGTAAAAAAGGACACTGAACAAATTACAGAGAAATTTAAGAAAAGAGAATTTGTAGTAACAGACGCATCTGGAAACTACCCTCAAGATATCTTATTTCAGTTGACACAAGAACGTACAGATTTATTAGACGACATCAATGTAAATGATGCTGTAAACGTTACTTTTAATTTAAGAGGACGTGAGTGGACAAACCCTCAAGGTGAAGTGAAATATTTCAACTCATTAGATGTTTGGAGATTAGAAAAAAGTCAAGGTGGTGGAGCTCCTACTCCAGCGGATATCGCACCAGCAAGTGCTGATAATGCTGAGACTTTGGTGGATGAAGGAGATGACGACTTACCATTCTAAATCTTTCTGACTCTAAAGTCTGATTCGTGCCCTACTTTAGTTTTTTCTAGTTTATACTAGAATTTTAAAGACCATTAAAGACATCAGGCTAAGTCTAAAAAAATTAAAACCGTTACTTGTTTATACAGGTAACGGTTTTTTTAACAGATAACAGGAAAGTTTTTTAACTATTTCACTTGTTCTAATGCCTGTTCAACATCCCAGATAATATCATCTGCATCTTCTACTCCAATAGAAATACGCACTAAACTAGCCGTAACCCCCATTCTTTCGCGTGCTTTTGGATCTATTGCACAATGTGTCATGGTTTGTGGATGCTGCGCTAAACTTTCTGTACTTCCTAAACTAACAGCTAATTGTATCAACTGTAGGTGATTTAAGAATTGGAAAGCTTCTTTTTCTCCTCCTTTAATGTTGAAAGAAATCATAGCTCCAGGTGCATTGTATTGACGTTTATACAATTCATAATACTGTGAATCTTTGCCTATCAAACCTAAATAATGGACTTTCTCAACTTTGTCATGGGCATTTAAGAAATTTGCTACTTTTTGAGCATTTCGTGATTGCTGCTCCATTCTAATTTTAAGTGTTTCTAAACTTCTTAACATTAACCATGCAGTATGTGGACTCACCATGTTTCCAAGGAAAGTTCTTAATGTTTTAACACGCAACATTAATTCAGCATTACCTAAAACAGCTCCAGCGATTAAATCACTGTGACCCCCAATAAACTTCGTTGCAGAATAAACTACTAAGTCAGCACCAATTTCTAAAGGTTTAGACCAAACGGGTCCCATATAAGTATTGTCTACACATACATATGTTTTACCCTCACCGTTTTTATGCTTTGCTGCAATTCGGCAACACATTTCAATATCAATAATTGAATTTGTTGGATTAGCCGGTGTCTCGATGTAGATTAAACCTAAACGATCTGCTTTTCCAGTACTTTTAATAATTTCTTCAATCTCTTCCTGTGTGTTTTCAGGGTGAAATGCTACAGAATCAACTCCGATTTTAGGTAAAAAATCATGGATGAAGTGGTCAGTTCCTCCGTAAGTTGGCGAACTGTAAAGCAATAAATCTCCAGGCTTTAGAAACTCTAATAAAACGGTACTGATTGCAGACATTCCACTTTCGAATACTGCACTGTCATCCGCTTTATCCCATAAGGACAAACGATTTTCTAAAATCTCTAAATTTGGATTATTGATTCGACTATAAATTAAACCCAGCTCTTCGCCTTGCTCCTTTTGACGTAATCCATAAGCAAGTTCGAAAAATTTCTTTCCTTCTTCTGCTGTTTGAAAAACAAAAGTTGATGTTTGAAAAATCGGACATTTTATAGCGCCTTCAGATAATTCAGGCTTATAGCCATAACTCATCATCAAACTCTCAGGCTTAAAATTCTTTTTCATTATATGACACTTTATTTGTTCCTTACAAAGGTAAATATATACCCCATTCAATCTGTATTTATAGAATATTAAGAAATTTGTTCTAATTTTAGCCCATATTTAGGATATTTGTCTTTCAACCAAGCTGATTAAGCAAGAAACAGAAAATTATACCATGAGCGCCATTGACGAAATAGATAAAAAGATCATTCACTTGTTAAAAGAGAATGCAAAGTTGAGTATAAAAGAACTCGCCAGCAAGGTTGGAATTAGCAAAACCCCTGTTCACCAACGCATCAAAAAGCTAGAACGTTCGGGTATTATAGAGAAATATGTAGCTGTTATTGATAGCAAAAAGCTAATCAACGGCATGTATGTTTTCTGTTCTGTTTCTTTAGATGTTCAGAAGTTAAAAGAAATTGAGATTTTCAAAGAAGAAGTTCGGAAACTTCCAGAAGTTTTAGAATGCTACTTAATGGGAGGCGCTAACGATTTCCTTTTGAAAGTAATGGTGAAAAACCTAGATGATTATCACCAGTTCTCATCTGGAAAATTGGCCGCCTTAAACAATGTCAATCAAATAAAGAGCACCTTTGTTTTGGATGTAGTTAAAAAAGAATAATGGATTTTGGTTGGCAATCCCGTTTTCATGATCACATCATTCGCAATCCAAGCGCATTTCAACGCATACAAAAATTCTATAGAAAATAATCCAAAAAAAAATGGAATAGGGATCGGTTTAGATGAAATATTGATGATTTTTTGGGGAATGTTTCGGGTTGATTATTGGGGTGGTTGTGGTGTCGGGTGAACGTTGGGGATATCGTTGGTTCGTTGAGATATCCCAACGAACCAACGATTCAACCAATCACCTATCGCAATAAATTCACGTGCCCTGTATGGGTATGATGTTTATCAGACATTGTTTCTTTGAAGATGATTTTCCACAAATATGTTCCTTCTTTAACAATTTTGTTGCTATCAACACTATATGTTCCGTTCCATCCCTTATCGGTATCATGTGATTCGAAAATTAACTCACCCCATCTGTTGAAGATGTACAATGTGTATTTCTGAGGATCAAAACCGTGGGTAAATACAGGTTGGAACATTTCATTGTAATTGTCTTTGTCTGGCGTAAAAGTATTCGGTACATAGAATATAATTTTATCTTTTATCTCCAGTGCTATTCTCATAGTGTCTGTACAATCATGTATTGTTTTAGCCACCAAGGTCACAGTATGAACTAATGGTTCAGGAGAAAATTCAAAGATCGGGTTTGTATTTGTGGATGTTCCTTGATTTCCAAATGTCCATTCATACATATCAGCATAAAATGAGTTATTGAAAAACTCTACCTCATTCTCAATCACACTTGGCTCATCTGGTTCAAAATAAAAGTTAGCTATTGGATTGTGATATATTTCAATATAATTGTTTTCAGAATGTGAAGTCACACACCCTTCATTGGACGTCGCTTTTAATGTTAATCCATAGAAAATTGAGTTTCCTGTTGCGTTACTATAGCAATCACTTAAAACAGGACCTTGATACGTTCTTCCATCTGACAATGTCCATTCATAATCTGCAATTGTAGAAGGAGCATTAATCGTAGATGTTGAAGTCACTTCTGGACAAATTGGTGAACAACCCGCTAATTCTACACCCGTAAAGCTCACTACAGGCAATGGATGAACTGTAACTATTTTCGTGATATTTTGAGTACAACCATGGTTAGTTACTACAGCAAGGTTCGCAGAAAACGTTCCCTCTGTTGCATAGTCATTGAATGGATTTTGCTGTGTACTTGTCGTTCCATCACCAAAGTCCCAACTCCATTGAACAACTGAATTGGTTGTGTGATCGTTAGAAACCGTTGAAATGTCCATAAAATTACTTCTGTCTTCCAAACAAACGCTTGTCGGAGTGAAATCTGGAGCAGGCAATGGGTAAACACTTACTGGATGAGTAACTGAATCCTTACATCCATAATTTGTAGTAATTACTAATTCTGCATTATAAACATTTTCACTTCCGTAAGCATGCGTAGGATTTTCAAGTGTTGAGGTATTTCCCTCACCAAAAGACCAATTATAATTTGAAATTACATCTCCATCTATTGGAGTAATCACTGAATTATTTGCAAAAGTTGTAGTTGCATCTTCACACACCGCATCAACTGTAAATAAAGCTTCTGGCAATGCATAAACAGTTATATTTTGAAAAATTGTATCTGAACATCCATAAGAACTCATTACAATATGTCTCACGGTATGAAACCCATCAGTATTGTAAGTATGATTAACATCATTTGTTGTGTAATCATTTGTTCCATTGTTGTCGATATCCCAAAAATAATCTGTAATAACACCCGCATTAGGAGAGGCTGTACTTTCTAATACAACGTCTTCATTATCACAAGCATTTGTGAAATCAAAATCTGCTGTAGGCACAGGGAAAACGTTTACGGTTTTTGTGATAGAATTCGTACAACCATTATTCGTAGTCACTTCTAATACAGTTGTGAATGCACCATCATTTGGAAATAAATGACTTGGATTTTGTAGCGTACTTGTTGTTCCATCACCAAAGTCCCAACTCCATTGATTTACGTTATTGCTAGTATGAGCATTTGAAACAGTTGACAAATCTGTGAAGTCTGTATTAAATTCAGAACATACTTCTATCGGTGAAAAGTCCACTACAGGATTTGGGTAAATCGCTGTTGTTTTCGTGATCGTATTAGTACATCCATTATTTGATTCTACTGTTAAAGTGATGTTATATAAGTTTTCACTTCCATATAATAAAGTTGGTGTTGCACTTGTGCTGGTCTGTCCATCGCCAAAATCCCAATGCCAACCTGTAATGTTGTCGCCATTTGTTGCGAGAACAGTAGATAAATCTGCAAGTGTTGAATTTACACCTGTACAAACAGAGTCTACATTAAAATCAGCGACAGGAATTGGTGAAACTGTAACATTTTTAGTGATTACGTCCGTACAATTATTTGCTGTTTCAACAGAAAGTTCAACCGTATAAATTCCAGGTGCTGTAAAAGTATGACTGGGTTCAAAAGCAGCTGAGCTATTTCCATCCCCAAACTGCCAAGCTGAAGTTGCTAATGGTCCAGCAAAACCAGTCACCGTCGTATTGTTTGTAAAGTCTATGACTTCCCCTAAACAAACCTGATTTGGAATCGCATCAAATTCTGCAGTTACCGTTCCTCTTTCGTCTATTACCGTAGTTTGAAGTGTATAAGCACAAGCAATACCTTGAACGGGAATTACTTTTACCTCATATATTCCAGGTACATCTACTGTCACATCTTGTGTAAGCAAAGAGTCAACAATTCCAGGTCCTTTCCAAACATAAGATGTTGCTCCATCTGGTCCCTGAAGTAAAACTGTAGGATTTGTACAACTAAGTATAGCATTATTTAAGTTAGGCATAGCCATACATTCCGCATCAACGTAAGCATAACCATAATGTCCTGATTGAGCACAATCTGCAGTTGTCATTGTAATCGTTGCAACTTGTCCCATATAAGGTGTAAGTGCAATACTAACTGTCTCCCATGGTTTGTATCGCACAATTCCGTTTGATAAATAACCAGGAGCTGATCCAGAGGCAGCTTGATAATATTCTCCACAAGCTTCATTTGATCCAGCAATTGATAACCTCACTTCCATAAATGGTTGTTGATCAGCAGAATGCCCGGGATCTTGTAAAACAACAGCAAAATGATATAAAAATAATTCTGTAGCTGGTGTCACTGTAAATGTATAAGAAGCCCTAGAAGCATCATATCCAGTTGCTTGATCACCGATACGGAAAGAATACAATCCTCCACCAGGAAAAACCCTCGGTAGATTATTTCCACTTGGCCCATCATTTCCAGCACCAGGCCCCATAATCGCATGGTTTCCAGTCGTTCCATTCATAGCTCCGGCATTCACACCTGGATTAATATTTCCTGCACCACCACCGTTAGCCCAAGCTAAAACCCAATCATCGAAAGTTCCTGTTTCAAAATCTGAATTCGTACAGGATGTTGCTTTTTCATGATTACCATCACCTGGTATAGGTTTGTCTTTGCCATTCACCTGTGAACCAAGAACGAACTTTATTTCATCAATTTCTCGGTGAGCATGGTGATCATGCTTTATTTCGAATAATCGTTGAGACGTATCTAGTTTTCCAGTTTGACGATAAGCATCTAAGACAGCGTTTAAAGCCAATTCCAATTCTTTAGATTTGTTCTTTTCTTCGTATTGCTCCTGTAATAAAATCAACTCACATTGAATATTCAACTTTTCATCTTGAGTCGCTTTTTTCTCCTTTAAAAAAGTAGCAATAAATTCATTTTGATTTTCATGATCTTTATTTTGTGCAAATAAAGAAAAAGACGAAACTAAAATCCCGATAAACATGAATAATTTTATAGTTCTCATAGCATTTTGTATATAGGGTTATAAAGTGCTTTATTCCCTTTTATAAGAATAAATAAAATCTAAATTACTTATTTTTTTTATTATTATCTTATAAAGATTAACACTTTCTATAGGTCAAACGAAAGTCATTTTTAAAACGTTGCCAAAAACTAAAAACAGGTGTGTTACCCCCTCAGTAAAACTTGGAATCGCAGGACTATAGTGACATGTCTAACACTTTTGATATTAGTTGTCATGATTTTAACATTTGTATTTATAGTGATCTCAATTTGTTTTTTACAACGATTTTTCTAAAAATTTTGGTTATTAAAAAGATTAAAAAAATGTAGCAAAAATATCATCGGTTGATTTAAACAGAGGAATAAAATCATAACGCTTTAGAGTTAACTCCTTGTCTGATTTACCTAGTTTATAAAACAAAAAAAGTAGAGATGAAAATCACCTCTACTCAAAACATATCTAGTTTTATAATTTCACTTACAAATGGATTGAAAACCACATTCAATCACCTGTAATAAGAGCTACTTTTATTTTTTTCAATCCTTACTTCAATAAATTAACATGCCCTGTATGGGTATGGCGTTTATCAGACATTGTTTCTTTAAACTCTATTTTCCAAATATAAGTTCCTTCT
>Ga0209075_1000071_pt1 | contig 79479 bp, 65 predicted proteins | sample Stecom2011_FD_187523 | JGI IMG/M metagenome (GOLD analysis project Ga0209075, IMG submission 187523) | Agricultural soil microbial communities from Utah to study Nitrogen management - Steer compost 2011 (SPAdes) (version 2) | ecosystem: Environmental > Terrestrial > Soil > Agricultural land... | reverse complement strand
TTGATAATCAGCAGATGGAGCAGAAAAATTAAAAGCTTATAAAAATATTTATTAAAAGAAGAAATTCGTTTATTCGACATCGGGAAAGAGCCGCCCTCGGCAGGAGCACTTCGGTAAACTCTGTGACCACCTGCGGAGCAGAAACTCGTATTGCTGTAAAATTGATTTTAAATATTTATTTAATGTTAAATTTACTTGGATTTCATCATGGAAATCTTGGGGTTGGAAACGAGAGATAACTTGATTCAGTTATCTCGTAAATTGTCTTCCTGAATAATAATCTCACATATCTTCTTATATTTCTTTAAACCAAACTCAAATTTTATTAAATATAACTCAAATTTTTTGGGACCTTTAAATTTATATAAAATGTTCAAAGGTACTATCAACTTCTTTAAATTCGAACCAATTGTGCCGCTATAAAGTTTAATTCCACTTAAAGGTTCTTTTATAAAGAAAAACTCAATTCCACTTATATTCTTCAAATCAAAAATTAATGAATCTGTTAACATTTCTTTTTTTGAAATTATAATTGTATCAAAATCAGACGTTTTAAATGCTATCTTTTTTATGCAAACCCCTTGATGAAATACGCTAACGATTTCATTTTCTTGCCCAAAAGCAATTAAAAGCTGAAACACAAATAGAGATAATAAAATTATTTTTCTCATAACTACCACTGATAATTATCATTTCTATTAACATTTTCTACTTCAGTCCCTTCATACTCAAAAGATACCAAGCTTTCCCTTGGGGGACTCATGTCTAAATAATCCCACCTACTAACTTGAATGGTGAAACTGTAAGAACCCCTTGGTATTTCAGGAGGTAGGGTTCCCTGTGTAACATAATACCCTTCATCTAAATAATAATCCCCATCAAGTGTTGCGCCTTTTTGTTTAATAGCATTTGTTACCAATTGAAGATGTGAACCAGTGTTTACAAGATCACCATAACGCACATCTCCATCATCAACAGACACCATATCATTCAATAAAGAGCGAGCGTCAGAAAATCCTCTAACATCCTTTTCAAAATCTTTTACTCCATCTAGCTTTACATAGCCTATCCCTTTAAAATAAAAACCATCTGTCTCATTAGTAACAACTTGACCATCTACTAGGGTAAATGAAACTTCTTTACCATTTTCAGCGGCATATCTAATCAACATTGATACTGCAAAATCAGCACAATCAAAACAAATATCTGGAATGGAATTATCATTACATTTATCACCTGGTTTCAGATTTTGCTTAACTGCTTCTGCTGTAATCCTAATGATTTCAGTTTGAACAAACGTTTGATAACCTAATACATCTTCGTAAGTCCAGTTTGATGTTGTTGGCCATCCATGTAAACCATTCTTATCAATCATTAGAATCGGCTTATTAAAAGCAAAATTATATGGTGAATAAAATGGTAAACCTTTCGCCAACGGATCCACCGCAAAGAACCTCCCCACTCTCGGGTCATGCATTCTATACTTGTAATTTATACTATTTCCTTCTCCCTTCACCTCGTCATCCATTTCCTGTCCTTGGAAGCCATAACGGTAAGAACCCTTTCTAACTTGCGTTTGCATGTTGATAGAATATTAATTCTTCAAAGTCTCCTCCAGCCATTTGTAAAACTCCTTTTGCCAAATCATAGCATTCTGTGGTGATAAGATCCAGTGATTTTCTTCTGGGAAGTAAACCATTTTTGATTTTATTCCTTTCAATTGCGCAGCTTGGAAAGCTTCAAAACTTTGTCCTTCTGGAACACGGAAATCTTTTCCGCCTTGCATAATCAAAATAGGCGTATCCCAATTGCTCACAAACTTATGAGGACTGAATTCTGTATAGGACTTTTCATTTTCTTTCTCCCAATATGGTCCGCCTATATCCCAATTTGCAAAGAATAACTCTTCAGTTGTTCCATACCAAGAAGTCATGTTAAATAATCCAGCATGCGCAATTAAAGACTTGAATCGACCTTCATGAACTCCAGCAAGATAGAACACAGAGTATCCTCCGTAAGAAGCTCCAACGGCACCAATTCTTTCTTTATCAATGTACTTTTCTTTGCTCACCTCATCGATAGCAGACAAATAATCACGGATAGATTGTCCACCCCAATCTTTTGAAATTGCATCATTCCATTTTTGACCGAACCCAGGTAAACCTCTTCTGTTTGGTGCAACGACAACATAATCTTGGGAAGCCATCAATCTAAAATTCCAACGGAAAGAGAAAAACTGACTTACTGCACTTTGAGGTCCTCCTTGACAATATAGTAAGGTTGGGTATTCTTTATTCTCATCAAAATTAGGGGGTAAAATAACCCAAGTCAACATTTTTTTATTGTCTGTTGTAGTTACCCATCTCTTTTCAATCGTTGGTGCATCAAATTGTTTTAACACCTCATCATTAGCATGCGTCAATTGCTTTGCTTTCCCTGTTTTAATATCTACTTCAAACATCTCATTCGGGTGAAGCATAGATTGGCGCATTGCAATAAGCTTCCCTTTTGCTAATGATAAACTTCCATAATTATGATCACCAGTCGTGATTTGACGGTGTTTTTTTGACATTACATCCAATTCAAACAATTGATAAGTAGCTTCTACAACTGCGAGGAAATAGATTTTATCACCTTTTTCACTCCATACAAAATCACTTATCGTTAAATCAATACTTGCTGTAAGATTTTCGTCTTCCTGAGTTTTGACATCTCTAATAATGATATCGTTTTTATCTGCTTCAAATCCTTCGTTAGCCATACTTAACCATCCAAGTTGTTGCGTTTTTTCATGGAAAACGGGGTGGTTATCATAACCTTGGTATGCTTCTGTCCAGTTATTGGTTTCCTTCGTTATAATATCATAGACATATAGTTCAGAGTCTGTACTTATCGCATATTCTTTTCCTAATTTCTTTTTAGAAGTATAAACAACTTTTGTGTCATTGAAAAGTGCAACATTTTCTAAACCACCAAATGGTTTCATTACCCCATCGTATTCAGTTCCTTCTAATATATTAACTCCTTTTGGATTAGTTTTTCCGTCTTCGATGGTATAAATAAACAATTGATCACTGAACTCATCTTTCCATTTGTCCCAATGTTTATACAGTAAATCATCATATATTTGAACATTAGCATTTGGGTATTCAGGGTAGATATCAGCAGTAGTTTGCTTTGTTTTAACACGTTCAAGCGTGATAAGGTATTGTCCTTTCGGGTCAAGTTTAAAGTCTAACAACTGATGAGAAGGTTTAGAAAGTATCACTTCAACTTTGGAGTCCTTAAGAGAAGCGCTAACGATTTTCTTAACCTTACCGTCGGTAACTATCCCTGCAAATCCATCACCCATCCAGCGCAACCCGCCAATTGTAGCAACTTCTCCAGTGATTTTTTTACTTTCACCTTTTTTAAGATCGTAAATATAATAGTCACTGTTACTACTGTTTTCATCAATATCATAAACAGATGAGCTGTAAAGTACTCTAGATTGATCTGGAGACACATCTCCTCCACTGATCCGTTTTAAATCCCATAATTTTTCAGGGGTAAAAGATTGTGATTGTCCATATATAAAAGGAGCAACCAACAGCAGTAAACCGCTTGTAAATTTCTGTAAATTCATCTGCACAATTTTTATGAAAAGTGAATTTATAAAAAATCTAGCATGAACTCGACAATTTGTTCCTAAAAAGCCACAAAACAGTCATATTTAATGAAAAACGAATGAAAATTGACCTATTTTGAAAGTGAAACAGAACAATTCATGTCAATTCAATTTCATCAAAAGAGAATCCCTGTTTTATGATTTTAATAAGAATAGAACCACAATAAGACAAATAAAAACTGATTCTATCCTAACGTTGTTTATCTCTTGTTAAAGATATTTAGTACATTTGCTTTCCTAAAAAGATAAGATTATGTCACACTCAATAAAGCCCGGAGTTGCAACCGGAGATGAAGTTCAAAAGATATTCAAACATGCGAAGGAAAACAACTTTGCATTACCAGCTGTGAATGTGGTGAGTTCAAGCACAATTAACGCTTGTTTAGAGACAGCGGCAAAAGTAAATGGTCCTATTATCATTCAATTTTCGAATGGAGGAGGAGTTTTTAATGCCGGTAAATCGCTATCCAATGAAAATGAGCAAGCATCAATTGCTGGAAGTATTGCTGGAGCAAGACACATTCATTTATTAGCAGAAATGTATGGCGCAACTGTGATTTTACATACAGATCACTGTTCCAAAAAACTATTACCTTGGATAGATGGTTTATTAGATGCTAGCGAAGAAGAGTTCAAAAGAACGGGTAAACCTTTGTTTAGCTCTCATATGATCGATTTATCTGAAGAGCCTTTAGAAGAAAACATAGCAATTTGCAAAAAGTACCTTGAGCGCATGAGCAAAATGGGAATGACTTTAGAAATTGAATTGGGAATCACTGGAGGAGAAGAAGATGGTGTTGACAACACAGATGTTGACCTTTCAAAGTTATACACACAACCTGCAGAAGTAGCATACGCTTACGAGGAATTGTTAAAAGTGAGCGATAAGTTCACAATTGCAGCTGCTTTTGGAAATGTTCATGGCGTTTACCGCCCAGGGAATGTTGTGTTAACTCCAAAAATCTTAAAGAATTCTCAAGAATACATTCAAGAAAAATACAAAACCGGTGAAAATCCAGTAGATTTCGTTTTCCATGGTGGATCAGGTTCTTCAGTTGAAGAAATCCGTGAAGCGATTGGATACGGCGTAATCAAGATGAATTTAGATACGGATATGCAATATGCATTTAATGAAGGGGTACGTGATTATATGGTGAAATACAATGATTATTTGAATTCACAAATAGGAAACCCTGAAGGAGATGATTTACCAAATAAAAAATACTACGATCCACGAAAGTGGCTTAGAGAAGGTGAGGTTTCATTTGTAGAAAGACTAACAAAGTCTTTCAAAGATTTGAATAATATAGATACCTTATAGTTAACTTGATTAAAAATATCACTATTTTAGTGATGAAAAATAGAATTTAATGGTTTGGTTTAAGAGAAAAGTAGACGGTATACAAACATCCACAAAGGACAAGAAAGAAACCCCAGAGGGTTTATGGTATAAATGTCCAAAGTGTCAAACTGTTGTTACGACAGAAGATCATATAGTAAGCTTTTTTGTTTGTGAACGCTGTAGCTTCCATGAACGAATAGGTTCGGAGGAGTATTTTCAACTCCTTTTTGACAATGGAGATTACAAGGAATTAGACAAGAAGTTGAAATCTGGAGATCCACTAGAGTTCGAGGATACTAAAAAATACGTTGATCGAATTAAGCAAACTCAGAAGAAAACTGGATTAACAGACGCTATTCGTACAGCACATGGAAAAATAGACGGACAAGAATTAGTGATTGCAGCAATGGACTTTAGTTTTATTGGAGGATCATTAGGTTCTGTAATGGGTGAAAAAATTGCCCGAGCAATTGACAAGGCAATTAAGCTAAAAGCTCCGTTTATGATTATTTCTAAATCTGGTGGAGCACGTATGATGGAGGCTGGACTTTCATTGATGCAAATGGCGAAGGTGAGTGCAAAACTGAATCAACTTTCAGCAGCAAAATTACCTTACATTTCTTTCTTGACAGATCCAACAACAGGAGGAGTAACAGCTTCTTTTGCAATGCTTGGAGATATCAATATTGCTGAACCAGATGCATTAATTGCTTTTGCTGGACCGCGTGTTGTTAAAGAAACAATTGGTAGAGAATTACCATCCGGTTTCCAACGTTCAGAATTCGTTCTTGAGCACGGTTTCCTAGATTATATAGTAGATAGACACAATCTTCGAATAGAAGTTTCTAAGTCAGTTAGAATGTTCATGAATTAAGTAAAAAAACATATTAAAGAAAAGCCTTCATTGAAATCAATGAAGGCTTTTTTGTTGATGGTCATAACATACCGTACTGTTTTTATAGTCTAATTCCTGATTTAGGTCATATTTCCTTTTGGTGATATCGAATACCTTTGGAACATGGTGAATAGATGGGTAACATATCTTTTACTATCAGTTATGCTGGTATACACTTCGCCTATAACATTGACATTGTCCTATAAGGACCAGTTTATCTATTTCTTAGCATTAGCATCCTCAGACTCTCCGTGATTATCATCCTCATCATCTGTTTTATCTGACTTGTTTTCAGCTTCAGGTTTTTCTTCTGAAACAACTTCGGATTTTATTGACTCATCTGAAGTTACTTTTTCGGAAGTTTCAGAATCAAGTGAAGGTGCAGCATCTGATGGTTGCATAGACATTCTTTCCTTTCTTTTGGAGAAGAAGAGCTCGTCCTTTTGTTTGTCAAACATTAAGCCTATCATCATGATAATTACAGAAAGTAAAACAACTTGAATCACAAGCGATTGGTTGACCAAATCAATTCTGTCATCTGGAGCGATATACAAGAAAAGTAAAATGGTAATTAATCCACGTGGTGCTACAAACATTAGCGGCATTGCTGGAAGTCTAGAAATTTTCAACTGCACAAAACGGATCAAGAAAATCAAACCTACAATACCAAGCGCCCAATAAAAAGTTTTTTGGTTTAATAACTCTTCTGTTTTTATAAGAAATCCAAATAGAAGAAAGAACATTACCCTTACTAAAAACGTTCCTTCTCTTAGAATTTCATGGAATTTCGTGACCTCTGTCTCCAGCTTATGGAGTTTATATCGTTCAATAAACTTAAGGCTTTTAATTTCCTCCAAATTACCGATAAACATTCCAAACAGCAGAATAAATATCAAAGCAGGAAGATGATATATCTTGGAAACGGTGTAAATGAGTATGACCAAAATGATAATCGGAATGAACTTAATTTGATGATTAATTTTTGCCAGTAGAAAGGACAATCCGATACTTGCTATAAAAGATACAATTGCTATGATAACCAGTTGAAGTAAAAAGATCCAAAAAGAATGAAAATCTATTGTCACATTTCTAAATACAAAATCAAAGAATAGAACGCCTAATATATCAGAGAGACTGCTTTCATAAGTTACAAATTCTTTGTTCTTTTTTCCAAGATTAACCGCACTTGGAATGGCAATTGCCGAACTAATTACGGTTAAAGGAATAGCCCCAATCAAGGCTTTTCTAAAATCTGGATCGATTTCTCCCGAACCATAATATAATTCATAATAATAAAAAGCACCCGCCAGCATAAACCCAAGTGCCATCATAGGAATTAGGGCTACAATGATTGATTTTTCTATTAAAGGCAACTTTGATTTGTTGAGCTCCAATTCCAAGGAACCTTCTAATACAATGACAATCAATCCAATTGTCCCAAGAATAGGCAATAATCCACTTAGGTTAGGGACATTAATATTAAAAATATCTGTAATTTGTTGTAAACCCCATCCTAAAATAAGCAATAAAATAACTGAAGGAATTTTAGTTTTAGATGTGGTTAAGTCAAAAATATATGCCATAATAATCAGCACACAAAAAGCAATAATAAACGTGTTCGTCATGGAGTTGTTTTAAATGCTTTTCAGTCAACACCTTCTTGTCTGAAGTATGAAAAACACTAAGTTTCTACCTTTAAATATAACAAGATTTAAAAAGCTGTAGCCCAAAAGTAAGCTTATTTATTACTTTTTTCTCAAGATGGTGTTGATGATGATCAATAGATCTACTCTTGAAACTGATGAATATGCACTGTAAATTATAGGATTAGCCACTAAAGCACCATAATTAGAAGGATTATAAATTATTGTTATAAGTTTTTAAAACATTGTATATTCATTAACTTTGAACATTATTAAGACGGACAATCTATTATTCAACAATAAGATTCAACTATAAGTTGTTCGATTATTTTGTGGTTAACCTTCATTAAGAATGAAATATTCATATTAAATTTATATTTCAACTAAAAGTTTAAATTATTAAATAAAAAAATTATGTTAAAGAATAAAGGTGGAATTATTTACCTCATAGGTTTGTTAATATTCATTGGAATTTTAGCGGTACTCTATTTTAAAGATAGCGACAAGGACGCAGTTAAGGAGCAAGTCGATGAATCCAAAGAAATTACTGCTTTTGACGCAGAAAAAGAAAAACAATTAAAAGAAAAAGCGGACATCTTCTTTCAGTCTATCTCAAGCTTGCCAAAGGAAGATATTCCGAGCAATAAAATTGCTTTAGGTAAGAAGTTGTATTTCGATACCAGACTCTCAAAAGACGGTACAATTAGCTGTAATTCTTGCCATGACATGAATACTTATGGAGTGGATAACCTAGCACTTTCTCCAGGAGACACCAAAGAATTTGGAAATAGAAATTCACCAACTGTTTTCTATGCTCACCTTCACGGCATGCAGTTTTGGGACGGAAGAGCTAAAGATGTTGAAGAACAAGCAGGTGGTCCAATCCTGAATCCAGTAGAACACAACATTCCATCAGAAGCATTTTTAGAGCAAAGATTAAGAGGAATAAAAGAATACCAAGCGATGTTTAAAGAAGTGTATCCAGATTCAGCTCAACCCATCACTTTTGCAACAATTACCAATGCTATTGGTGCATTTGAACGTCAACTGGCTCCAATAAGTCGATTTGATGAATGGCTTGATGGCGACAAAGATGCAATGTCAACAGATGAGAAAAAAGGATTACTGGCGTTTATAGACAATGCTTGTATTACTTGTCATAGTGGACCAGCACTTGGAGGAAGTATGCTTCAAAAATTCGGATTGCACGGAAATTATTGGGAATATACCATGAGTAAAGTTGTAGATAATGGAGTTTACGATATAACGAAGGAAGAAAAAGACCGTTATCTATTTAAAACTCCAGGTTTAAGAAATATTGAGAAAACCTACCCTTATTTCCATGATGGATCTATTGAGAAACTTGAGGATGCTGTTAGGATAATGGGTAAATTACAAGTCGCTAATGAGTTAAGTGAAGAGGATGTTCAATACATTACAGCCTTCTTAAAAGCTTTAACGGCTGATGTAGATGATGAATATAAAGAATAATCTATATTCGCTTAGAAAACGAAGTAGATGTCTCAAAACTGGGGAAATACTGAACTTCAATAAACTCAGCTCGGGTTATGTTTTCAAATTTCGAACTAAGTCACATACTTCAGTATGCTCCTGTCGTCCTTGTTCTCAACGCCTTGCATTTTTCTTGTATTTGAGACATCTACTTTTTATTTAAAATACTTTTTTAAGCTTCAGTACATTTATCTGTAACTGTTCACTACAATGATGTCATTCATAGTTGTCTTCTTATAAGGAGTACAGCTTCTCTGTCGCGCTAAACGCTTATGGACATATAAGATGACAACTTATACCTAATCTATCAAAACACAATAAAAGCATTTATCAAGTTATGGTTTAAGAACACACTGGATCACAATTTCTACGTCTGCACCAACCATAAAAGTACCGGTATCTTCTCCTACTTTATAATCAAAACGATTTACTGTTAACAGTCCTGTCAATTTGTTGTTTTCAAAAACCAATGGTATTTCAACTGTTAGAGTAACTCCATGCATTTTAAGCTTTCCTTTGGCTACAAAACCTTGTGGGTGCTTAATAATTTGCTCAGAGGTGAAACAAATTTTTGAATGTTTTTCTACTTCAAAGAAATCTTCACTTCTTAAATGGTCATCTCGTTTTTTATTCCCCGTATTTATTGATGCTGCATCAATACAAACATCTATTTTAGAGTTCTCTAATTGTGTTGGATCAAACTTTACATTCCCTGAGAATCCAGTAAAAGTACCTTTCACATTATTCATTCCTCCCATATTTCCAATCTTAAAATTAACTATCGATTTTTCATTATCGATTGTTTGAGAGATCGCAGTAAAATGGAATACAAATAAGGAAAACAAGAGCAAAATATTTTTCATGGTATTATACTTTATTAATTTTAAATAAAAATAAGGTAATTTTTAAGAACTATCGGTATAAAAATTAATACATTCATCAAAATCATTTAAGTCAGAATGACAATATTTAAATTAACACCCAGGTTTAAGGATGCAAAACATTTCAAATCTTATTGGGAAAAAGGCAACGGAAAGAGCTTAATCGAATGGAGCAAAGCAGAAGTAGACTTTACTCACTTCGAAAAGAAGTCACAATTATATTATAAAGTTGATCAGTTGGGTGATGAAGTAATTACCGATTTCTATGAGGGCAAATCTTATATCGAAGCCAAACAAAAAATAGAAGGCTTCATTCGCAATGGCATTCCAGAAAATGAGGACGTTCCTCAAAGTGTAAGAAAATTGTTTGAATTTTCAGAAGAAATTCCTGAATGGCTCAATAAGGATTTATTAAAACTTGGTGCAGAAGCATGTATGAAAACTGGACTAGATGCTTTAATGTCACTGCGTGATTACAGTTTAATGGGTGGATACGATTATGCTTATCTAAACAAACCTTTAGTTTTTACAGGTGCTTTGAAAAAAGGAGCGCTCAAACGATTGTCAGAAACATTAAATTTCTGGATTAAGGTTTCTCGCTATGATGCTATGGAAATTCATGGAAAAGGATATGAATTCACAATTAAAACGCGACTCATCCATTCTTATGCACGATTACAATTAAAAAAACATTATAAAGATTGGGAGTATGAAAAAATGGGAGAGCCAATCAATTGGTGGGATATGACTGCCACATCCAATGGTTTTAGCTTAATCCTCTTACATGGTTTGAAAAAATTGGGCAACTCTTTCACCGAAGAAGAGGAGCTCGGTATATTCCATTTATGGAAGTACATTTCATATTTATTAGGAGTTCCTGCAGAACATCTTCCAGATAATAAAAAAGAAGCCGTAGAGGATTTTTATTTGTGGACTTCGATTCAGCCTCCTTCAGATAACGACTCCGTGCTCTTAGCGCAATCATTAGTTCAAGAATCTTTAGAAAATCCAATCTTGCGCTATCATTACCAAAGAAGATTTCTAAATTATATTCACATCAGCAGTTCTAAGTTTTTATTGGATCAAGAGGTCTTTGAAAGACTCGGGCTTCCAAAGGTTTGGAATGCTAACTTGATTCCTAAAACCCTAAAACTTGGAAATAGTGTTATGAATCAATTCTTGAAAAAATCTACTTTAATTGCTCGGGGAAATAAATCTCAAATGCACATTTTAAAACAATATTTAGATATTGTTGAGAAGCAAAACAAAACAAATAGAAAGTGATAATTTATAGCCTAATTGAAATACCTCTACTCACAACAACATTATAACTCCTTGATTATCTTTCGATTAAACTCTTGTCAATTCTACCAATTAATAAATTAAAATTTATTATATTAGCTTTATCAAGCTGTAAACTATTGTTTTATGAAAGAAACTGAAAGTAAAAGAACATGTTTGGAATGCGAAACACAACTAAATGGAAGGCGTGACCAAAAGTTTTGTGGAGATTATTGCAGGAATACTTTCAACAATAGGTTGAATGAAGACAGCAGTAAATATATGCGAAGGTTAAACAATATCTTGCGTAAAAACAGACGTATTTTAAATAAACTCAATCCAGATGGTAAAAAGACAGTCGATGGAATTACAATGGCTGAAGAAGGGTTTAATTTCCACTACTATACGAATATCTACACAACGCAGAAAGGAAGTCAATACATCTTTTGCTATGATCAAGGGTATTTAAAAATGGATGACAATCAATATATGCTGGTTCATAAACAGGATTATGTTAAATAATTATGAGTGTTTAATTATGGATGCGGTGGATGGTTTTTAATGGTTAACCATCAGTTGTCAACGGCTAATTATTGACACAACTAACTGATGTTGTCAGTCCTAAAAACCTGTTCCTGCACTTTTACTTCGCGAATTTAAACTGTAAAGTTACATATCCATTAATTCCTTCTGAAGGTAAAATCCCTGGTCCAGGATAGCCAGTAGCTCTTCTTGTGAAATAACTCGCATTTGTGAAATTATTTACCCCAAACTCCACTTGAAAGTATTTCTTAAACGAATATCTTCCGCTAAAATCAAATACAGAATAAGCAGGAACTTCTCCTAACAACGCATCACCCGAAGCTTCAACGGCATTAGATGCATCAGAAAACTGAGGCGAATTGAAACTGTATTGTACTTTTAATGTCCAATTATTAAAGGTCGAACTGATTCCAGTTTTTACCATAAATGCACTAACGTATTCCACCTTATTCCCAACATAATTGGGTTCTTTCGAACGAATATAGTTTGCATTGATGTATGAAGCATTTACAAATGTATTAAGCGACCAGTTGCGTTCTTTGGCTCCTAATTTTAACCAAGAAATTTCAACAAATGATTCTACTCCATAGTTTTGAGCATCTCCAATATTTGTTCTTTCCTTTTTTACAGTTTTCGGCTTAGGTGCCAATCCAATTTTATCACCATAGAAAATATAAAAAGCAGACAAATCATAAATCAAGATGTCTTTCAACAAACCTCGGAAACCTAATTCTGATGTAAATCCGTGTTCATCTTTCATTTCTGGGTCTACCACAACGTTTGGATTGGTTACGCGAATATCCGTAAAGTTGATGGCACGATAATTTTGCGTGATGTTGGTGTACAAACTTGAGTTCTTTCCTGCTTTATAAGAAACTCCTGCTCCGAATAAAGGAACTGTTCGGGTGACTGAATTCGTATCCGTTACACGGTTAACCAGCAATGTATCGTAGTTCAATGGATGTACAAAATATTGTTTATAAAACCCTTCTGATCGGGTAGAAATATTCTCCAATCGAGCACCTAAATTAAATCTCCATTTTTCTCCAACGAAGAACATGTTTTCGGCAAATATTGCTTGATTTACTGATGGAAAAACAAAAGAAGACCCTTCGACATCTTCAGAATGAATAAAGATAAAATTAGCATCATCACCATCGGCTGCAGTCCCTTGTTTGGTTTGCGTTTCTCCTTGATAAACTCTTGCCCCCACAAGCAAAGCACCTTTAATTTTGGCCAATTCATTTTCAGATTTAAACCACCTGTATTTTTTCATAAAACGCGCTTCTACTCCACCGTTTTTGAAATCTGAATAAATCATTTCTCTGTTTCCACCTAAATCAGTTTGGGTGATTTTTCCTAAAAAACCAATTGTTCTACGGTTTGAAATCATTCCAAAAGCACGTAAATCAAATGTTGTTGATTTATTGAATTGATAATTAGATTTCAGCGCCAGTAAATTCCAATCAACAGCAAACCAATTTCTGTCCCGAACACTTTGACGTGGATCTTCTTCAAAGGCTACATCAGTTAATCCTCCCGCTTGTTTAGTCAGGTAATTCATATGGGTAAACTCCACTCCAACAGTCCAATCTTCATTTAAATAATATCCCCATTGTGCGAAAGCTTGGTGTTGATAAAAATGACTGTTTTCTCTGTATCCATCGCCTCTCTTATATTGGTGATAAGCTTGATAATACATTCTTTTATGCGTTCCTGAAATTCGATTAAATGTACTGAAGTATCCATATCCACCACCTGTATTCCTCGATGTAAATTCGAATGGAGTATGTTTCACAGGCGCTAAGATCTCAAAATTCAATAAGCCTCCGAATTGAGTCCCAAATTGTAATGCCGCTGAACCCCTAATAATTTCTATGCTTTTTAATGCTTCAATCGGTGGTGTGTAGTAACTCTCAGGATAACCCAAAGCATCTGCGCTGATATCATATCCATTTTGACGTGTGTTAAAATTCGCAGTTCGTTTTGGACTAAGCCCTCTCCCTCCTATTCCCACTTGAATTCCTGCCCCATCATTTTCCCAAATATTTAAACCTGGAACTTTTGCGTACATTTCACGTGGATTTCCTGTAGATTTCGCACCGCTTAAATGCTCTAATTCAATTATTGAGTTCGTCCCTGTATTTAAACGAACTCCTTTTATTGGTGGCATAAAACCAACATTAAAATCAGCCATTCTCTTTTTTACAATCATTACTTCTCCTATTTCTTGGGTTTCGTAACACATCTTCAAACGGTTCTGATTATTTGTAGAAATATCCTTTCCAGCGATAACTCTCAATGTATCAAAATGATTAAAAGTAAATTGAATAGTATCTCCGTATTTCGCTGGTATAATAAAAGCACCATTGATTGAAGTTCTTGCCAATGCTTTAGATGCTAAGTTTTGAAGCTTTATTCCTGGTAAACCTTCATTTTCTTGATCTACAACAATACCATGGAAGTTTGTTTGCCCAAATGTTATGGACACCATTAAAATTGATATGATTACAAGTATTAATCTCATTTTTCAAAAGGTTCTAACCAATTACGGTGTTTCAAATTATAGGGTAATAGGGTTAAATCGTGTTTTTTATCAATAAAAAGCTGGGAAGGCCTTCCATTTAAACTCACATAAACCTCCGCATGTACGGCAGGATCTTTTAAGCTTATCGATTGTTGACTGTTTGAGAAGGTTTTTCCATCAAATTCTTTTTTCAGCATTTTAGCAAACTGAAGAATCATGTCTGGTTGAGTCATCATCTGATCTTCTTGTCTTACAGTAAGGTAATCGGTATTGTTTATTTCTATTGTACGACCCGAATTTTTGTCAGTCACATAAAAAGTAGCATGTCCTTCTTTGTGCATGAGCATCACGCGCCATGAAAATCTAAATCCTTCTTCATTCCAAAACAAATCTCCTGGATAAGCCAAAAACCGCAATGGGATTATGACTTGAAAAGCGATATAAAGCAGAAGTCCATATTTAACGATAGGACGAGGAGTAGGAATCTTCTTTATTTGCTCAGGAACTTGTTCAGTCCATTTAAATAGCTTTTTCAATCCATTTAAAAGCTGTTGATGAAAGTTAACACCAAAGAAAACAGTTGTTGAGAAAATCATTACCCACGGAAAAACTCCGATTGGAAAGAGCAACCAAGTAACAATATGGAAAAAGATGACCGCTAAATAAGCAAGAGGTCGGGTTCTACTATTCAATAAGAAAAAGACAATAAATAAATCATAAATACAACCTGTCCAGCTAAAGAAGTAGGCTGTAATTTCTTCTTGTAGAATCCCACCAACCAATGGAAGGTTATGATGTGCTTGCAACCAAGTCCTTAATGGTTGAGCCTCCAAAAGCCAATCTGAATTGATCTTTGCAATCCCTGCAAAAATGTAAACGACTGCCAATTGGAATTTTAAAATATTGATATGCCAAGCTGCAGTTTCTTTCCTCCTAATTGAAGGAAAAAGTTTTGCATCAATTGAAAAATCTCGATGCGCTGGCACCAACATCATCAAAAAACTCATTAGACTCAAAAAGTAATAATGATTAAGATAATTCGATTTATCGATTAATTCAACATAGGTAAAACACAAAAAAAATAAGAACGTACTGATGCGATAGAAAAACCCCAGCATGATGAATAACGCGGAAATAGCCATGATGACAAATGGGATATACATCAAATTTCCCTGTAGCGGTTTTACCCATTCAAAACCCAAGTAAGCAAAATAGAATTGAGGTTCGATGTATTGCGTTTCTACCCAACCTTTTATCATAAATCTCAAACTGCTAAAAAGCAGCATTGCTCCAAAAATTATGCGAAACATAATTAATGGAGCAATAGCCGTTTGCTTAAAAAAGCCAGCTTTAAAGCGTCGATTTAATGCACTAATCACCGTCGTTATCCTGATAAGTTATGAGTACACCAAATGCAGAAGTCATGTCTGTTTTAATGTTTACCACCTGTTGTTGAAGGTGTAAATACAATTCATCTAATTGATTCTGCATTGAAGGATCATTAATTGCAGTTTCTAAAGTCACTGAAAACCCTTCTGCTTTTGACTGAATGATGTTAAACTTTTGATTGATGAGATCATCCAAGTTTATTTTTTCTAAATGCACTAAGTAGTTGCTAAATCCTATTCCATTAGCACCGTTTATAAAACTATTCCCATTGTAGGTCGCTTTTAATGCTTTTATACTTTCAATGAGTAATTCAAATGAAATTCCGCTGAATCGTGCTTCAACATATTCTGGCTTTACCAATCCAAGGTTGGCTTTTCCAATTGGAATTCCAATCTTAGCTGTCTTTGCCAACTCATAATCTCTATTGAATTCATTTACAAATTCAGAAAATGCGGAGGTTGAAGAAGTACCTGTTGAGGCATTAAAAGTAGACTGATAAGAATTCCAACCATTCACAACCGTTTGTGTTTCATTGTATAGTTTTCCTATCACATCTTCAGCATACTGCATATAAGCTGGTGTATTTTGAAATTCACTTAATGCATTTGATTTGTAGAATAAGTAATCTAAGGCATTTAAACCAATGGCATCTAGATTTGAAATTGTAGCCAGATTATAAGCTCCATTTGTCATATTTGCCTGAACTTTAGCCGTATCTACTGGATATGTTCCTGTAGCACTTTTAAATCCATTCAATCGAACAGGACCAAAATCAAATATTTTCACCGTTTGCCATGTCAAATAGCTCGCTTTCCAGTGTGACTTCATTACCTCAAGATTCACATTGGTAGGGTCGTTTTTAAAGGTAACAAAACTCGATTTCAAATCACTAACTTCCCCATTGAATTGGGCTAAAGCTGGTACAATGATATTTCCTGAAACATTTTCAAGCAATGCCCCTTTATTAAAGTCAACCTTATCACTGTCTTTATCCTTTTTATCTTTACAAGAATAAAAAAGTCCAACACTTATAATCAAAATAAATCCTACAGCTCTTTTCAACATCACTTCTTTACTTTATAATTAAAATTTTGCTTCAATTGTGCCGACAATTGCATTGATATCAGCTACAGTAATATCCCACATGTTTGTTGGAAACTGTGCCATCAATGCAGCATGTTCACTTACTGACATTCTTCTGGTTTCTAATGGAGCATAACGTAAATTCCATGCAAAAGCATAAGCTTCTGATAGGGCGTGGAATGCTTTAGCTTTATCATTAATAAGGTTACCTACCGCAGAATTAAGATACGCAACAGCCTGTTTTGCAGAAATCGTTTCCCACATTACACGAATATTTTGAATTGCAGCGTTACGGTTGGCCATATCATTGTTTGAAATTGCAGCACGTCCTTTCAAAAAGTTATTCATCATAACAGAATTTGAATTCAAGTCAGCATCACGATTATTGCAATATTTCCCCCAAAAGCTGTTTGGAATACTAGATGGAAAGTCTGAAGCAACTCCAAAATACCCAAACGCTTCATCGAAATGGTGTTCCATAGCAGTATAGTGTTTTCCATTTGCTGCATCAACTGCCACTGTGTTGTCCACGTTCATTTTCGCATCACTAAAATAGCCGTTCACTGCCTGATTCATAAAAACTGCGCCCATCAATCCTTTTTCAATTAATTGAACAGGCTCATAACCGTTAGCATTAAATAGATACTTGCTTGATCCAGAAATTAAAACACCTGCCTGACCAGTAGATGCAACTTGAGCGAAATCATTACTTGCAGTTGCTAAGTCAGCCATCCAATCTTTAAACATCTGAACATCATTCGTAAATGTTTTGTCTTCCAATTGTTTTGAGGAAGCAAAAGAAAAATTATTTCCAGTATTTGAATACATATCTAATAACAATTGTGCTGAGACTGGCCCATCCGTACCTGACTTCATTACCACAACCATTTCCTCTAATTGCGTCAAACGATCAATTTGTCCGTCATAACTTACAGTTGAATTACCGTTCACATCTTTAAATACGTATGTTGTAGGTACGGTATAGCTGACACCATCAGAATTTGCATAAGTACAAGACCCATCGTCTTTCTTGGCATTATCATTATAGTTCGTTGCAGTTGCATCTGTACAACCTTCTTTTTTACAGGCCATCAACATTGTTGCGGCTATTGTCAATACAAATATTTTATTAATCATCTCTCTGTGTTATTTTATACTGCAAAAAAACAACTTCTTCACAGAACTGACAATACCCAAAAAAGGGTATTTAGAATGATTTTAAATAAAAGATTAATTTGATATCTTTGTATCCGAACAATAACAACTAAAGAACGTTTTATTGAAAAGCGCAGCTATGTCAGAAAAAAATCAAAAATACAATGAATTGACTCCGGAAGAGGAGTTTGTGATACTTAAAAAGGGTACAGAACGTCCTTTCACAGGTGATTTACTCAACGAAAACACAAAAGGAATATACATTTGTAAGCAATGCGATGCTCCTTTATATACTTCTGAAAGTAAATTTGACGCAATGTGTGGATGGCCTTCTTTTGATGATGAAATTGAAGGCGCCGTAGAACGTGTACCGGATGCTGATGGAAGAAGAACAGAGATTATCTGTGCAAATTGCAAAGGCCATTTAGGACATGTTTTTGAAGGTGAAAACTTCACCCCTAAAAACACACGTCACTGTGTAAACTCAGTTTCTATGAATTTTAAAGCGCTTTAATAAAAAGCCAAGGTGTTGTCTATAAAGACAACACCTTAAATTCAGTTCTTCTGTTTTGTTGGTGAGCTGCTTCTTTATCAGAATGACGGCTCATTTTAGAAATTTCAGCATCTGTTTTAATTGGCTGCTCCATTCCGTAACCAGCAAATACTAATCTATCCTTCTTAATTCCTTTTTCAATTAAGTAATCCACAACTGCTTTCGCTCTGTTTTTAGATAGCTCTTTATTAAATGCTGCAGAACCTCGTGAATCTGTATGTCCACTAATTTCAATTCTCAATCCTGGATTCTCAATCAACAATTGTGTTAACCTGTTCAATTCAATTTCTGATTCATTTCTCAATGAGTATTTACTTAAATCAAAGAAAATATTTTTCAATACAATTGACTTTCCAACATTCACTTTCTTAAGATCAATATTGATCTCAACTTCTTTGTAGCTCGCATCTTGTTTTACATCAAAGTTTTCAGAGTGGAATAAATAATCTTTAGCTTTTACTGCAATACCGTAGTTTTTTCCACCTGGTAATGATACTAAGTAACGACCTGATTTACTATCTGATGTAAATTCAGCAATTACTTCGTTGGTTTCATTATCTACCAATTCTATATTTGCTTGAAGTGGAATTTTTGTTTCGTCATCTCTTACAATTCCTTTTAAAATCATCAGTTTACTTCCAGAAACTTCAACTTTAGGCTCTATTTGAACCGCACGTATTGCCACAGTAGCATTTGCCAAAAGCATATCTTCTCCACTTAAAATTGGATCTTTCTTTTCTCCAAGCAATGTCACTTTGTATAAATCCTTATCTCCAAACCCATCCTCACGGAAAGAGGTCATATAAGCATCACGACCATTTGCTGCTACCACAAAGAATACATCATCATCTGGTGTATTGATCGGATAACCTAAGTTTTCAGGCTTAGACCAAGTACCATCTTCTTGCTTTACCGCTTTAAAGACATCGTATCCACCCATAGAGTTATGTCCTTTTGAAGAGAAATAAATAGTTTTCCCATCAGGATGAACAAAAATTCCATCTTCATTGTAATTGGAATTGATGGTTTCTGGAAGTCGCTGAACATTCCCCCATTCTTTCTTAATTTCGTCCCAAGTTGCGATGTATATATCTCTGTCTTTAGGATTTCCTTTCTTAACAAGAGGACGTTCACTAATAAAGTACAACTGTTTTCCATCGGGTGTATACCAAGCCGAAGCTTCGTGGTATTCACTACAAATAGCATCGTTAAACTTTTTAGGCTTACTCCAAGTATCGCCTTCACGAACACTTTCATATAGGTTACCGTCTCCTTTATCATCAATGTATACAATCATTCTACTTCCGTCTGGACTTAAAGCAACAGCAGCATCATGTCCTTTTGTATTGATTGGGGGCCCAATATTTTTAGCAGGCGTCCATTCTTTGGTTTCATAACGATTTGAAGAATATACATCTTCAAAATAAGCATCAATATATTCATCTTTCTCTCCCCCAGTCGTATTTGGTCGACGACTTGTAAAGAACATTTCAGATGCATTTGCAGTCATGATCATTCCATAATCTGGATATTCAGAATTAATCTGTTTCCCCATGTTATCAATCCAAACTCTGACAGGAGTTTTAACCAACTCTTTACCAGAACGACATTCAAAGATTCTTTTATTGACATCCATGTATGCCTCTAAATCTTTTTTAGAATCGATACGACTTTTGTGCGTTTCATAATGGCTAATCGCTTTGTCCCATTCCATTTTCAAGTGATAACCTCTTCCTAAGAAGTAGTGAATATCTACATACAAGTTAGCGTTCAGTTTAAAAGCATTTTGAAAATACGCTAAGGCTTTAAATTTTTGCGGAGTATTCAAATAACAGATCCCAATATTGTAGTTTACAAGCGCACTTTTCGGATTAAAAGCCTGTGCAGCAAGGTAGTGATCTAATGCTTGACTATAACGCGGAAAAGGTTGAGGCAACATTAATTGGTTAGCCATGTTCAACTGGTCTTCAGCGTCCTTATATTCTTTTTTATTGTCTTTGAAATTCTTTTTATCAAAAGTAACTTCTTGTGCAAATAAAGAAATGCTAAAAACGGATAAAATTAAAGTTAGAATTATTGTCTTCATTATTCTTCGATTAAATTTCCACAACTATTAGTGGTGTAATACTCTTCTGCTATTCTAATACCCAAATCGGCGGCTTTGTTCCAGTCTTGACAAGCTTCAAGTTCATTGCGTAACATTTCATGAGCAATCGCACGGTTATAAAAAGCAGCTCCTAAATCTTTATCTTTCTCTATGGCTTTTGTACTAAATGTGATTACATTTTTGTAGTCTTCCATTTCCATATAAACTCCAGCAATATTGTTGTAAGCAATTGCATAATCAGGTTTTAATAGATTTACTCTTTTAAAATCTGATAGTGCGTCTTGATAATCACCTTTTTCAAATTTTGCAAAACCTCTGTTGTTCCAAGCTAAGAAATTGTTTTGATCAATTAAAATCGCTTTGTCATAGGCCTTAATAGCACGATCGTATTCTTTCTGCTCACGGTATAAACTTCCTAAATTGTTGAATGCAAGTCCAGATTTTTTATCCAATTCTGCTGCTTTGTTATAGTCTGCAATGGCTATATCCATATTCCCGCTCAATTTATAAGCGCTTCCTCTATCATTGTATGCATCGGCAAACTTATCATCAATCAAAACAACTTTTGAAAAATCGGTAATTGCATTTTCATATTGCTCCAACTTGAAATACTGAATCCCACGTTGGTAGTAATATTCTTTGTTATTCTTTTTACGTTCGATCGCTTTTGAATAATATGAAATTGCCAAATTCACACTGTCCTTCAATTCTGCCAATGTACCTAATTCAAAGAATGGTAGATGTGCTGTTTCATCAATTGATGTAATGTGTAAAAATTGCTTTTCAGCTAGTGCTGTTTTCTTATCTGCTAAATAAGTATAAGCCAAATTGGTGTGGGCTTTTATAAAGTCTGGTGAGATCTCAATTGCTTTATTAAAGTCTGCTATCGCTTTGCTATAATTCTTTTTTTCAAAAGCAGTTGTTCCTTCATTGTAGGCTTCTTGTGCTTTTGGATCAATTCCCGAAGAATCAATTTCTACGTTTTTCGCAATGACTACTTTTACACTATCTTCTTGACCATAAGCAGATAACCAAAAAAAGCAGCAAAACAACAGCGTGAATGACTGTAAGTTTCTCATAATAGTTTTATTTTTAAAAAATTAAATATACACTTTTCAATCTAATAATGCTTGTTTTTTTGATAGAAAGCAATCATCAATTCAACTAAAAAATGTTTCTTCAGCATAAAAGTCTAAATTATACTGAACAACTTTAAACTATTGCGTTTATTAGAAATCCATCAATGAAAAATAAAAACATCCTTGTTTCAAGCTTTTTAATGCTTTGTATAGTATTTTTGTTCAGTAGAAAAAAGCAGTGGTGAATCCACACTTTTTATTCAAAAATAGAGAGATGAAATACGGAAAATGGTTTGTTCGCGTCAATTGGATAACTTTAGTTTTTATATTTTTAGTGGTTATTGCAGGAAGTTTTGTAAGAATCACAGGAAGCGGAATGGGATGTCCAGATTGGCCAAAGTGTTTTGGACAATGGGTGCCTCCAACAGACAAAGCAACTCTTCCCGATAATTACAAAGACATCTACAGTGAAAAAAGGGCAAAGAAAGTAGAAAAGTTCAGCAATATGCTTTCAGCAATAGGAATGAAAGAATCTGCTGAAAAAATCCGAAATGATAAATCCATTTTGATCGAACAGGATTTTAATGCACGAAAAACTTGGACAGAATATGCCAATAGATTGTTTGGGTTTATGGCTGGAAACGGAGTGCTACTGGTCTTTTTATGGATACTGGCTAAATACCGTCAAAGGAAATTAGTAGTCGTTTCAACAGTAAATCTTATTCTTTTGGTATTCCAAGCTTGGTTTGGATCTATTGTCGTGGCAACAAATTTAGTTCCGTGGACAATAACAGTGCATATGTTCTTAGCTCTGGTCATTATTGGACTACAGATTTATCTGATTCGAATAGTAGCGCCATCACAACAGAAGAATATCCCCGTTAGTAAACAGTTTTATGCCTTGATGTTCTTTATCTTTATTGTCACTTTCGCTCAAATGTTTTTGGGGACACAAGTGAGGGAAGAAATCGATATGCTTACAAAAGCTGGGATAGGAAGAGAAGGTTGGGAAGAAAATTTGGGGATGATTTACTTTATTCACAGAAGCTCTTCTTGGTTGGTTTTAGGGCTAATTACTATTATGTTTTGGTTTTCAAGAAAAAGAAAAAATTTACGCATTATTCATTGGGTCTTTGTGATTCTTGCTATTGAACTTTTAAGCGGAGTTATTTTAAGTCACTTTAACGTTCCTGGATTAGTACAAACAGCACATTTACTTTTTGCTTGTGTTCTCTTTGGACTATTAATGATGGCAACCTTCAGGCTAAAAACAAAGGAAATCGCATAGATTATATTAATTTACAAGTCACGACTAAGATATAGATTATGGAAAAAATTCAGAATTACATCAACGGAAAATTTGTAGCCCCAAAAGCAGGAAACTACTTTGACAATATTGAGCCTGCAAAAGGAATAGCTTATTCATTAATTCCAGATTCTCAAGCTGAAGATGTCGAAGCAGCAGTAGCAGCAGCTCAAGCAGCATTCCCAAGTTGGTCTGGATTAAGCATAGATGAACGAGGTGATTGGATGATGAAACTCTCGAACGGAATTGCTGCAAGAATGACAGAATTTGTTGAAGCAGAAAGTCGTGACAATGGAAAACCAATCAAACTAGCAGAGCACGTTGATATTCCACGTGCAATTTCAAATTTTAAATTTTTCGCCACAGGAATTCAGCATTTTGCTTCAGAATCGCATGAAATGGTTGGCGTTGGAATCAATTATACTTTACGTAAACCATTAGGGGTTGTCGGATGTATTTCTCCGTGGAACTTACCCTTGTATTTATTCTCTTGGAAGATTGCTCCAGCAATGGCAACAGGAAATTGTGTCGTAGCAAAACCTTCTGAAGTTACGCCTTATACTGCATATTTACTGTGTAAGGTAATGGAGGATATTAATTTCCCAAAGGGTGTTTTAAACATCGTTCATGGATTTGGACATACTGCGGGAGACGCTATTGTTCGACATCAATTAACCAAAGCGATTTCATTTACAGGCGGAACAGAAACGGGAAAAACCATTGCTACAATTGCTGCCCCAATGTTCAAAAAGCTTTCTTTAGAATTGGGAGGAAAAAACCCAAACATCATTTTTGACGATTGTGATTTCGATGAAATGTTGAGCACAACCATTCGTTCAAGTTTCGCTAATCAAGGTCAAATTTGCTTATGTGGTTCTCGAATTTTCGTTCAAAAAGGGATTTACGAACGTTTTAAAACTGAATTTGTAGAGAAAATAAAGAATTCTAAAGTTTCTTTCCCTACTGATCCAAAAGCACAATTAGGGGCGGTGGTTTCAAAGTCTCACATGGAAAAAGTACTGAGCTACATTGAATTGGCAAAAGAAGAAGGCGGTACAATCCTCGCGGGTGGACACCAAGTAAAATTAGAAGCGCCTTATGATCAAGGTTTCTATTTAGCGCCAACAATTATTGAAGGATTGAAATTCGATTGTAGAACAAACCAAGAAGAAATTTTCGGTCCTGTGGTAACGATTACTCCTTTCGAAAATGAGGAAGATGTATTGATGATGGCAAACTCGACACAATACGGTTTATCTGCAACAATTTGGACGAATGATTTAAAACGTGCACACCGCATGGCAAATGACATCGAAGCAGGAATTGTTTGGATTAACGCTTGGCTGGTGAGAGATTTACGTACGCCATTTGGTGGAACTAAATCTTCGGGTGTCGGAAGAGAAGGTGGCTGGGAAGCGATGAAGTTCTTTACTGAGCCAAAGAATATTTTTGTGAAGTATTAGGGGGCTTTAGGCTTTAAGCTGTAGGCAGTAAGCTATAGGCGTTAGGTGGTAGGCTTGTGCTGGATTGGAGGGGGTGTTTTTTACCGCTGAGTGAGCAGAGGTTTCGCAGAGTTTGCGGAGGAATAGGGCTTTTACACAGAGTTCGCTGAGAAAAAACATTATATGTAATATTTGAAAGAGTATTCAACTAACAACCACTTAATAAACAAGCCTTCAATATATTGGAAAATAAAATCAAAGTTAGAAGTATTAAAAAAACAACCTCAATGTTGAAGGATATATTAAAATAAGTCGGTTTTAATGTTTAGTGAGAATGTGACATTAAAGTAAATTATCGGCTAAATGAAAAAAGATATAATCTAAAATTATTTTATTGGTTCTGATCTATAAACTGATCTTCCTTAAACCAAATATAAATACTCCCAAAAACTATGGGTGAGATTATTGTTAGTGCAATCCACATATTCCTCTCTCTATTTTTGTCACATCGATTCTTCCAAATTCTTACTATTAATATAACTACTGATGCTGCATAAATAAAACCAGAAAGTCTATTAAATAAATTTAAATCCTCAATACTTTCAAAAACATTAAAAGCTGAAATTGGATAGAAATAGGTCCACAAGTTAAATGTACCTAGCATAAAAAATAAGGTGAGAACTATCTTATTGAGTATATTCAATTTAATTATGGTTTTCTTACTTTTTTTATGTTGATTTTGTACACTCCAACCCTAAATCAAACCCTGCTTGCCGCCTAACGCCTATAGCTTAAAGTTTACTGCCAACTGCCTACAACAGCCGAAAGCTTACCCCACCGAATACTTCACTTTTTCTTCCGAACTCAGCGCGTTTTTCAACTCAGGCAGCATTGTCAAAACAGTTTTGATGATGCCATTAGCATCGTATCCCACTTCAGCATAAAGCTCCTCTTGTGTTCCATGGTGGATGTATTCATCAGGAATTCCAAGTCTTTTTACTTTTGAAGAATAACCTTGATCGGCCATGAATTCTAAAATAGCACTTCCCATTCCTCCCATTACACAACCATCCTCGATTGTGATGATCTTATCGAATTTAGAGAATATCTCATGCAATAAGTTCTCATCCAATGGTTTTACAAAGCGCATATCGTAATGTGCAACTGAAGCCCCCATTTCTTTCAATTCTTTGATGGCGTCTTGTGCGAAGTTTCCTGGGTGACCAATAGATAAAATAGCGAGATCTTCTCCCGTCGTAATTTTTCGGCCGGTTCCAACTTTCATTGGTTTCATCACTGTTTTCCACTCTGTCATTACTCCTTTACCTCTTGGATAACGGATACTGAATGGCCCCATATTTTCTTGCTGAGCGGTAAACATCATGTTTCTCAACTCTGCTTCATTCATAGGCGCAGCAACAATCATGTTCGGAATACTCCGCATGTATGCGATATCATAAGCTCCGTGATGTGTTGCTCCATCTGCTCCGGCAAAACCAGCACGATCTAGACAAAAAACAACGTTCAAGTTTTGCAACGCTACATCATGAATAACCTGATCGTAGGCACGTTGCATAAATGAAGAATAAATATTACAGAACGGCACTAAACCCTGTGTTGCTAATCCTGCTGAGAAAGTTACTGCATGCTGTTCAGCAATTCCAACATCGAATGAACGATCTGGCATTGCTTCCATCATAATGTTCAATGAAGAACCTGATGGCATCGCAGGAGTAACTCCCATAATTTTGTCGTTTTTCTCTGCCAATTCAACGATGGTATGTCCAAAAACTTCTTGGTATTTTGGAGGCTGAGGAGAACTAGGAACAATCTTTACAATCTCACCTGTTTCTTTATTGAAAACTCCAGGCGCATGCCATTGTGTTGGATTTCCTTCCTCTGAATATTTGAATCCTTTTCCTTTTTTCGTAATACAATGTAAAATCTTAGGACCAGGTATGTCTTTTAAATCTTCTAATACTTTTGCTAAACCAATTACGTCATGACCATCAACAGGACCGAAATAACGGAAGTTTAGCGCTTCAAAAAGGTTACTTTGTTTCAGTAAACTCCCTTTTAATGCTGAGGATACTTTACTCACTACAGAACGAGCATCTGGACCAAACTTTGAAATCTTTTCAAGCATTGTCCACACCTCATCTTTAACTTTATTGTAAGTGTGAGAAGTTGTGATATCGGTTAAATAATCTCTTAATGCACCAACATTAGGGTCGATTGACATACAGTTATCGTTCAACACCACTAATAGATTGGCATCCTTTTCAAATCCAGCGTGATTTAAGCCTTCAAAAGCTAAACCAGCTGTCATGGCTCCATCTCCAATTACGGCGATATGATGACGCTCTGGATGGCCTTTGTAGCGATTAGCAACAGCCATTCCTAAAGCTCCAGAAATAGAAGTGGATGAATGTCCTACCCCAAAAGTATCATATTCACTTTCGCTGCGTTTTGGAAAACCACTAATTCCACCTTTTGTACGATTCGATGGAAAAGAATCTCTTCTTCCCGTCAAAATTTTATGTCCATACGCTTGGTGACCAACATCCCAAACCAATTGATCGGTTGGTGTATCAAACACATAATGTAAAGCAACTGTTAACTCAACTACACCTAGACTTGCGCCAAAGTGTGAATTACCAATCTCAGATAAAACATCAATCATGTATTGACGCACTTCTTCAGAAACCTGAGGCAATTGCTCTTCCGTTAACTTTCTTAAGTCTGCCGGATTATTGATGTCTTTTAAGAGTAGACCAGGGGTATATTTCGCCATGTATTCAAATCGTATTAACGCAAAAGTACGTTTACTTATTATATGAACAAAACACTTTAATCTTAAAGTTTGTTTAGAGACTTCTAAAAAGATGAATATTATTTAAAAATGCAATGGTTAATTCTTAAAACATCCAACTTTCAAACAATAAAAACAAAACCCTAAAACCACCCCTTTTTCGATCCAGAATATTGACTAACAATTGATTAGTCTCAACCCTCTGAAAACACACTGGGGATTACAAGGAAAACCAATGACACAAAGGAAAGCCTGACTATCAATCGATTGCAAATATGTCAACTTGGAAGTTGATTTCATAAAAAAAAAAGATGTATAATTGTATGCTAAATAATACCAAATATAAAATGAAATACATCTGTGTTTTCTCTGCATTCCTAATCACAATGATTTGGAATTCTTCTTTTGCGAATAATTTGCAAATAACAAACGTTACTGCAACAACAAGCAGCATTCAATTTAATATTTCTTGGGAAAATAGTTGGTTTACAAATAATCCTCCCAACAACTGGGATGCTGTATGGATATTTATCAAAGCTCAAGATTGTGAATCATTTGACAAAGCATGGAAACATGTTGATGTTAGCACAACAGCCTCAGAGCATTCTGCTGCTGGCTTATTAACAGTTAATTCAGTAACCGACGGCAAAGGTGTTTTTGTACGCAGATCTTCTTTTGGATTTGGCACTATTCCATCAACTTCAGTAAACATTAAGTTACAAGGAACTTACAACCTTGCCAATGTAAACTTTGAAGTTATGGGGATAGAAATGGTTGCTGTTTTGGGTGGAGCATTTGAAGTTGGAGGGTCAGGGACGAATGGTTTTGCAAGTAATAACATTACTGCCCAACCATATAACATTACTTCAGAAAGTGCTATCTCTACAGCAGCATTAAAACATACTAACCAAGGATCATCTCATGCTACCTACAACCCTTCAATTCCTGCTGGATATCCAAAAGGGTTTAATAAATTTTACATGATGAAATATGAAATTTCTCAGGAACAATATGTTGCATTTTTAAATTTATTAAACTTTACCCAACAAACAGCAAGAACAGAACATATTCCTAACTCAGCTATTGGAAGCAATGCATTAGCAACACACCTCACGAATGTATCGAATAGAAATGGGATTCGCATTCAAACACCTGGAAACGTAACAACTCCAGCAATTTACGGATGTAACTTGAATAACAATGCAACATTCAATGAAGTTGCTGACGGTCAAAACATTGCTTGTAACTTTTTAAAATGGACTGATTTATTAGCTTATTTGGATTGGGCGGCATTACGGCCAATGACAGAATTAGAATATGAAAAAGCTGCTCGGGGTTTTGATACGCAAGTTAACAATGCTTATGCATGGGGAAACACATCAATTACCGCTGCTGTAGCCAATGCCACTAGTGGTTCAGGAACAGGAAATGAACTTTCTACAGCTGCTCTGACCCCAGGTAGCGGATTATGCGCTCACGGTATTGGATCCACCAGTACAATTTATGGACCGTTACGTGTTGGATTTGCAGCAACTCAAACAACAGACAGAGCGGGAGCGGGAGCTTCTTACTGGGGAGTAATGGAACTTTCAGGAAATGTATGGGAACAGGCCTACTCAGTTGGATATGCAAATGGAAATATTGCACCATTTACTGGTCTACTTGGAAACGGTGAATTAAGTCCAGTTGGAGAAGCAAATCAAACGGGCTGGAGTTTAGACCCCTCCCATAGTATTGTTAGAGGAGGAAGCTATTATTCTTCTACTGCACATTGCCAAATATCAAACCGAAATTATATTAGTAGCAATTCATTAAACCTGAATAGAGACAAGGAAACAGGAGGAAGAGGTGTTAGACAATTTTAGAAATTTATAGCTATGCTCATAAAAGTAATAAAAGCTTTTATTGTAATATTGTTTATGCTCTTATCGCTTTATGGAAACACACAGTTTTTAGGAGGCGAATTCGATGGTAACAGCAGTGCAATACTAGCCAACAACAGTTGTAAATCTATCTCTATAACTCCTTTTACTGGAGGATCAAGTAGTGGTTTTGCAAGTATTCGCTATGGAGACACCTGTAATTCTGTTGCAATCACACCCTTTACCGGGGGGATATCAGATGGATTCGCAAACATAAGGCTAGGCGACACTTGTAATGCTATGGCAATAACACCGTTTTCTGGTGGGATCTCAGATGGTTTTGCATATAGTCAGACCACAAACGAAGTCTGCTTTTCCATTTCAGTCACCCCGTTTTCGGGCGGTATTGCTGACGGCTTTGCTTACTACTCCTACCTTGTTGTTGATCCAGAAACGTGTGACCCAATTGACCCGCTTCCTATTGACTTATTGCGTTTCGATGCGATTAAAGAGGAAGACCGTGTACGTACTGAATGGGTCACATTAAGTGAAAGAGATAATGATTTCTTTACCATTGAAAAATCTTTGAATGGATTTACATGGGAAAGTATAGGGAATGTAAAAGGAGCAGGTAATTCATCATATGAAATTGAATACGCCTTGTATGATATGGATCCAGTAATTGGACTGCAATACTATAGATTAAAACAAACAGATTTTGACGGGAAATTTGAGTATTCTGAAATAAGATCTGTTTTATTTGAAGAAGAATTCACCTATTCAATAAGCGTGTATCCAAATCCAACAAATGGATTAGTAAACATGTCCGTTTCTGGTAAGGATTTAGAAAAAACCAACCTTACTATATATTCGAGTTTAGGAAAAGTGATCTATACCATAGAAAATTTCTCGGGAAATAAACAAACCTTTGATTTAAGTGACTATCAACGCGGTGTATACATCTTAAAAGTTGTCAACTCAAAAGAAAGCAAGGTGTTTAGGATAATTAAGAATTAATGCTTAGTGAAAACTTTACCTTCTAATCATTAAACTCATACCATTAGAAATAAATTGATGCGCTAGAAAAACGCAGGATTAAATCTTTCTAAATGGTATTTTTATTTTTTTAAGTGGTTTAGAATAAAAGTTTTAAATAACTAAAACACAAAAACATCTTCCTCTTCTTCTGCTGATTTTTTATAGTTGTATCTTCGTTCTACAAATTTTACCTCCTCATTTTCATCTATAAAAAGTAAGGTTGAACAACGTGTACCATAATTTCCTGTATCAATAAAAATAGACGATAGTTCCTTCTCTATTTCTTTGGAGAGCCCTGTAGTTGGAAGTTGATTATCTTGGGCTTTTGTATGGTCATTCAGGAGGTTAAACAATGTGGCTTTAGAAATATCATTGTTTTGAATTGAGTTTTCCAGCATCTCTTTGGCTTTATTCAATTTAGGCCATGGCGTATTCAACAATGCGTTACTTACCCCATGAACTCCTGGTTGAATTTTAGTGATTGTATCAGAAACATTAGAATAATGAAAAACACCACTGCTATCTCCCAATAATAAATTAAACCCATTGTATTTTGAAGCTTCTTTCTTCAATTCTAAAAGATATTGATGAGCTGAAGACTTAGATTTAATAAATTGAGGTACGAAGTTTCCACGTGTAGGCGCGTTGACTTTTATGCTTTCCATATCTCTATAATTGGTTACGGCGGCCCATTTACCGTTTTTACCTACCCCCATCCATGTACCTCCCGCTTTTAAATCTTTTCCTGCAAGAATTTTGTTTTCCCCTTCTCCACACCAATAATGTGCCTTTTGTGTTGGACGATCATAAAACTCATCTCGGTTCGCTATTAGAATTAAGGGATATTCTGAAGAAACTTTATATGCAAAAGCAATAAGACACATGGATTCAAGATAAAATGATTAGACTATTAAATTAATTCATAATTCTTATTCAAACAATCTAGTAAAAAGACTAAAACCTAAAGGTTAGTCCAGCCATAAATTGAAAGGAGTTTACCGGGTATCCAAACCATTTCTGATAATTCTGCGCAGCAATATTATTGAAATTAGCGAATATAGATAAACGTTTTGTATATCTAAATTCAACGCCTAAGTTAGCATCTGCAAGAACTCCTAATTTCTTAAAGTATATATCATCTTGCATTTGAGCTCCTTCAATTGTTGGATCAAACACCCTTGCATGTCTACCTGTCTCTAACGTAAAGTCAACACGTGCGATTAACTTATCTGCAATATTATAAGTTCCACGTGTAATTAACTCCAATTGTGGCAAGTTCCATGCATAAGGATTATTCTTCGCTTCGTAAGTGTTAAAGCGTCCAATCACATCAATTTTCAGTTTTTCATTTTGCTGATAAGAAATACTCGCTGAAATAGTTGTCATAGAAACCGTATCATACTCTACTCTAAATTGATTTCCTGACGAGTAAATTGTATCATTAATAAATAAGGCATGATCTCTTAAATTTGAAAACGCAGCGCTTGCATTAAAGCTAATCCTAGAAGTTAAAGTTCCTTTAAATCCAAAATAAAACTCATAACGGCGTTCATTTTTCAACTGATGATTAGAACCGATGAATTCATTTTTTTGCGCTAGATCTTCAAAACGTTGTTGCTTCAAACCTCCTTCTATTCCAGCATAAGGAATAAATATATCATTGAATAAAGAATAACGTACTTCAGCAATAGGATATAAGCTTGCTCTGGCTTTATCCGTAAAGTCTAGTGCGAACTCACCCCCTACTTTAAATTGAAGTTTTTCATTCATTCCATAGAAACTAGTTATCGGACGCAATTGAATTACGGTGTTTTGAGAAACTATTCCGGTATCTAGAGCAGTTAGTGAAGTATCAGCAATTCCGTAACGGTAATCGTTATATCCAATATCTAAATCAGCTCTTAAGTTAGATAATAAAACATTTGAGCTTGTATTGTATTGCCAAACTGATTTAACTCCAACAAAGTTTTCTCTACCCCTCCAGTCTTTCAAACTATCTTCATTAGGCTTTCTATCCATAAAATTATCATACTCCAATCCAATTCTATAATTCAACATTGAAGAGTCTTTTTTATGTGAGTCATAGAAAGCATTAAATCCAAAAGATGAATACCTTTGTTTTATGCTGTCTCTGTCGGCATCAGGATTATTAAATCCATAATAATGTAATCCTTGATTACGGTAATTAACTCCACCTCCATACGAATAGCGACTTTCCTCTACTTTTCCGAAAGCTTTAATTGAAGTATTATCATATTGAGAAGGTGCGTAATCATTAATCTGTCCCCATTCAGAATGATGTTTTGCATGAATTCCCCAATTGTATTTTCGAGAACGAACAGAGTTGTAATAAACCTCTCCTAATCCCATCAAACGGCTTCCACCACCAATCTTTGCATATCCATTATACAGCTGTGCCAATTGCGGACGATGACGTATATTTGCAGGTTCTATTCCATCTACTTCAAAAGAAGTTTCTTCTTGTAGTATCAATAAAGGATAATCCACAACTGGTGAAGTAATAGATGTGTCAATCATTTGAGGACGCGTAAAAATCCTATATGCAGGAGATATCGAACGATCTGAATCCGTTACTAACTCCACATCACCTGATTTTTGTCCAAAAGCTGGAAAGAAGCAAGTTATGCTTAAAAATAAAACTATGTATTTATTCATCGCCTCCATCATTTATATCAATCATTCGATTTGTTTTATCCTCCACATCTTTGGGAGAACTCTTAAGCTGCATCAATTCTGATTTTACTTTTTCTGCTTCTTGTAAAACTCCATCTTCTTGATTAGGATAATTTTTAATCACTAAATCAATCGTTTTTTCTGCTTGGAACAAGTCATCTGTCACCATAAATACCCTTGCTTGCAGTATCAATGACTTCGCAATCCAATAGTCATACGCTGGCTTTCTTTGCAACAGTTCGTTATGCAGTTTTTCAGCTTGAACATAATTCTCCAAGTAGAAATAAGATTTTGTTAAAGTATAAAGCGATTCAGTTCCTCTTACTTTACCTGTATTATCAGCTGTCCAACGCAGATACTCAATCGCTTTTTGGTATTCTTTTGTTTCATAAAAAGACATTCCAGCGATATAGTTTCCTTCAACCCGTATTGTTTCATCGTCAAGTAACTCATCTTTCAGGACTTTAATTGCTGCAATTGCAGCCTTATCAAAGTTTTCCAAAAGGAAGTTGGTTCTCATTAATCCAACACGGGTATTGAATACAATTTGTGCCTTAGAAGCCAACGTTTCAAGTTTTTCATAATGAGGTAAAGCACGACTGTACTGCTCGCTGTTGTAAAGTAATTTTGATGCACGTACTAAAGCCTCTTCCGTATATGCTGAATTTGGACGGTTAATGATGTTTTCATAATAAGTGATTGCTTTTTCCTCCTCATTCCTTTGGTAGTGAATGTCTGCCAAGTAGCTCAATAGCTGAACTGAGAATCTTCCATTAGGATAACGCTTTAGATACTTGTTAATTTCAGGTATTGCTTCGTCGTAATTTTCATTTAGGTATAACTCACTTGCCGTTTCATAAAAGAAAATTTCTTCATCGTCTTCAGAAATGTCAGCACAAGCATATTCCTTCCCTAACTCTACAATTTTGTCTTGTCTTCGTGTTGCACGGTAAACATCAACAATACCTTGTGTTGCAAGTTTACATGTTGCATCGTCTAAAGTATACTCATTTAAAACGCGTCTAAAATAACTTTCTGATTCTTGATAGTTTTTCTGTTTGAACTTAACATCTGCAATTTCAATTAAAGCATCCTTAACTAAGATGTTATTTGGATAATCTCTAACAATTTTATCAAAGTTAGTAAGTGCATCAGAATAGTTCCCGCTGTTTTTATATCCCATCGCAATGTCAAATATTGCAGGAATAACATAAGAAGAATTAGGATGGTCTTTTAAGATCATTTTTAAAGTAGAAATTTGCTGATCTCTCTTTCCAGGAATTAACTTATATACTTTTGATAAAGAGTAAAGTAGCTTATCTTTCTTGGAACCTTCATATTTTAATGATTCTTCATAATTCATTGCAGACCTTTGAAAATCAGGGTCAGATTTTGTGTAATAACAGTCTCCGATTCTTGCATAGGCATCTGCCAACTTCGCTTCATCTTGAATGTTATTTAACTGTGTGAAAGTCCTAAAGCTCTGAATGGCTTGAACCCAATCTTCTTGTATAAAATAGGCATAAGCAATATTATAATATGCAGACTGTTTCAAAGACAAGTCGTTCATTCCTGGAATAGTTAAAAAAGCTCTAAACTCTTTAATTGCCGAATTCCATTCTTTCAACATAAAATATGAATCAGCTTCCCAAAACTTAGCTTTTCCAGTTGTCATAGGATCAACATCATACTTTGAAACACCTTTCAAAGCTTGTATACTTCCTTTATAGTCTCCACGTTCATATTTTTCGATTCCCATATTATAAGACACAACTTGGTGGGCTGTTTTTAGCTTAATGTTTAAGCTAGGGATACGTTCTAATGATTTTAAAGCTTCAGCATAATTCTTCGTGCTAGAATACACATTCACCAAGTAGCTATACACATCTTCTTTTCGAGATGAATTTGGGAACTCTGTTAGGAAAAGTTCGAATGCTAAAATAGCTTCGTTGTATGGATTGTAATCTAAACGATAAGACAATACCGCATAATTATACAATGCATCTTCTTTAACTTCTGCATCAAAATCAAAGTCAGAAGCAGACTTAAAAGCAGTTCGAGCATAGTTCAACTCGTTTTTATACATATATGCTTGTGCAATATGATAGAAAGAAACTTGTCCTAATTTATCTTCAGTTCTAGAAACACGGTCAAACATTCTTATTGCGTTGTCATATTTACGGCTTTTAAAATATGAAAAAGCTAAGGCATAATCTTGCTCTCTAGTGGTTTGCTTTCTCTTGTTATGATCTTCAAGATATGCAACTGCCTCATCATACTTTTCAACTTTATAATATGCATCACCTATCAGTAAATTCATTTCAGCAGAGTTACCCGCAATCCCTTCTCCGTCTGCACTGTATTCCGGTGCGAACTCGGTAACTTTTTCATAATCTCCAAGCAGGTAATAAATTTGCGTGATATAGTATGGAACCTCATCTTTAAACACTGGGTCTTCTCTCAAAACTAAAAACCCATCTAAAGCCTCTTGGTAAGTTTCATTCTTATAAGCAATATGTGAATAGTAGTATAAGGCAGGAGCACTAAAGCTAGACTTCCCATCTTTAATATCATAAAACTCATTTCTTGCTACGCTGTAATCTCCTAATTGAAAGTTAGAATAACCCAATTTAAAATGATAAGCTGCAACGTATGCAGTATCTATTTCGGAAGGATCTGTTTTATCCAACCATTCACGAGCGTCTTTATATTTTTTACGTTGATAAAAGTGTTCTCCTATCTTAAAGTAAATACCGTTCTTATAAATACTTTCTGGATAATCATTATTGAATTCCATAAGAATTTTAACAGCATCACTATTGTACAATTCTAGGGCTGAAATACCTAAATAATAACGCGCTTTAATATATTGTGGATCTTGACGATTATCGAATTCTTTTAAAAATTCCGAAAAAACTTCACGGGCTGCGCTATATTGTTCTTTTTCAAACAACTCTTCTGCCCTATAAAAATTAGCATATTCTCCACTGTACTTTTCAGAAGATTGTCCCCAAACAACCGCAGTGAAGAGGAACGAGAGAAGAAAAATAAAACCACGTGGTGTAATCATCGTACGACTTTAATAAAAATTTGCTTTCAAAGCTTAAAAGTAAGGAGGAAACCCATCAGAAAAAACACTCTTACTAAAAGTTTTAAACGCAATTCTGTTAAGATTGTTATTTATAAGGATTAATTTTTGTTATTATTTTGTTCATCTTTGTACAAATCAATGGCTGTGGAAAAAGTAATCAATATTATTCAAGGTAGAGTTGAGCAGAAAAAGGTAACTGTTCTGCAAGATGTTAATGTAACAATATCTGCTAAAGAGTTTGTTTACTTGATTGGAAAGACAGGATCAGGAAAGAGTAGTTTTTTAAAAACACTTTACGCTGACCTACGCCTTGTTGATGGTGAGGGTTCCGTTGTTGGGTTTGATCTTAACAAACTAAAAAAGAGAGAGATTCCTTTACTGCGTAGAAAAATCGGAATCGTATTTCAAGACTTTCAGCTATTGACCGACCGCTCTGTAATGAACAATTTATTCTTTGTCATGAAAGCTACAGGCTGGAAAAAGAAGTCAGTTATGGAGCAGCGTGGACTAGAAGTTTTGCGCATGGTAGGAATTGAAGAAAAGGCCTATAAAATGCCACATGAACTTTCAGGAGGAGAGCAACAAAGGGTTTCTATAGCCCGCGCATTATTAAATAACCCTGAATTGATTTTAGCTGATGAGCCTACAGGAAATTTAGATCCTGAAACTTCTGCAGCGATTATGAATTTACTTCATGCAATTGCCAAAGAAGGAACTGCATTATTAATGGCTACTCATGACATGGGTCTAGTTGAGAAATTTCCAGGAAGGGTCTTACGTGTAGAAAACAACACCATCAGAGAAGTTGAAGCACTTGGTAACTTCAATCCATTTGAAGTAAAGGAATTCTAATTAAAGTAATTCCAATACATTCTCAGGCGGTCTTCCAACAACAGCTTTATCTCCTTTTACAAAAATTGGACGCTCTATCAATTTTGGATATTTAATAAGCGCCGCAATCCACTCATTTTCTGTTAAAGTCTTATCTTTAAAATTATCTTTAAAGTCAGCTTCACCTTTTCTTACAATATCCTCTGCTTTCAAATTGAGTTTTTTGAGCAAACTTTTCAATTCATTAACACTTGGAGTATCTTCTAAGTATTTTACAACCTCCACCTCAATTCCTTTCTCTTCTAATAATTGTAAAGCAGATCTGCTTTTTGAGCAACGCGGATTATGATAAATTTTCATGACAAAATATTTAAAGTGCTAAGCGAGTTTACCTTTTAAGTTCTTCATAAACTTTGAAGCATATACAAAATCATTAATCTCCTCATTATCTGTCCTAATGATTTCTTCTTTGGTGCCTTGCCACCAGTTTCTACCAGTATGAATGAAAATAATATGATCTCCAATTTCAATAACACTATTCATATCATGTGTAATTACAACCGTAGTCATTTCATATTCATAAGTGATTTCTTGAATAAGGTTATCAATTAGAATTGAAGTACTCGGATCAAGACCTGAGTTAGGCTCATCACAGAATAAATACTTTGGCTTCATAGAAATTGCTCTTGCAATTGCAACACGCTTCATCATTCCTCCACTTAACTCGGCTGGGAACAACTTATTTCGACCAGAAAGATTTACCCGTTCTAAACAGAAATCAGCACGTTCTTGCATTTCTTTTTTAGACATTTTTGTAAACATCTTTAAAGGAAACATGATATTTTCTTCAACCGTCAAAGAATCAAAAAGCGCTGAACCTTGGAAAAGCATCCCAATCTCCTTACGTATGTCTTTTCTTTCTTTTCTATTCATTTTCGAAAAATCTCGCCCATCGTAAAGAACATTTCCAGAATCAACCTCCATTAAACCAACAATACACTTAGTTAAGACAGATTTTCCTTGACCAGATTGACCAATAATTAGGTTTACTTGTCCAGCTTGAAATTCAGCTGAGAAGTCATGCAAAACATGATTGTCTCCAAATGATTTATTTATGTTTCTTACTTCAATCATTACATCAGTATTAATTGAGTCAACACAAAGTTCGTCAAGAGAATAATTATACTACTCCAAACTACCGCTTGGGTTGAGGATTTACCAACATCTAGCGCTCCACCTTTGGTGAAATAACCATAGTATGAAGAAACCGTAACAATAATGAAAGCAAAAACACAAGTTTTAATTAAAGCGTAAGTAATATCGCTCACTTTAAAGAAGGCTCGAATCCCGTATACAAACTCTTCATGTGATGTTAATCCAGAAAGCGTTACAGCATAATAACCACCAATAATACTCAATCCCATTGAACATATAATTAAAAATGGGAAAAAGAAAACAGCGGCTAAAACTTTAGGTAAAACCAAGAAAGAAAGCGAATTTACACCCATGATCTCTAGGGCATCAATTTGTTCAGTAACTCTCATTGTTCCGATTTCCGAAGCGATATTTGACCCAACTTTACCGGCTAAAATCAACGAAATAATTGTCGGAGAGAATTCTAGAATTGTACTTGACCTTGTAATATAACCAATCGTATATTTAGGGAGAAGCGGACTATCCATATTAGAGGCGGTCTGTAAAGAAATTACGGCACCCATAAAAACAGAAAGTATTGCGACAATACCTGCAGAGTTAATCCCAATCGTTTCAATCTCTGATAAAGTACGTGTATAATAGACTTTGAAGCGTTCTGGTCTGGTGAACACCTGTCTTATCATACCGACATATTTTCCTATGCTTACTATATAGCTCATTCGTTATGCTAAATTAATAGCTTATTCCTAATCTCAACGAATTAATCGATAAAAATTAATGATATAGTTACATTTGTCTTGTGAAAACAAAAAAAGAAAGAATTTCAGATGCTTTAAAAAAGTATATACCAGAGGGATATATTCCTTATGTGGTGGAATTGATGTTTTCAGAAAAATTAGCCTTTAGAATTAGTAAACCTCGAAAAACTAAAGCAGGGGACTATCGCCCTCCATATAAGGGAGAGCCACATCGAATTTCTGTGAATGGAAACTTGAATCCCTATGCTTTTTTAATTACCACGATTCACGAGTTTGCACATATGACCACCTACATTAAATACGGAGGACGTGTAAAAGCACATGGACCAGAATGGAAGAATGAGTTTAAGCGCTTACTTATCCCCGTTTTAGAAAAAAAAGAGCTCCCTCCTGAAATTGAGACTGCTTTGTTAAGAAGTTTACAAAATTTAAAAGCCTCGAGTTGTACTGACCTTCATCTGACTAGGGCGTTAAAAATGCATGACGAAATAGATGAGTCTCTTGTTTTATTAGAAAATTTAGGGAATAATCAGTACTTTCGTTTAGGTAAAAACACTTATCAACGTGGTGTTTTACGCAGAAGAAGATATCTTTGTAAAGAAATTAATACAGGAAAGCATTATCTAGTCAATCGATTGGCTGAGGTTGAGCCTATAAATGAAAAAAGATGAGTAATAATAATTACGCAGTAATTATGGCAGGTGGCGTTGGAAGTCGATTCTGGCCTATGTCTGTTGAAGATTGTCCTAAACAATTTTTAGATGTATTGGGAATTGGAAAAACCTTGATTCAATTAACATACGAACGTTTGTGCAATGTTGTTCCTGACAAGAATATTTACATTGTAACGAATGAGCAGTACGTTGAAATGGTAAAAACACAATTGCCTAATTTAAAATCGAATCAAATACTTACCGAGCCTGAGCGTAAAAACACTGCTCCTTGTATTACCTATGCTGCCGCTAAGATTTATTCAATAAATAAAGAAGCTAATTTAATTGTAGCTCCTTCAGATCATTTGATTTTAAAAGAAGATAAATTCGCACGTATCATAAATACTGCACTTACTCGTGCAGAAAAAGAAGACAGAATACTTACATTAGGAATAAAACCTACACGTCCTGATACTGGATATGGATATATTCAATTTCATCAAGATGGGGATATAATGGCAGGTCAAATCTCCAAGGTAAAACAGTTTACTGAAAAGCCTAATCGTGAAATGGCAGAAATTTTCTTAAAAAGTGGAGATTACTACTGGAACTCTGGAATTTTTATTTGGAAAGCCAAAACAATTTTAAAAGCATTACAGAAATTCAAACCCGATTTACATGAGTTGTTTTGCGACAACTTTGAAATTTACAACACACCTGGTGAATACGAGTATGTGAACGAAGCATTTCATAGAAGCGAGAGTATTTCCATCGATTTTGCAGTAATGGAAAATGCGAAAAATGTAGATGTTGTACTTGCTGATTTTGATTGGAGTGATTTAGGAACTTGGGGGAGTTTATTTGACCATTTGGACAAAGATGTGAATGGAAATAGTATAAAAGGAGATAATACACACGTTTTTAACTCTACCAATTGCTTAATTAACTTGCCCAATAACAGACATGCAATCATTCAAGGATTAAACAATCAAATTGTGGTTGAGGCTGAAGATAGGTTACTCATCTTAGATAAAAAAGACGAGCAAAACCTTAAGAAATACCTTGAGTCAATTCAAGAAAAAGACTAAAAATGGATTTAGAGATTCCCAAAGATTTTCACTCAGATAGTGACGACACTCCCTTTACAGCATGCAAGGTTTGCGATCGAGACCTCAGCAATGGAGAAGTACCTTATTCTATTGAAAAAGCTTATAAAAGAGTTGATGAGAAGAAAGATGTAACTCTTTTTGAGGTCGCAATTTGTATGCCTTGTGCTGAAAAACAAGCTGAAAAGATGAGTAAAGAATCTAAAGCCTATTTAATGAAAATGATGGGTGGACAGACCTTCTTTGAAAAACGCCAAAAGATGTGGGAAACAGATTGGAGAAAAGACTGGAAATCAACTTGTTTGTTTTCTAATGAGGAAATAAAGTTAAATGATGAGTACCACATCGTAGGTCAATTTTTGGGTGGTGAACTACTTCCACAAATGACTCCTTTCGTAATTGGACAAAGCTATATTGAAGCTATTCAAGAAAATCTTTCACTAGAAACTAAAGAAGAAATGGATCGATTTGGAGAACAGTTTTTAGGTCCTGATCCAGCGTTGCGTGCTTTGTTAAAAGAACATCAGTTTGTAATGGTCTAAATATCAATTACAAATGGTTTAAGATTATGAAATATTTATAACTGAACCTCTAGTACAAGAAGCTATTGTAAGGGTATCTCACTTGAAAGATTGTTTTTACCTCTTCGTAAATAACATGCTTAAGCTCTTCGAAATTTGTTTTATTCTCAGCTGAAATAAAGACACATTTATTGTTGTCCATTTTTGTCATCCACTGCTTTTTCAGTTCTTCAAGTGTATAGTTTTCTTTCGTCTTTGGAGACAAATCATTCTCTTCTTGTTCAACAAACTGATAAGCATCTATTTTATTAAAAACAACTATAGTAGGCTTATCAGACTTATCAATTTCAGCTAATGTTTCATTTACAACCTTATAATGATCTTCGAAATTTGGGTGTGAAACATCTACCACATGTATTAATAAATCCGCTTCACGCACCTCATCTAGTGTAGATTTAAAAGATTCCACCAATTGATGAGGTAGCTTACGAATAAACCCGACTGTATCCGTCAATAAAAAAGGTAAGTTTTCAATTACGACCTTGCGCACAGTTGTGTCTAAGGTAGCAAATAGTTTATTCTCTGCAAAAACCTCTGATTTACTCAAGGCATTCATAATTGTACTTTTCCCAACGTTGGTATAACCTACCAATGCAACACGTACAAGTTGGCCTCGGTTCCCTCTTTGAATTGACTTTTGTTTATCAATTTCCTTTAACTTATCCTTCAAAAAAGAAATTCTAGATTTAATGATCCTTCGGTCAGTTTCAATCTGACGTTCTCCAGGACCACGCATTCCAATTCCCCCCTTTTGTTTATCAAGGTGAGTCCACATTCGTGTTAATCTAGGTAAAAGATATTGATATTGTGCTAATTCTACTTGCGTTCTTGCATGAGAAGTTTGAGCTCTAGAGGCGAAAATATCTAAAATAAGGAAACTGCGGTCGAGAATTTTAACCTCTAATATTGCTTCAATATTTCGAAGTTGAGAAGGACTTAAATCGTCATCAAAAATCACCATATCAATTTTATTGGCGATGACGTATTGTTTTACTTCTTCTATTTTACCAGAACCTAAAAATGTTTTAGGATCAGCCTTTGGAAGTCTCTGTAAAAACTTTTTCTGTGTTATTGCCCCAGCTGTTTCAGCCAAAAACTCAAGTTCTTGAATATGCTCTATGGCTTCTTCCTCACTTTGGTTTTGTACAATTACACCCACCAAAACTGCTTTCTCTCCTACTAACTCTTCATTTAATCTACCTATTTCCATCCAATAACTCTACGGCTTGTTTTTATTATAATCTGTATCACTTAAAGATATAACAATGTAATGTCCTAATTGTTTAGTCTAGAAGTATCTAGCTCCAACATCATAAATGAAAGGCCATGGAATAGATATAAAAATAATGATTAATCCAAGTAAATAATACCTTACAATAAACAAGTGACGTTTACCAATATCAGGGTGCTTTTCGGCTTTTCTTCTCCCTAATGTAACAAGAGTTATGGCAACCAGCATCAATAAAATATGCTCCATTGTAAAGAACCTTAAAACTGTATCGGCCATCATTCCTTTTACAAACTGTACTTTTGGACTCGTAAAGTATAAAACCAAACCAAGCAGTAACTGTATGTGAAGAAAAACCATTGCGAAAAGATTAATCATCTTATCTTTCTTTTCGTATTTGTTTGATTTCAAATTGACTACTGCATTGAATATTGCAATAACTAACAATGCTAATACAATGTATCTTAATCCTGAATGTGCTGCTATTAATCCTTTCATCTCTTCTTTTTTGTTCCAAATATACCTAAAAACAAACAATATGCTTATTCATTGTATATAAATGATTAATTTCGAACTTTAAAATTTCTGAGAACAATGAAAACAGCCCAAGTTCTATCGCTCTTTTTTACGATAATCAGCATTATTTCTTTTGGTCAACTTCCAACACCAAAAAACGGTGTTGTAGAATCCGAACCATCAGCCTATGTTTTACGTAATGCAAAAATTATTGTAGGTCCAAACAACATTATCAAAAAAGGATCAATGGTTGTTCAAGATGGGAAAATTAAAGCAATAGGAAGACAAGTTAAATTTCCAAAAGGTTCTGTCTTGATTGAGATGGAAGGAAAAACAATTGTTCCCTCATTTATTGAAAGCTACTCTTCCATTGGACTTCCGAAACCAGAAGCAAAGAAAGGTTCTTCTCGTCCACAAATAGAGACCAATAAAGCAGGTGCATACTACTGGAACGAAGCTATTCACCCTGAAGTGGATGCAGCTCAACATTTTAAAGTAGACAAAAAGAATTCTGAATTACTTCAGAAAATGGGCTTTTCTGTTGCTGTTACACATATTGATGATGGAATTGCTCGTGGAAGTGGGGTAATAGTTGCTTTGGGTGATTTAGAACATAAGGATGCACTTTTAAAATCAAATGGCGGTGCATACTTCTCTTTTCATAAAGGAGTGTCAAAACAAACATATCCTTCATCGCAAATGGGTTCAATTGCTCTACTACGCCAAGCCTTTCATGATGCACAGTATTACGCAAACAATAAAGAGAATAATCCTGAAAATCTTTCTTTAAATGCATTAAACAACCAATTAGAACATCCATTAATATTTACTGTAGATGATAAACTCGAAGTTTTCAGAGCTAATAAAATTGGAAAAGAGTTTGACCTAAACTTTATTATTGTTGGAGGAGGAAATGAATTTGAACAAATCAACGAATTTAAAGATTGGAAAAATCCAATGATTTTACCAATGAATTTCCCAGATGCTTATGACGTTAATGACCCTTATATTGCTCGACAAATACCATTAGGGGATTTAAAAGAATGGGAATTGGCACCTTCAAACCCTTATTTATTAAAAAAGAACAATGTCACGTTTGCGCTGACTTCAAAAGGTCATAAAAAACCAGAAGATTTTTGGAAAAACTTTCATAAAATGTTAGAAAATGGACTTTCACGAGAAGATGCACTAGCATCTTTAACGACTATTCCAGCAGAAATATTTAAAATCAGTGATCAATTAGGAACTTTAGATGAAGGTAAAATTGCAAGCTTCTCTGTCTTTGATAAAGACCCATTTGAAACGAAGAATGCAGTACTTGAACAGTCATGGTCTGTTGGTAAGCAACATGTTTTAAAAGAAAGATCAGAAATTGACATTCGTGGTAAATACAGAATTAGTCTTCCTGAAACTTCTTATGTTATTGATATCAAAGGAACACCCGAAAAGTTAAACGCTACTGTTCTTACTTATAAAACTAAAGTTGATTCAACGGTTACTCCAGTAAAAACAAAACTTGACACTATAACAGTTAAAGCAGAAGTTAAAGTTGATTTTAGAGATGCGGTAATTCATTTTGATGTAAATGATGATAATTATAAAGGTGTACTAACACTTCACGGAAACTTTAGTCCGAAAATCGATGCTTTCCTTGGTCAGGGACAAATGCCAGATGGAAGATGGGTAAAATGGTCTGGAGTACAACTCTCAAGGTTTAAAGAAAAAGAAGGAGAAGACCTTAAAAACCAAGTGGTAGTTGACACAAATTCTATAGGTAAAGCTTGGTTTCCAAATATGGCTTATGGTTTTGACTCCCTTCCATCGAAAGAAGTTTACGTATTAAGAAATGCAACCTTATGGACGAATGAGAAGGAAGGAATTGTAAAAGAAGGAACTGTTATTATAAAGAATGGAAAAATTGATTTTGTGGGAACAGGGAACTTCACAATTCCAGCCAAAGCAATAGAAATCGATTGTAAGGGAATGCATATTACATCCGGAATTATTGATGAACATTCTCACATAGCGATTTCAAAAGGTGTCAACGAAGGTGGTCAAGCAGTTACCGCCGAAGTGAGTATTGAAGATGTGGTTCGAAACGATGATATTAACATTTACCGTCAGCTTTCAGGAGGAGTAACGACTTCTCAACTTCTACATGGCTCTGCGAATCCGATAGGTGGACAGTCAGCGATTATCAAATTAAAGTGGGGCTACTCTCCACAGGAAATGCTTTTACCAGACGCACCAAAGTTCATTAAGTTTGCATTAGGTGAAAATGTTAAGCAATCCAATTGGGGAGACCATCAGACAATACGTTTTCCACAAACCAGAATGGGAGTTGAACAAGTGTTTTATGATGCTTTTATTCGCGCTGAAGAATACAAGAAAAAATGGAAAGAATACACAGTCTTATCTGCAAAACAAGCAGAAAAAAGAAACATTAAGGCACCTGCAATTGATCTTGAATTAGAAACAGTTTGGGAAATAAAGAATGGTGAACGATTTATCACCTGCCACAGTTATGTTCAAAGTGAAATCAACATGTTAATGAAGGTTGCTGACTCAATGGGCTTCAAGGTAAATACCTTTACTCACATTCTTGAAGGTTATAAATTGGCAGACAAAATGGTAGAGCATGGAGCTGGTGGAAGTACTTTTGCAGATTGGTGGGCATATAAGATGGAAGTGAAAGATGCAATTCCTTATAATGCGAATTTAATGCAGGAACAAGGGGTAGTTGTAGCTATAAACTCTGATGACGCTGAAATGGGAAGAAGATTAAACCAAGAAGCTGCAAAATCTGTTAAATACGGCGGCATGTCTGAAGAGGATGCCTGGAAAATGATTACACTCAATCCTGCTAAACTACTCCATCTAGAAGATAGATTAGGAAGTTTAAAGAAGGGGAAGGACGCTGACATTGTTATTTGGACTACTAATCCATTAAGTATAGAGGCCAGAGTTGTAAAAACCTTTGTCGATGGAGAATTGCTTTATGATGACAGTAAAAGTGTTGACCACTATATTCGTATTCAAAAAGAGAAAGCAAGAATTATTAGTAAAATGCTAGCATCTAACAAAGCAGGCGAGGCAAAGAAACCGTTTGTAAAAAAGAAAGAAAAACATTGGCATTGTGATACTATTGGAGATTAAAAAACGAAGAGATGAAAGCAATTAATTTATTGATAATAATTATCCTAACCGTTTTTATTGGGTTAGCAGGCAAAGCGCAAGATCGCATTCTACTTTCTAAAGCGAAAGTACATATTGGTGATGGAAAAGTCATTAATCAAGGACTCGTAGGAATACAAGGAGAAAATATTATTCTAGTAGAGAATGCACTTACTTATACTATTGATAAAAGTAAGTGGGATACAATAATTGAATTAAAGGGACAAGAGTTATATCCTGGTTTTTTCGCTCCAAACTCTACTTTAGGTCTAACAGAAGTTGATGCAGTAAGAGCAACCCGTGATTTTCACGAAGTCGGTACTTACAACCCTCATATTCGTGCTCTAATTGCTTTTGACGCAGAATCTAAGGTGAGTTCAACAGTAAAGACTAACGGTGTCTTATACGCACAATCTACACCAAGAGGTGGAGTTATTTCTGGAAGTTCCTCAATTATGAAGTTAGAAGCTTGGAACTGGGAAGATGCAGCGGTAAAGAAAGATGATGGAATTCATTTAAACTGGCCTTCTTCAGTGAAAGGAGGAGGTTGGTGGGCTGATCCTTCGCCAAAAAAAATAAACGATGAATACAGCAATCAATTAAAAAATATTCGCGATTTTTTCGAAGCAGCTTTATCTTATAGTAAATCAAACGATAAATATGATGCGAGATTTGAAGCTATGCGTGAGCTTTTCACGGGGGAGAAGAGATTATATATACATGCAAATCAATTGCGTGCATTGTTAGATATTATAGATTTTAAACGTGAATTAAAAATCAACTTCCCAGTAATAGTTGGTGGATATGATGCTTATAAAATCGCTGATCAATTGAAAGATGCAGAGATTCCAATTATATTAAAAGGTGGACACACACTACCTGAGAACGAAGATGACCCTATAGACTTGCCTTACCGCCTACCATTTCTACTTCAAGAGGCAGGGATTTTGTTTTGCATCCAAAATTCAGGAGGAATGGAAGCTATGAATACAAGAAATATTCCGTTTTTAGCTGGAACCGCAATGGCTTACGGGCTAACTGAAGAAGAGGCTATTGCTGCAGTTTCATTAAATACAGCTAAGATTTTAGGCATAGACAAAGTTACGGGAAGCATTACGGTAGGAAAGAAAGCAACTCTTTTCGTAAGTAGCGGTAACGCATTGGATATGCGCACAAATGATTTGACTTTAGGAATGATTCATGGTAAGTTTATTTCATTGACTAACCTTCAGACCGACCTCTATAATAAATACAAACAAAAATACGAGAATCAGAAGAAATGATAAACTACCTGACGATTATTTGCATGGTAAAACAATAGACTGTTTAATAATTCTGAATAGATTGAAACTAAACCACTATGGACTGAAAGTGCCATAGGTTTAGATAAGAATAAAATTCTATAGTTATAAAAAAGACTAGATATTAGATAGTAGACATTAGACTTTTTGTCTAACGTCTACTGTCTGATAAGTTTTTAGAAGCTAAAGCTAGATGCACTAAAGTACATAGTTTTAACTATTTCTGAGACCATTAAAAAAAAGAGCTCATTAAAATAACAAGCTCTTTCTAAAAACTTTAACCTTACAAAGGTTGATACTTATAGACCGTCAAGTGAAACTTTCTTTTTCGCTTCCACTCTTTCTGGAGTCTCTTCAGCTTTTTGCTCAGTGTTTAATTGAATTTTCTTTTTTGCTTCCACTCTAGTTTCTTCAACAACTTCTTCAGCTTTTTCAGTAACGTTCTTTTTGGCTGTTGTACTTTCTTCTTTAACCTCTTCGATTACTTCTTCTTCTACTTCCTCTATTTCTTCAATAGCCTCTTCAACCGTTTCCTCAATAGCGTCAACTGAATCTTCTACTTCAGACTCAACCGCATCTGATCCACATGAAGCAATTGCAAAAGTCATTGCAAAAGCAGTAGCGAACATAAATACTTTTTTCATAAAATTTATTTTTTAGTTTACAATTATTAGATTGTTCCAAATATATAAATATTTTATCAAGTGAAGAAACATGATAATTAAAACTAGTGATTAGCTAATACTTATATATACAGCAGAAACTTTCAATAAAAAAAGTTATCTCATATAAAACGACCAATAAAACCATCTTCAGCATCAATTTTCTAAAGTAATTAGAAAGCAGATTAATAATAAAAAATCAAAACAAAGGTTACACTTAAACAAATTGGAACAGAATATCGGAGTGAAAGGTGTTTATTCTAAGGATAGCTTTGTACCTTTGTAAGTAATCAAAACAATAGTTATGGATATTCAAAAAATACGTACTCAGTTCCCTATCTTAAAGGAAAAGATTCATGGGAAGCCATTAATATATTTTGACAACGGAGCTACGACACAAAAGCCACTATCTGTAATTAATCGAATAAGCGATTATTACTCAAAAGAAAATGCGAATATTCACCGTGGAGTTCACACATTGAGTCAGGAAGCAACAACTGCTTATGAAAATGCTCGAACTACAATTCAGAAATATATAGGAGCAAAAGAAAATCACGAGATAATATTTACTAAAGGAACCACAGACAGTATAAATTTAGTTGCTTTTTCATTTGGAGAATTACTCAATGCAGGAGATGAAGTTATTATTTCTGCAATGGAACACCATTCAAACATTGTTCCTTGGCAGATGCTATGCGAACGCAAAGGGTGTAAATTACGTGTAATTCCTATGGATGAAAAAGGTGATTTAATACTGGATACTTATAACAGTTTACTTTCTTCAAAAACTAAGCTTGTAGCAGTCACACATATTTCAAATTCCTTAGGAACAGTAAACGATGTAAAGTACATCATTGAAAAAGCACATGCTGTTGGAGCAAAAGTTTTAATTGATGGGGCACAAAGTATCCAGCATATTCAAGTAAATGTACAAGAGCTAGATTGTGATTTTTATGCATTTTCAGGCCACAAAATATTTGGACCTACAGGGATCGGAGTATTATATGGAAAAGAAGAGGTTTTAAATCAAATGCCTCCATACCAAGGTGGCGGAGACATGATTAAAGAAGTGAGACTCGACAAGTCTACCTACAATACCTTACCTCATAAGTTTGAAGCAGGTACACCAAATATTTCAGGAGGAATTGGACTAGGTACAGCTTTTGAATTCTTAAATTCATTAGACATGAAAAAGGTCGTAGCGCACGAACAAGAACTACTTGATTATGCAACAGCAGCCTTAGAAAAAATAGAAGGAATTCAATTTTATGGGCAAGCTAAAGAAAAAACAAGTTTGATTTCATTCCTTATTGAAGGATTACATCCTTATGATGTAGGAACTTTATTAGATAAAATGGGAGTTGCTGTCAGAACTGGTCATCATTGTACGCAACCTATAATGGATCAATTTTGTATCCCTGGAACTATCCGTGCTTCATTTGCACTATACAATACCAAAGAAGAAATTGATGTGTTTATTGCTGCGCTAAACAGAATAATACCAATGCTTAAAAATTAAAATTAACGTTATGACTATCCAAGAGAAAGAACAAGAAATTATAGACGAATTTGCCATCTACGATGATTGGATGGATAAATATGAATACATTATTGAATTAGGGAAAGAACTCCCTTTAATTGAAGAACAATATAAAACTGAAGATCGACTGATTAAAGGTTGTCAATCTCAGGTTTGGTTGCATGCAGACTGCAAAGACAATAAAATGAGCTTTACTGCTGATTCAGATGCGATTATTACCAAAGGAATTATTGCATTATTAATACGCGTTGTAAACAATGAATCTCCTGCAGATGTAGCGAGATCTGACTTTCGTTTCATCAAAGAAATTGGCTTACAAGAACATTTATCTCCTACGCGATCTAATGGATTAGTAAGCATGGTTAAAGACATGAAGTTAAGCGCCCTAAAAGCAGTTAAATAGAAATGAAAAGATTTAAAATAATTTACATCTCATTGTTTTTAACTTTATTTCTTTTCAGCTGTGAAGATCCAGAGCTAGATGCTTTAATGAGTGATTATTGCGATTGTATTAGCGAATCAAGATACGATGAGTTTAAGCATATGGAATGCGTTGAGAAAATGGATTCTATCAAAGCTAAATATGCGGGAAATCCTCGTAAAATTAATAAGGTGCTGGAAAAAACAGATGAGTGTTATTAACCCTCTATCCCATTTAAAAAATTGGCTAGGTTTGCGTTTTTAGCTACCTTATCGTTTCCTAAAATAAGGAGCGTACGCGGTCTGTTTCTATCTAACCACATATTAAAATTTGAGTTGGTTGCAGCAAGCGTTCCATTTAAGTCAACTTTATGTACTGCTTTATTGTCTTTACCCAGTACTTCTTGTGTTTCATCATCATCTTTTGAAAAGTTGTGATTTTCATGAAACAAGACAACACCATCAATAAGACTACTCAGCTCATTATTTTTTTGTTCTGTTAGAACCACATGAATACGCTTATCCTCAGCCCATTCTCCAATGGCTTTTCCAAACTTATTGTTTTCAATAACGTATATGGTCTCTATTTTCATTCTAAAAATCAATTAAACATTCAAAAAGACTGCACAAAATCAGGCACAAAAATAATGACTTCTACTTAATATCAAACTAAAAACAGATATTAAAATATTAAAACTGTATCCTAATATTGACAGGTATTATTTAGTAAAAAAAATTATTCTCCCTCTAATTCAATAAACTTATAACCTACCCCTTTTACTGTCTGAATATAATGCGCTCCTAGCTTTTCTCTCAGCTTTCTTATGTGCACATCAATGGTTCTGTTTCCAACAATTATACCCTCTCCCCAAACAGCAGAAAGAATATCATCTCGTTCAAATACAAATCCCGGTTTAGAATTAAGCAAGACCAAAAGTTCAAACTCTTTTCGGGGTAAATGAATCACCTCATTGTTAAGTGTCACAATATACTTTTCACGGTTAATCCTTAGCCCATTATTGTCTTCTGTCTTACGTGATTTTAGTCCGTTTCTTCGGAACAAAGCATTAATTCTACTAATTAAAACTTTCGGCTTAAGTGGTTTTGCAATATAATCATCGGCTCCAGCATCCAAACCAGCAACCTGACTATAATCTTCATTTCTAGCGGTAAGAAAACAAATCAATACATCATCATACAGTTTTTCTTTACGAATAAGCTCACAAACTTCTATCCCGTCCATTACCGGCATCATAACATCCAATAAAACTAAATTAATTTTGGACTTATTCTCTTCTAAAACAGCTAATCCTTCCTTACCATTGGCAGCCATAAAGGTTAGAAATCCGTTTTTTGTAAGATTATACTCTAACAATTCACGAATTTCCTCTTCATCATCTATGATTAATACGCCCTTCATTAGATATAATTTATTTACTACAAAGATAGAAAATCAAATCAACCCGTTAAGCATTAATTGTCAAACATCTTAAAATTATTTTATGTTTATTTATGATTTTAGAAATGAAATCATAGGTTTTCTCCTTCAATAATTCCTATCTTACAAACAAATCTAAAATTGAAACTTATGAGAAAAATATTAATTTTTACAAGTATCATAATGCTAGCTACCTTTTCACATGCCCAAAGTTATGGATCAGGAATTGGTGTTAAAGCATTAAGCCCAGGGGGAGGACCTTTTGGAGGAGCTGGTATAAACTACAAAGTATTTATCGGAGGTGGTAGCGCTTTAGACATTACAGTAGGGGGAGCTTCACGTCATCTTACAGGTCAATTGCTATATGAATGGCAAAAAGAAACGGGCTGGACAAGTGGCTTGGATTGGTATATTGGTTTAGGAGGAACTTTAGGTATATGGAGTAGTAACTACTATTATGATGTGGATGATGACTATTGGAAACATAATAAGTATTACAAGCAAAAATACAAAAGTGGTTTTTTCTTAGGGGCTGATTTAGTTGTCGGTCTAGATTTCAATTTGGAACCAAACACAGGTGTTCCAATTGGTATTTCTTTAGAAGCTGGGCCTAGTGTTGGAATCGTTAACAGTGGAGGTTTCGGATGGAACTCTGCACTTGCAGTAAGATACATTATCAACTAGAAAGTGAATAAAATTATATTAAAAACGCCCAGCAAACATATTTGCTGGGCGTTTTTATATCTATAATGAATTCAGAAGGACTATTCAACGTAACTTAAACGTAACATATTTGACTTTCCTTTTGCCTCAATTGGCATTGAAGCAACATTAATTACTAACTCACCTTCTTTAATAAGTCCTTTGTCTTTAAGAATATACTTAATGTCTGCAATCGTATGATCAGTACTTACCATTTTGTCATAAAAGATTGCACGTACACCCCAAACTAAATTAAGTTGGGTCAATATCTCTTTGTTACTTGTAAATACAAAGATTTGAGATTTTGGTCGTTGAGACGCAATTTTATATGCAGTATAACCAGAAAATGACATGGTAACAATTGCTTTTGCATCTACCCGATTTCCTAATCTTGTAGCATTAAAACAAATAGAATCAGAAATAAAACGTTCCTGGTTTTTCTCTGGCGCCTCTTCTTTGTAATAAATCAAATCAGACTCTTCAATCTTTGATACAATTTTACTCATTGCCTGAATTACTAAAACAGGATGTTTTCCTACGGAAGTTTCACCTGATAACATTACCGCATCAGCACCATCCAACACCGCATTTGCAACGTCATTCACCTCTGCTCTTGTTGGAGTGTAATCTTCAATCATACTCTCCATCATTTGTGTTGCCACAATAATTGGTTTAGCATGTAAATAACACTTCTTAATTAGCATTTTTTGAACCAAAGGCACATCTTCCATTGGAATTTCAACACCTAAATCTCCACGTGCAACCATTATCGCATCAGTTTCTCGAATAATTCCATCGATATCCTTAATTGCTTCTGGCTTTTCAATTTTAGCTACAATCTTAGCTTTGTTATGGTGTTTACTAATGATGTGCTTTAATTCAATAATGTCACGTGCAGAACGAACAAACGAAAGTCCAATCCAATCTACATTATGATCCATTGCAAACTGTAAATCCTCTCTGTCCTTCTCAGTTAATGAAGGCAAAGAAATCACAGTATTTGGTAAATTAACTCCCTTGTTTGAGGAAAGAATTCCACCGTGATTAACTACAGCTTGAATTACTTTTCCATCTGTAGAAATCACTTCTAGTTCAAGTTTACCATCATCTAAGCGGATGCGTTCACCTGCATTAATATCTTCAGCTAACTGAGCATAATTAATTGCAAACTTTTCACTTGTTCCAAGCACATCCTCTTCGGTTACAATTTCAACTTTAGCTCCCGGAATAAGATCTACTCCATTGTTTTCCATTTCACGAGTTCGAATCTTTGGACCTTGTAAATCAGCTAAAATCGCTATATTTAATCCTGTTTCTTCGTTGAGTTCTCGTATAATATTGATTACTTTTTCATGATCCTCATAAGAACCATGTGAAAAATTGATACGCGCAACATTCATTCCCTGCTCCATCATTTCTCTCAAAATCTCTTTTGAAGAAGATGCAGGACCTAAAGTGGCTACAATTTTTGTTCTTTTCATTGTTTTCATTCTTTTTATCTTAATTGAATTTCAATTGTTGTGTACAACATTAAAATATAAACTTATTAGCTGACTTCAATTCGTAGGGGTCGAAAATAAATGCTGTTAAAATACATGATATTTCTTTTAACTCTGCCAAAAGAACATCTACATCAATTACACCAGCTTCTTTAACCACTAGGAAGAAATCAATTTGGGCTTTTTCAGGCACCAGAAACTTTCCTTCGTTTTTATTTTGTATCAAATAATAACTCACATTTTCCTCTTCATCTATCCACTCATAAAGTGAATGTGATGAAGTAATTACTCCTTTTTTTCCAGAAACCATAAAAGGCTCATTGGATTTCTGTAGGCGCAATCCAATGCGTTCATTTATCGACCAGCAGACTCTGTAATCGCCTTGATGACTACATAAGCCTATTAAATCATAATTAAAATCATCTTCTAAACTTAAGGTGTACTTCGCCATAAAATATAACTCAACAAGATACCAAATTTAATAAAAATTAGGCGAGGAACCGTGTTAAATCTATATTAATTCATCTTCTCTATACGGTACCAAACAAGAGGATTCTTGTCTTTTTCTGGAATGAGAATTGGGTGGACTAACTTGAGCTTACCAAATATTGAGCTGCGCAACTCGACTTGAGATATCAAATCTTGGTCAACATATCCGTAAAAGAGTATACGGTACTTTGTAAACGACTGTAGACCTTCTACCTGTAGTTTTTGGGGCCTCCAAGTAACATCAACTAATGTTGTGTAAAAAGAATCGTTGAGTGCACAAGCTGTCTCCTGAATTTGCTCTAATGGATTGCCAGAGGCAGTACTAATATTGAAGGTTCTATTATACACGTAACCTGCTACTGTTGTTCGGTCTTTACCAATTATATACTGTGTTTCAACTAAGTCTTTTAAAGAGCGCTTAAAATTTGATTTTTGGCTTCCTATAACCTCTTTCTCAGATAAAAGCTTTAGAAACCAATCGCTATTATAATAGTCTTTTGCTGCAATAATCCTAGGCCATGAAGCCGTTTCGTCTCGATTTACCTCATTATTTACAACAAAAGCAGCCCACACATAATGAGCGATTACTCCAGTATAAGGATACCGCATAATATCTAAATAATGTCCTTGGTAATCTGAACATTGATGTGTTCCATCTCCATGATCAGACTCACCCATAATAACAGGTTTTCCATAGGTATTTTTCAATCTTTCAACAACACAAGCCATTGAATTCACACCATCCTCACACTCATTGTTATTATTCGATTTAGAAGAAATTATTTTCTCTGGACTTTTAGAATAATATGAAATCGTAATTAAATCTATGTTGTCTAAATACCATGTACTATCAATAAAATCAGGAGTACCATCTGTATAATGAGAATATATATTTGTACTGCCTACTGGAAAACGACCAACAGCACTCAAAAGGTGTTGTTTATACTGAAGAGAATCTAAAATATAGCTAGACATCTGTTTATGGTATTCATAAACAGCTTTTCTTGCAGTATCCCCCTCGGGAGTTAATTCATCATAAGGTGTTTCTCCAACGTAAGTATTTTCATTAATGTGCCAGGGTTCACAAAGCAATTCTATATTTGAAATACTGGTAGAGTAACCCCATCTTGCCATAATATAGCGTGTTCTTTGTTTTAAATATCGCATCCCTGTTTTAGTTAGGAACATATCCGATGGGGTTTTGCTATTCAAAATGCGTGAATATCCTGAAATTTCATTGGGATCTTTGTAAGGCCAAGCTGTTTCATCATGCCAGTAATCAGAATAATCATATCTGAATTGATGATAATCTCCTAACTTCATGAAAAAAGAATGGTACATTAAATCAAATTGAATGAGCGTGTTATTGTTTTCACACAATTCAAATAGTTGATCAATTTCCCAAGCATAGTTTTGTCTTTCTTGATAATTCCCTACTTCTTCGAATTCAATTTCTGTGGAGCTAGGATGAAGAAACATTCTGAAATATTCACCTCCTTCAGAAATATATTGCCTTACCTGATTTCTATATTCTTCCCATGCCAAAACATCAAGTGTCTCTTCCTTATTGAGACTGTACAATAAGTTGTTTTTGTTGTAAGGAAAAGGCAGGTTTACTCCAGTAGGAACAATGATTTTTCCTTCTCTTTCTAAATATTGCGCTTCTTTATTAAGTGTAACGTGGCCTTTAAATTGTGAGTCAACAACCTGAAAATGCTTTGCACTGGAAAAATAAGTCGGCTGACCTTTAATATCGACTTGTATAACTACCTCCCATTCCCCGAGATGAGTTGGAGCGTATCTCACTCTAAATGGTAAATTTGTTTTAAGGTCATCCCATCGATTAGCATCTAGGTTTCTCTCCATTTCTGTATACCAAAAGCCTATTGAGGTAAATTCTTCTTCTCCTGAAAGGTGCTTAAAATGTGCTTTTACATCAACATCCCAACTCACGAATGGATTTAACCCTGTTCGTTTATGTGGCCTTCCCCTTAAGTAATCTCCTATCTTACCAAGAATTGAATCAGGAAGCGTTAAACCGAGTTCTAGTCGTGCATTTTTGCTAATACTATTCGAATCTTGATTTATAAATTCAAAATCTATGTTTGGTTGATTCTGAGAAAGGATAAAAAAAGGGATGAAAACAAAAATCAATCTTAAAAATCGCATAATTTAAGTCTTTGACTTTTAAAGATAATCATTTTAATGAATAAAGAACCGGACGACTAGGAGCTGCATCATTTTCAAATGGTGCTACTTGTAAGTTCAACAGATACTCTCCATCTTCTACCGTATTTGGAACAAAAATCATTTCTGTAATTGTTCTGTCAAAACGCGGATTATTAGGAACCTCCCAAAATCCATGATGAAAAGCTAATTTGCCGCCATCTAACTCTTTATCCACGCTTGGTAAGTCTATCAACAAGTGTTTAACCTCTAATTCATTTAATATATCTAAACAAGAAATATCTATAAAGGGAGGGTTTGTTGAAGAATAGTTCTTTGATTTTTTCTCTAGTGTATTGGGTAAGGTCTTAATGATTAAAGCTTCAATCGAAATATATTGCTTTAAATCTTTGAGCTGACTTGGCATAATAATAAAGTCATCACCTTTTCTTTGAGGTGTCACAGTAATAACTACTGCTTTAAAGAAAAATTGTTTCAGGTTATCATTAATGGAGTACACTTCTGGAGTAATGTGTCCTAGACATTCTGTATGTGTTCCATGTCCGTGTGGATTGAAAAATATATTACGAAAGTTAACCGCTCCACCATCTTTCACAGACCCAATCCAACCATCCTCCATTACCGGAACAAACTTCGGTGGCTTTACATACCAAGCCAATGGGTTTTTCTCATTATCAGACAAAGGAATAGATAGGTCAATTCCTTGACTCAAATTAATTTCTTTTCCCTGTTCAGTTTTAACGATCATGTGCTGATTAATTTGGCAAAGCTCTTAAAAGTTGTTGGTAACGCGCTTTATATGTTTCTGTTCCTGTACAACCTAGTGCTGTTGACTGGTTATAGAAGTATTCAATTCTATTGTCAGGACTTGGGTGTGTACTTAACCATTCTGGCACTGATACACCACCTTCTGCTTCAATTTTCTCAAAGAACTTAGCTCCCCCCGCCGCAACATAATCAGTTGCACACAGATAAGTTACAGATGCTTTATCAGCTTCTGTTTCATGAGTACGAGAAAATTTCAATCCAATAATACTCGCTGTCAAATCCTTAATTAGCGCACGGTCACCAGCTAAAAAATTAAGCAAAGTTTCTACACCATATAGCTTTGTCATTTGACGTGTTGAGTGGCGCAAATCAGCATGTCCAATCTCATGTGCCAAAACACCTGCTAGTTGTTCTTCTGAATCGAGGTATTTCATCAGTCCAGTATATACGTATATATATCCTCCGGGAGTACAGAATGCATTCTTAGTATTATCATCATGAATAATTCTTAAACGCCAAACAAAATCATTTTTGTGTTGAACTTGTCCAGAGTTTAAAATCTTGTTTCGCATATCATACAAGTACTTATACGCAGTTGAATACCTTGCACTATCTAATATGGGATATTCTTTAGAATTACTCTCAATTTCCATCGCTACTTGTTTTCCTAATTCTCTATCGTTTTCAATGGTAAATAAATTGAATTCTGACATGAATTTTTTAGTACTTCCACAACCGTTTAGCATTAGTATCGAAGAGAACAGTAGACTTATAAAGATATATTTTTTCATTTTTGAGATTTAATTTATGGATAAAAATAAATACTAATTATTTGAGTTGCAAGTCCCAAGAGATATCCTGCACTAATTTCTTTAATAGAGTGGGCTTTTAGAATTAATCGAGCAGACAAAACTATTCCTCCCAAAAGCAAAATAGAACTGAGGGTGATCAAAGGCACCTGATCTAGTTGTAAAGCGTACATGTAAATAAAACCAAAAAGTGCCCCCATCCCCATTGCATGAAGACTGATTTTCATCCTTTTAGTTATAAAGTAAGAACAGAAAGAAGCAATCGCTCCACCTAGAACCATTGCTTTAATTATAGACGGAATAAACGCTCCTTCTTCTTGAAAATGTAGGAAAGAGTATAGCACTAAACAATAAAAAGTCATTATTGCAATAGGTGTCAACCGTTCTTCGGCATTTTCCATTTGTAATGAAGAGATGGTCTTGTTTAGCTTTAAAACAATAAATGACAAGCCTGGGGCAAGAACTATAAAAACAAGAAACAATAAAAGGAAGAGGAACTTAGCCTCTGGATACAGCAAGTATAAAGATTCAGTTGCTACAAAAGACTTTGATTGAACAGGTAGATATAAAACGACTAACAATCCATAAATGGGCGTAAATAAAGGTAAAAACAACCAGGAAATAAATGAAGCAAATCCTTTCATTAAAGTTCTTTTCTTAATCTAGCAACAGGAATGTTTAACTGTTCACGATATTTAGCGACAGTTCTTCGTGCAATGTTATAGCCCTTGTCTTTGAGTAGTTTTGCTAATTTTTCATCTGTCAAGGGTTTCTTTTTGTTTTCATCATCTACTGCTTCAAGTAAGATTTGCTTTACCTCTCGGGTAGAAACCTCTTCACCTGAATCCGTTGATAAAGACTCTGAAAAGAAATGCTTGAGTGAAAATGTTCCGTATTGTGTTTGCACATACTTTGAATTGGCAACACGAGAAATGGTCGATATATCTAAATCTACTATTTCTGCAATATCTTTTAAAATCATGGGACGCAATTGAGTGTCATCACCTGTTAAGAAATATTCTTTTTGGTAATTCATAATTGCTGTCATAGTAGAGAACAACGTGTTTTGTCGTTGTTGTATCGCATCTATAAACCATTTTGCAGAATCTAATTTACTCTTTACAAAAGTCAATGCTTCTTTATCAGATTTATTCAGCTTTGCACCCTCAGAATAGTTTTGAAGCATCTGCTTATACCCTTGACTAATCTTTAAATCCGGAGCATTTCTACCATTCAAAGTAAGTACAAGCTTTCCATCTTCTTCTACTATCTGAAAGTCGGGAACTACTTGTTGTAAAGATTTTGATGATTCTTTAAGTGATCCTCCTGGCTTAGGATTCAAGCGAATAATTTCATGTACTGCCTCCTTAAGGTTTTCCTCAGTAATTTCCATTCGCTGAATGATTTTTTGATAATGCTTTTTTGTAAACTCATCAAAATAATCATGTAAAATTTTCAAAGCAGTATATCGTGTAATATCACCATCCTGCCTTCTTTCCATTTGAAGAATAAGACATTCCTGCAAATCCCTTGCTCCTACTCCTGGAGGGTCTAACTGTTGAACATGCTTTAAGACATGCTCTAAATCTTCTTCTGTTGTTATTAAGTTTTGTGAGAAAGCTAAGTCATCAACAATCGATTCTAAGTCACGTTCTAAGTATCCTGCATCATCTAAACTACCTATTAAATAAGTAGCAATAGTCACTTCTTCTTCTGTTAGAACTTGCATATTGAGTTGACTCAACATTCGTTCTTGGAAAGACTTTCCTGAAGATAGTGGCATTGACCTTTCTTCATCGTCTTTACTCTTATTTGAAATGCTCGTTTTATAGGCAGGTTCATCGTCACCTATATAATCATCAATATCAAAATCTCTCTCATCTTCTACATCCTCTTCGTATTCTTCTTGCTCAAAATCATCTTCATCCTCTTCTTTTCCTTCTTCTAATGCAGGATTCACCTCTAATTCTTGCTTGATACGTTGATCAAGCTCCATAGTCGGCACCTGCAACAACTTCATCAATTGAATTTGTTGCGGTGAGAGCTTTTGCTCCATCTTTTGGGAAAAGGACTGTTTTAATGCCATAATAGATTGTATTCTACGCTTAAGTTAAATATAATTATCTTATTCCATCTACTTTCTTCCTAAAAATCAGCATTACCTGGTGTTCTTGGGAAAGGTATTACATCACGGATATTGGTCATTCCTGTTGAGAACATAACCATACGCTCAAATCCTAGGCCAAATCCTGCATGTGGAACACTTCCAAACTTACGAGAATCTAAATACCACCAGATTTCTTCCTCACTTATATTAAAGTCAGCACATTTCTTCTTCAAAACATCCATGCGTTCTTCACGTTGTGATCCTCCAACGATTTCTCCAATTCCAGGAAACAAGACATCCATTGCTGCAACTGTTTTCCCATCGTCGTTTTGACGCATATAGAACGCTTTAATTTCAGCAGGATAATCAGTAAGGATGACTGGACATTTGAATTCTTTCTCTACTAAATAGCGCTCATGCTCAGAGTGTAAATCTACTCCCCACTCTACATCAAACTTAAACTGTTTTTTCTTAAATGGTTTAGAGTTTCTAAGAATTTCAATTGCTTCAGTATAGGTGATGCGTTTAAATTCATTATTCACAACGAATTCTAATCTTTCAATTAAACTCAGTGGATTTCTATCTTTTTCAGGTTTTTGTTTTTGCTCTTGTTGATCTCTATCATTTAAGAATTTGATATCGTCTGGATAAAACTCAAGTACATAATTACACAAATATTTTAAAAACTCTTCAGTTAAATCCATGTTGTCTTTCAGGTCATTAAAAGCGACCTCTGGTTCAATCATCCAAAACTCAGCCAAGTGACGAGAAGTATTTGAGTTCTCGGCTCTAAATGTTGGTCCAAAAGTATAAACCTGTCCTAATGCCAACGCACCAAGCTCTGCTTCTAACTGTCCAGAAACAGTAAGATTTACAGCTTTTCCAAAAAAGTCTTGACTATAGTCCACTTTTTCGTCTTCAGTTTTTGGCACTTGATTTAAGTCTAAGTGGGTAACATGAAACATTTCTCCAGCACCTTCTGCATCTGAAGAAGTAATAATTGGTGTATGAAGATTATAAAATCCTTTGTCATTAAAGAATTTATGAATAGCGAATGTCAACCCATGACGAATTCTAAACACAGCTCCAAAAGTATTCGTTCTAAATCGCAAATGTGCTTGTTCTCTTAGAAATTCAAGACTGTGTTTTTTAGGCTGCATTACAGTTTTCTGAACATCATCTGGATTTGCTTCTCCAAGAATAATCACTTCATCAACAGCAATTTCTTTTGACTGTCCTTTTCCTTCAGACTCAATTAAAGTTCCACGCACCTCAACCGCTGCTGCAGTATTTATCTTTTTTAGGATTGCTTCATCAAAATTTTCATATTCAATTACGGCTTGGATATTATTGATTGTTGACCCATCATTTATTTGGATAAAACGATTGCTTCGGAAAGCACGTACCCAACCTTTTACAATAACTTTTTCGCCTACTTTAGACGATTCCAATAACGCTTTAACTTTCGTATGTTTCATTGTTTCAATTTTGACTTATGCAAAAATAGAAAGTTTCGGGATATAGTGGTTGGATTTTTAGGATTTGGTGTGTTGGTAATTCAAAAAGAAGTAAATTACGCGGAAGTGCGCAAAGAACAGTTAAGGTGAGTAAGAATAAAAAATCATGATTAGTAGAGTATTCACTTTTCTAACGTAAGAATAATCGCCACCTCTATTTAATTAACATAGATTTAATCATCAATTAATCCTCTATTTCACTATATTCGATACATTGAATTCAAATCTGATATTAAATATTACAATAATAAATGAACGATCTAAAACTGACTAAAGCACAAGAAGCAACACAGGCTATTGAGCGGATTTATGTAACCATGCGCCATCTTTTTAATAGAGGGTATTATAAGCCTATGGGGATTTCAGGAACAACATTAAGAGAGAGTTTACTGGCTTTAGAACCTGAAATTTATGGAACAATTGGTGAGAACAAGGTTGAATTAAATGGATTGGTTTATGTTTTAGACCGTCTTCCCTATGGCATTGAAGAATGTCAGATTATCAACCTTACGGGAGATGAGGGATATGAATTATCACATTTAAAATCAATTATCCCTCCAAAAAGAAGAAGAAATTGTTACCGAATCGACAAAAATCAGATGAATGTTGAAATTACGCGTGGTCGATCTGATATTTACGATATTCTTACCCACCTTACTTTTTTATTTATTGAATCGCATAAAATTGCAAATCGTGTAGTGGTTAACGACAAAAGTCAACTCACCCAAGAATGGTTAAAGTTTGAATCTATTATTAATCAAAAAGAAATAAACAATGAGGATTTAGAAGTTGCAATGGTACATGCTGCCAATATCCTAGGAAGAACTTTTGAAGAGGTCTTGGCAGTTAGCAAGGTACTCAATACTAAAGAAATTCCAAACCGATTTCTGCATGTCGTTTATTGGCTAGGAAGACTTGCTATTGATGAAGTATTAGATGTTAACATAAGAATCATTTTATTCAGTCCAGTACTTCAAGAAAGAACTGGACATCATATACATGGAGAAAGATGGGCAAATAGGATTAAAAGAGAGCTTGAAAATCAAAATCTGATAGACCGTCCCGTTCATATTATAAGTGCCAATATGCACAGTGTTATGAACTATCTTTTTAGCAAGCAAGTCCTAACTCAACAAAATGAAACACTAAACAAAAGAGAATTTTTCGAACGTTTAAGTCAAGCTGAAAACGAAAAAGATAGAAAACAGATTACTGATTTAGCCTTAAAACAAGGTATGACATATTTAGCTGATCAATCAGGGACTAACATTGATGTTCAAATATTTGATCTTTCCAAGGTTGATTTTAGTCATAGCTACCTATGTGATACAACTATAAGCAGTGACTCAGTAATTATTGTAATGGATTATGCCTTTGGTGAACAAGCATTCGAAACGATGGATGAATTACTGAAACCATATAAAAAAGGAATTAATGGTCCTGTAAAGCTAAACGTTCAGTCTGTTTCAATTATGGGAAAGGCTGGAATTCTAAAAGGTGGAAAAGGAGATATTATGATTCCACATGCTCATATTTTTGAAGGAACAACAGATAATTATCCTTTTAAGAATGAGATTTCTCTTGCAGACTTTAAGGATGAAGACATAAAAGCTACGGACGGGAATATGATTACTGTTCTTGGAACATCGTTACAGAACAAAGAAATGCTGAGCTACTTTAAAAAATCTACTTGGAAAGTAATTGGATTAGAAATGGAAGGTGCACATTATCAAAAAGCAATTCAGGCAGCTTCTAAGATTAGAAATAGTGTAAATCATGACCTTAAGGTTAGGTACGCTTATTATGCTTCGGATAACCCATTAGAAACTGGAAGTACTTTGGCTTCTGGTGGACTTGGGTTAACAGGTGTAAAACCGACGTACTTGATTACAGAGAAGTTTTTAAAACAAATCGTTTGACAGGCGATATAAAGTAATGATAAATTATTAATGGGTTGAGCACAGTAATTACTCTTTTTTCAAAACGTTTCAATTACAAAGCTAATTTTTCAATCGCTTCAATAGTTGATGAATCATCAACGCCTAATCCTTCTTTTTGGTGGACTAAAACTCCCTCTTGATCAAACACACTAATGATATTCGAATGAGAGAAATCAATAGGAGAAATACGTTTATAACTCACTGCAAGAACAGCTGCAAATTCTCGTGTGTCTTCAATATCTCCGCGTAAGAAAACCCATTGGTCGTTATCCATTTCGTTTTCTATAGCAAATTCTTTCATTCTTTCAGGAGTATCCACTTCTGGATCTATACTTACAAATACATATTTCACTTGCTTATTTGCTTTATCACTCACTTTTTCATGAATACGTCTAACATCAGCAATAAGTCTAGGACAAGCAGCTTTACAAGTTGTGTAGATCATCACTGCGACAACAATATCACCTTTTAAATCTTCAAGTTTTATGTCTTCGTTATTTTGATTTGTCCAATCGGAAGGAAGGTTATAAACTGATAGTTCAGGCAGTTCACCTGTGAATTCCTTTTTTTCTGTTTCCAACTCAGTTTCTTCTTCAGCAATTAATTCTTCTTCACTTTCTGAACAACTATACAGCATTCCTAAAGAAAATAATACTGTTAAACTTAATATGATATATCTTTTCATTGCTTTTATTTTATTGATTTAGCACATCTAAATCCTAAGTTTCTAACTGAATAATTGGCTTTAAGACTACCGCGCATTGCGTATCTCATAAAAGCTGCGTAATTCATAAGGTCTGAAGACCCAAGTGCAGCACCTCCACAAAATAAATTTTGATTTCCACCATCCACATCACTTCTAGATTCACCTGTAATTAGAACAGAATTAAAATCTTGTGTCCATTCCCAAACTAATCCATGCATATCATAAACCCCCCAAAAGTTTTTGAAAGTACTTCCAACTTTCTGATTGTAAGAGTTTGGTTTTTCATACCAACTTAAGATAAACTTATTATATTCCTCTTTTGTACGTGCATCAACTCTTTTTTCATCTGCCATTCCAACATACTCCCACTCGTCAAGAGTAGGTAATCTTTTACCTAAACATTCGCAATATTTTTTTGCAGCAAACCATGAAACATTTGTCATTGGCCCATCTGGAAGTTCATTATCCTTTAAATTTAAATCATCTTTAAAATGTCTCATGTAATTATCATCTGCAAAGAGTGCAATTACATTAGATTTTCTCCACTTTGGATTATCCTTTAGAAACTGAACGTACTCTGCATTTGTAACAGGATAAACATCAATCTTAAAGTTCTCTACCCTAACTGGAGTAGAATCTGTTCCATAAAGTGGAGTATAAACACCTCCTTTAATTAAAGCCATGTTCTCCTTTTGCCCATAGCTAATGAGAGAGAAAAATATAATTACTACTATAGTTACAAATTTGGAAAACATGACTTTAAATTTTAATTATTAATATCTACTTACTACGTACTTTCTTTACCATATCAGTTGTAACTTCAGTACCGTTGTTACCCCAGCTATTATAAACAAAAGTCATTACAGAAGCAACTTCTTCGTCAGTTAAATTTTGAGCAGTCATCACGCTGTTATACTTTTCACCGTTTACAACGATCTCTCCGCTCATACCTCTCAGTACAATGTTAATTGCACGATCTACATCCGCATTTAAGTAATCTGCTTTAGCTAAAGGAGGGAATGCACCTGCAATACCTTCTCCATTCGCTTGGTGACAAGCAAAACAAGTTGATCCGTAAAGTTTTTTACCCAAAGCCATTTTTTCTGCTTTACTCTTCTCAGCAACTGGCGCTGCTGGTTCTTTATCCTCTACAGGCATAGACTGAATAGTTCCACCTTCAGGCAAGTAAATCCCTTCTTGAATAGTTCCTGAATAGATTTTTGGATTTTCTGGTCCAGTCACATTCATAACTCCAAGTGCTCCTTTATTAAAGGCTCTAAAAATAGAGTGATCAACTAAAACTAATTCACCAGGTACATCAACTTTGAACTCAATCATTGCTGCTCCTCCTGCAGGAACTAGTGTTGTTTGAACATCTTCGTTAACAAGAGTTCCAGCTTCCACAGTAACCCTGTCGAAAATCTCCCCGATTATATGGAAAGATGAAACCAAGTTTGGTCCACCGTTACCAAAAAATATACGAACAGTTTCTCCAACTTTTGCTGTTAAAGCGTCTTCACCTGATAATGCTCCTACTTTTCCGTTAAAAACAACGTAGTCTGCTTTTTCATCAATGGCCTTCTGCATGTCAAAGGCTTGAAGACCTTGCTCTCCGTATTTCCCTTCTGTATAGAAGTCACCTTGCATTACGTAGTATTCTTTATCAACTGGTGGTAAACCTTCTTCTGGTTCAACCAGGATCAACCCATACATTCCGTTAGCAATATGCATTCCTACTGGTGCAGTGGCACAGTGGTAAACATAAAGTCCAGGCTTAAGTGTTTTAAAAGAGAACACAATCTCACGACCTGGTGCAACAAAAGAAGAAACCGCTCCACCTCCTGGTCCTGTCACTGCGTGAAGGTCAATATTGTGTGGTAGCTTGTTGTCTGGGTGATTCTTCAAGTGGAATTCCACTTCGTCTCCTACCTTTGTTCTAATGAAACTACCTGGTACCGTACCTCCAAACGTCCAGTACACGTAATCTACACCATCCGCCATTTGTCCTGTTTCTTCCAAAATCTCCATGTGAACGATTAGCTTTGTTGCTGCTCTATCTGCTGTTGACTTTGGAACAAATGGTGGCGCTGTAAGCTCTGCCATCATCTCTGAAACAACTTTAATATCTTCTGGATTCATTTTTTTTGTTGAATGTTCCTGGTTACTACCACCAGAACATGAAAACAAAGAAGCCGCGCCCAGAAGAAGAGAAAAGGATGCGAACCTCCTTAAACCGTTTTTAATTTGTGAATCAATCATAATGTTTGTTTTTAAATTTCGGTATAAAAATAATAATACTGTTTCATCTTACCATACGTATTGATACACATTATGGTGAAATCTGTTATTTATCATGTTTCTAAATGACGTTAGGCAGGTATTTTACACAAAAAAATCAACGCTTCTGTCCAAAAAAACTTAATGCTACAACCTATAATTAAATATTTTTTCAAACCAATAAAAATTGGCAGCTATTTAACATCAAGACATCAATGTGTTATAAAATTAAAATCTATATCTATTTAAATAAATAAATTTATACTTTTGAACAAAAAGGTTTAATGTTCAAATCTATCTTTAAAAAACTTGAGTTTAAGTTTAACAGAAAAGATACAGCTAAAATAAAAAACATGAAAAAATTACTACTCGTTATTACAGCACTGATAAGCACCATAGCATTTGGTCAAAATCATTTTATCGGCCATACAACAATAACATTTCAAGACCCGGACCGAGGAAATCGTTCAATTGAAACAGAAATATACTATCCTGCTACAACAGCAGGAGATAATGTTTCTGCAATTAACGAAAATTTTCCTGTGATTGTTTTCGGACATGGGTTTGTAATGGCGTGGAGTGCATATAAGAACCTCTGGGAAGAGTTTGTTCCAAAAGGTTATATCATGGTTTTTCCTAGAACAGAAGGAAATATATTATCCACAGACCATCAGAAGTTTGGATGGGATCTACAATTCTTGGTAACTGAAATGCAAAACTTAGGTAATAACTCAAGCAGTCTATTATACAACTGTATTGCTCCTGAAACAGCACTAATGGGTCATTCCATGGGTGGTGGAGCCGCATTTTTAGCAGCTGATTCTTTATGCGTAAATGGAAACACAAATCTTAAGACACTTATAGGACTAGCACCCGCAGAGTCATCTACAAACGGTGTTTCTTCAATCGCTTCAGCAACAAAAATAACTGTACCCTCGTTAATTTTATCAGGTGTACAAGACGGTGTAACTCCTCCAAACGAACATCACATCCCTATGTATAACAGCTTAGCAAGTGATTGTAAGTCGATTATTAACGTCACAGGAGGGGCGCATTGTTATTTTGCTAATTCAAACACGGCATGTGATTTTGGAGAAGGGACCTCTTCAAGCGGAATTTCAATCACGCGAACAGAGCAACACGAAATTACTTTCGATTACGTAAATCTTTGGTTGGATTATACACTTAAAGGTAATTGCTTTGCATTTGACATTTTTAATGATTCATTAGTCAACGCTACACGTATTACTTATGACCAAGTTTGTGGGACTCCCCCAGCTATTGAAGTGTTTAATACAGTAGATATTTGCGATGGAGATAGCTACACCTTTCCTGATGGAACTGTTGGAAGCTCATCAATGGTCAATACGAGCAACCTAACAACACAAAAAGGATGCGATAGTATTATTGAAACAACACTGACAGTTTTATTGCCTATTGAAACTTACGAATCAAAGAGTATTTGTCAAGGCGATAACTATACATTCCCTGACGGAACAATTGGAAATTCCTCAGGTACACATATTAGCACCCTAACTGCAAGTAATGGATGTGATAGTATAGTTGAAACAACTCTTAATGTTTCTTCCTCAATTGAAGTCTTTGAAACCGAAAGTATTTGTCAAGGTGACAGTTATATATTTCCTGATGGTACAACTGGAAATTCGGAAATGGTACACACTAGTTACTTAACTGCAAGCGCTGGGTGTGACAGCATTATTGAAACAACATTAAACATCATTGCTCCCTATGAAACTTATGAATCAAAGAGTATTTGTCAAGGCGATAGCTATACATTCCCTGACGGAACAATTGGAAATTCCTCAGGCACACATATTAGCACCCTAACTGCAAGTAATGGGTGCGATAGCATAGTTGAAACTTACCTTAGTGTGACAACTATTGACACAACAGTAATAAACAACTCTAATGAACTAACAGCTGTTCAAAATAATGCAAACTATCAGTGGATAAATTGTAGTGACATGTCTAACATTTCAAATGAGACAAACATCAGCTATACTCCGAGTTCATCAGGAACTTATGCTGTAGAAATTACTATAAACGGGTGTTCATCTACATCTAGCTGTCACAAAACAGAACTGCTAGGTATAAATCATGAAAGCGGTAACTCATTATTTAAATTATATCCAAATCCTTCAAATGGAATTATAAACATTGAAAATAATAAGGGAAAAACTGTCTTAATATATGATTCAAAACTTAGTCTCGTTTATACTTCCAGTTTAAAAATTGGAAAACAGGTATTAGACACCAACTTAAGCTCAGGGATTTATATATGGAAAGCGATAGAGTCAAATGGTGAAATAAAATCAGGGAAGTTAATTATTAATTAAATTCTCAGTGATTTTATTAAACAAATAGTATTTCTATATTTGAACAAAAAAGACAATCGTTCAAACCAAAAAGAATGAGTAAACCTGAGAAAGATATTTTAGAGAAGTCCAAAGAGTTATTTCGACACTACGGGTACGGCAAAACTACTCTCACAGATATAGCTAAATCAGTGGGAAAAGTTAAATCAGCACTGTATTATTACTTTAGTGGAAAGGAAGAAATATTCGCTAAAATAGTAAGGGATGAAGCCGATGTATTTTGGAAGAAATTAAAGCTAGCAATTGAAAAAGGTGAAACCACACAAGACAAAATGTATCTATACGTAGAAACAAGAGTTTTATTAATGCAAAAAGTAGCTCAAAAGTACAGTTTCTTAAAGAAGGAGCTTTTTGAGCTACTACCTTTAGTTCAAGAAAACAGAAAAATTGCAGACGGAGAAGAGAAGAAATACATCACAGCCCTTTTGACTACTCACTCAAACTATAAAGACCAAGAAGAAAAAATGATACGGTATAAAGCTGAATTATTAGTCAATACATTAAAAGGATTGGAAATTCAAATGCACGTAACAGACGAGGTTTTAATTGATAAAAAGTCACTCCCCCTGTTTATAGATGTTATACTAAATGGGGTGTTGTAAAGCAAGGTTTGTAGAGTTAGGTCCTACAAAACAAATGTACTAGAGTAAAAATCGATTGGCCTTACAAATGTTTAAAATCTTATATAAAGATCTATTTTGATGCTAAAAACATGAACAAGTAGCATTGGTTCATTTTAAATCCTTGATGTTTTTGATATTAACTTTTATATTACTTACTTTTGTAGTCCATTTAAGAAAAAAGAAATAAATGAACGAAGCAAAAGAACAATTGAAGTACAAGGTTAAGGACATAAGCCTTGCAGATTACGGAAGAAAAGAAATTAGACTTGCAGAGTCAGAAATGCCAGGACTAATGTCTTTACGTGAAGAGTTTGGCGCCCAAAAACCACTTAAAGGTGCACGTATTGCAGGATGTCTACACATGACTATTCAAACTGCAGTTCTAATTGAAACTTTAGTTGAATTAGGAGCAGATGTTACTTGGTCTTCTTGTAACATTTTCTCAACTCAAGATCATGCAGCAGCAGCAATTGCAGCAGCTGGAATTCCAGTTTTCGCTTGGAAAGGAATGACTGAAGAAGAATTTGACTGGTGTATCGAGCAAACATTACATGCTTTTGAAGGCGGTCAACCATTAAATATGATTCTTGATGATGGTGGAGATTTAACCAATATGGTTTTTGATCGTTTCCCTGAATTAACGAAAGATATTAAAGGTCTTTCAGAAGAAACTACAACTGGAGTTCACCGTTTATATGAAAGAAAGAAAGCAGGTACTTTAGTTATGCCAGCAATTAACGTAAATGATTCAGTTACAAAATCTAAATTTGATAACAAATACGGATGTAAGGAATCTTTAGTTGACGCTATTCGTCGTGCTACAGATACAATGATGGCTGGTAAAGTTGCTGTTGTATGTGGTTATGGTGATGTTGGAAAAGGTTCTGCTGCTTCACTTCAAGGTGCTGGTGCACGTGTGATTGTAACAGAAATTGACCCAATTTGTGCTTTACAAGCTGCAATGGATGGTTTTGAAGTAAGAAAATTGGATAACGTTGTTCACAATGTTGATATCGTTGTAACAACAACTGGAAACAAAGACATCGTTGTTGATCGTCACTTCAAGAAAATGAAGGACAAAACAATAGTTTGTAACATTGGACACTTTGATAACGAGATTGATGTATATTGGCTAAACAAAAACGCTCAATCAAAAGATGAAATTAAACCACAAGTTGATTTATACAGCTTAGATGGAAAAGATATTATTCTTTTAGCTGAAGGTCGTTTAGTTAATTTAGGTTGTGCAACTGGACACCCATCATTTGTTATGTCAAACTCTTTTACCAACCAAGTTTTGGCACAATTAGAGCTTTGGAACAACACTGACAAATATGAAAATGATGTTTATATGCTACCTAAGCACCTTGATGAGAAAGTTGCAGAGTTGCACTTAGCTAAAATTGGTGTTGAATTAGAAACACTTTCTAAAGATCAAGCTGACTATATCGGTGTAGATGTTAAAGGTCCTTACAAACCAGAACACTATAGATACTAATCTTTCTCAATCAGAAACACTGTTTTACTGATTAAGAGAGTATTAAAGTATAGTTTAAAAAGGAGTCCAAACAATGTTTGGACTCCTTTTTTATTGGCGTTTTTTAATTTACATTCATCGCATTTGACTTCTAATGGTAACAGAGTAAAACTAGATTTCTTAAGCTTTATTCTTTCGTCCTTTTAGGACTTTTGGTATGTGAACAGCATTCATACACCAAGGACAAACGTCCTTGGCTAACAAATATCATCCCGTTGAGATTGATATGCGAAAGGACAACAAGTCCTGCAGGGACGACATATAATAAAGGTGAAACAAGTCTATTTCTAACAATGACTCTACAATCAGGAAAATCCAAAACATATTTTAACATTGCGACTACTTCACACTTAAGGACACTGGTATAAATCAAGGAAGTTGGAGAAAGATCAGCTGAAGAGCTCCATAGCAATTATGCTTTACACCTTGATACTTAGTGCAAATTAAATGCATAAAAAAACCCAGACGATACCGTCTGGGTTTTAAACATTTTAAATAAATATATTCTTTATTCTTCTGTTGCTTCAGCAGCTTCTTCACCACCTTCTGCTCCTTCTTCACCTTCTTCTTCCTCTTCTTCTCCATCAACTGCACCACGAGCCATTTTAACTGAAACTACTACAGCATTTGGATTTTCTAAAGTCTTAACACCTGGGATATCAATATCCTTCACACGAATAGATTGACCAATACGTAGTGGTGTAATATCAATTTCTAATTCCTCTGGAAGATCTTTTGGAAGTCCTTCGACATTAATTCTACGGAAGATAGTCATTAAACGACCTCCATTCATAACACCTCTTGAACGTCCTACAACACGAAGTGGAATACCAATCTTCACTGTTTTATCGTCAAATAACTCAAGGAAGTCTACATGCATTGGTGTATCTTTAACCGGATGCATTTGCTTTGCTTGAATGATTGCATTTTTCTTTACTCCGTCAATATCCAACTCTATTTGGTATACGTTTGGTGAAAAAATTAATTTCTCTATGTCTACTGAACGAACTGAAAAGCATGTTTGCTCTCCTGATCCATAAAGTACACAAGGAACACCTCCGCTGTTACGTATTGCTTTAGTATCCTTTTTCCCTACGTTCGCTCTAAGCGAACCGCTCAACTGTACTGTTTTCATTGTTTTATTTTTATTATGAAATTATAAAATGTTTACTTATTGATTCGTTGTGAACTAATTTCTTGATGATATCACCAAATAAATCAGCCACAGAAACAACACGAATTTTATCGCTTTGTTTCTTTAACGGAATTGTATCTGTTACAATCAATTCCGTTATTTTTGATTCTGCTAATCGCTCGTATGCTGGTCCAGAAAGTACCGCATGCGTACAATATGCCCGAACACTTTTTGCTCCTCTTTCCATTAAAAGGTCTGCTGCTTTAGTAAGTGTTCCCGCTGTATCAATCATGTCATCCACAATTACTACATCTTTGCCTTCCACATCACCAATTACAGTCATTTCTGATATCTCGTTAGCTTTTGCTCTCTGCTTGTGACAAATTGCTAATCCTAAATTCAATTTCTTAGCATAAGAGTTTGCACGTTTAGCACCTCCTACATCTGGAGCCGCCATAACTACGTTTCCACTTTCTGCCATAGCTTGAATCTCTGGAAAGAAAACTGTAGAAGCGTATAAGTGATCTACAGGAACTTCAAAGAATCCTTGAATTTGATCTGCATGTAAATCCATTGTCATTAATCGATCTACTCCTGCTGCCATTAACATATTGGCAACTAGTTTTGCTCCAATCGCTACTCTTGGCTTGTCTTTTCTATCTTGACGAGCAAAACCAAAGTAAGGAATAACTGCAATTATTTTACGAGCAGAAGCACGTTTTGCAGCATCAACCATTAACAATAATTCCATTAGATTTTCTGCAGGAGGTGTTGTTGATTGAACAATGAAAACATCTTTTCCACGAACGGTTTCCTCAAAAGAAGGCTGAAACTCACCATCGCTAAACTCTGCAACAGATACGTTTCCTAAAGGAATCCCATATTCTTTAGCTACTTGTTCTCCAAACTTTTGAGTTGCCCTACCGGCAAATACTTTTACTTCTTTTAACATCAATTGACAGTTTTCAAGGGGACAAAGGTACATAAATTAATTATTTATTCACTAAAAGTCAAAATAGAATTACACATTAATCACTACCTTCACAAACCATTGGCTAACAAAGGTTTTTAAGATGAGAATTGGATATTCAAAACATATTCTTAGGAAACAAAGCTTAAAGATTTGCAAAAAGCAGTCTTTCAATTAAATTTGAACTATATTAAAACTCTGAATATCGTGTTATGGCAAAAATATTAATCAAGAATATCAAAGGATTATTTCAAGCAGGTGAAAATCTTCCTCATTATAAAAAAGGAGAGCAAATGAATCATGATAACATGATTGAAAATGCTTTTCTAGCCATTGAAGACGATGAGATAATCGCTTATGGGAAAATGGAGGACTGGGGAGGAATTACTGATTGGAGAGACCTAGAGGTGATTGATGCTGAAGGAAAATATGTTTTACCTACTTTTTGTGATTCCCACACGCACGCTGTTTTTGCTGCAACACGTGAAAGTGAGTTTGAAGACAGAATTAAAGGTTTGTCTTATGAAGAAATTGCTCTAAAAGGAGGCGGAATACTAAATTCCGCTGCTCGACTACAAGAAATGGATGAAGATACTCTATTTGAAGAGTCACTCAAAAGAATTCATGAACTCGCAAAGTATGGAACAGGAGCAATTGAAATTAAATCTGGCTACGGCTTATCCGTTGAAGGAGAGTTAAAAATGTTGCGGGTAATTAAAAGGTTAAAAGCAGCATCTCCAATGGCTATAAAAGCTACATTTTTAGGCGCTCACGCGTTTCCTCTTGCATACAAAGAGAATCACCAAGGATATATCGACCTCATCATCAACGAAATGCTTCCTAAAATAGCAGAGGAAGACTTAGCTGATTACATCGATTGTTTTTGTGAAAGAAACTATTTTACAGTAGAGCAAATGAATACTTTACTAGAAGCTGGAGCAAAATATAATTTAATTCCAAAAGTTCATGTCAATCAATTCTCAATTATGGGAGGAGTAAAAGCAGCTGTTGATCATGGCGCGCTCTCTATTGACCACCTGGAAGAACTTGATGAAGAAGATATTAAAGCGTTAATAGGAAGTGACGTTATGCCAACATTTTTACCAGGGTGTTCATTCTTTTTATCAATTCCTTATGGAAAAGCAAGACAAGTATTGGCTGCAGATTTACCCTTAGCTTTAGCTTCTGATTTCAATCCGGGGTCTTCACCAAGTGGGAATATGCAATTGCTAACCTCGATAGCTTGTGCTAAAATGAACATGACACCTATTGAAACACTTAACGCTACAACACTTAATACAGCTTATGCAATGGGTATTTCTAATAGTCATGGTTCCATCACTATAGGGAAAAAAGCAAGTGTTATGATAACGCACGAAATCTCATCACTTGCAAGAATTCCTTATTCTTTTGGTGAAAACAACATAGAAACCGTTATATTGAATGGAAAAGTGTTCTTTACTGACAAAGACTAACTATTTCACAATCATCAATACATATCTATGCGCTATTATGTTCTCTTTTTATTAACGCTACTGAACCTTAGTTCTTTCGGTCAAAAAAAAGAGATTGATCGCTCTAACTATCAATTGTTTTGGGAAATATCTCGAGAAGACATGTCATCGAGTGCCTATATTTTTGGTACCTACCATAGTAATGACAATGATGTTTTTATTTTTCCAGATGCTTTATATCCTGTATTAGAAAACGCAGATGCTATTGTTTTAGAAACTGATATTACCGAAATGATGTTGGATGAATCTATCAGTCACTATGCTTTAGATTCTAGAAAATCCAATATTCTCAACTGGGTAATTCCTGCTCGAGGAAGTGAGAAAGTAACCTACACTGCTTATGGTTCGGATAACGGACGCCCGCAGTTTATTGACATGTACTTTAAGCAAATTGCCGACAACTGTAAAAAAACGTTTATTCCCTTAGAATCAATCCAAGACCAATTAAAAATTGGTTTAAATAATGAAATTGACCCAAATGCACCTACGAATACTAAGGTGTTAAGTAGAGCGCAATTGAAACAGAAATACTTAGAGGGAAACGCTTCTGATTTACATAAATACACTAAAAACTCAACCCTAAATTACATTAATCTCTATAAGGATTTAATTACAGACCGTAATATTAAAATGACTGAGGGTATTGATACTATAATTCACCAAAATCGCTCGACTTTCATTGCGGTTGGAGCAGCACATCTATTGGGCGAAAAAGGAATAGTTCCATTATTACAGGAAAAAGGATACACTGTTAAAGTAGTAGAAAGTAAGTTTGAAAAGCAATCAAATCAAGAACAAAAACTCTTAAGAGAATGTACCCATTATGATTATTTAGACGAGCGCTACGGTGCTTCAATAAGATTTACAGGAAAACCTGCTGTTCTCAATTATGAATCTAGTTTAAGTCGATTGGTGAAATACATAGAACTAGGACAAGGAAATACATACACTATGGGTGTTTATGCTTATACTCTCAAATCCAATATGGACTCAATTGTTGAAAGTTACTTCAACGATAAAGAGATTAAACTAATAGGCTTCGATTCTGTAAAGATTGATGATCAAACAATGGCTTATCGAGGACGAGTTGAGTTTGACGGAATTTCGCAATGGCTGATGGTTTTTCATAAAAACAATTTCTTATATGAACTTTCTGCTTATGGTGGTCACCGTTTTATGAATTCAAATAGGGCCATTTCTTTTTTCAATAGCTTTAAGTTAGTTGACTTTAGTACGTATGGAGACGACCGCCTATCTGAGCGAGTAACATCTACTTCGCAAACCATGGAAATGCAGTTTCCAAAAGGTGTATTCGAAAGTGTAGTTAAAGAAAGCTATGATGATGTTTGGTCTGCCTCATGGTTTAACCCAACTTCTAATGAGTCATTGACTGCATTAGAAAGTATAATGACAGATTACTCCATCTACTACTCAGATAAAGATTATGGAGAATATCTGCTTACCAACTTTCATTATGATAGTATCACTTTCTATGATAAAAAAGACGTTGAAGGAGCTTATAAGCAAAAATCATTTGTAATTAAAGATGCAGGAAAAGAAGTACATGGAAAAATACGCCTTATAGGTAACATCATTCAATTTGCTCAATACACTGGGACCGATTTGAAACGCAGAGATGGTTTTCTTTCAAATTTTGAGACTAAACAACCCTTTCCATGCATAGAAAGAGAGGTGAAATTAAGCAATAATACATTCTCAACGAAAATTACAAAGGCAGGTTTCAAAAGACAGAAAGTACATAGCGAATATAAGTACAGAGAAACCAATGAATATTTCTTAACCGATACAAAACAAAGTATCTCTTATCATGTGATTGTTAAGAATTTTAAATCTTGGGCTTTCTCTCAAAAACCAACAAGAGCGCTTTTAAATAGTCAAATTTCATGGCCTGCAGAAGAGTTAAATGCAATAGTGGATACTGTTTATGATCTTTCAAATACTCATCCATCCCTAAGCTTCGACATTTACTATCCTTTATCAGAGAATAGATTCGTTGGAAAAGCTACGATTGTTGGAAAGTCAATTGTTGTTGCAAGTGCAATATATCCCAACTTAGCCCATGAAAAATACAAAAGCTTTTCTTTTTTAGACAGTCTCACTTTCTTAATCCCTGATGATAAACCTATTCACAACATCAACTTGGCATTATTTAAGAATGAATTAATGGTAAATGGAGAAGAAGCCATAGAGCAACTCATAAATGATAACCATATAAGTGACAGTATGCTCATCGCTATGCTGGAATGGCCAGCTACATTTTGGGACAATTTTGATGCAAATGGTGGCCTACAAGGCTCAATACTCGTTAAGTTAAAAAGTCAAGGATTGAATAAAGATGTTTTAACATATTGGAAAGAGCGTGTAAATACAGACAATTTCTTTTTAACACTCGCTACTTTGTATGTACTTCAGGATGAGCACCGCGCTTCGGACTTTATTCATGTTATTGAGGAGGCCGAGAAAAAGGGAATAGATGCTATTGACTACTATCAATACATGGAAATAAATAATAAGAATATACAGTTTTTAAAGTCTGTTTGGCCAGTATTTAGTCCTTATTTAGAAGATAGTTTAGCATGGAGCACAAGCTTTATTATTCCGGAGTTGCTTAAAGATGAATTTTTCTTCGCTTATTTCACCAGTGATGATTTTATTCAAGCAATTACCAGTAAAAGACAACCATCTTGGGCTGCATTTCGCTATTTAGAAATCATGTATGAACACGGTGTTCCGAAAGATTTATTCTTGAAAATAATGAAGGAATGGGGAAAGAATAAAAATGATCATAAAGTTGGGAGCATCGCTGCTTGGAAAACCATTCTCAATGAGAAAGTTTCTTTTAAAGAGAAAAGAATGGTAACGAAAGAAGCAGCAGTTGCTATATCTTACTCAAAAGTTATGGCTGTGTCGGAAACGCCAGTATTTGACTTACTTTCTTATGAAGATATGATTGGGTATATTTCATTTGACCATTATAAAGATGCTTATTTGGACAAAAACAAAACGCTTAGTCACATCGAAAATAGGGTTATAACGGTGAAAGGGCAACTTAGAAAATTTGCATTCTACAAGGCTGTTGAAAACGGAAAAACTTACTTCATGGCTAGAGAGCTTTTTAAGCCACAAAGTCTACCCTCTTATGGAGCTTTTGGAAGTGATACCTATTTCATGTATAAAGAGAGGGTCTACAATGCTGAAAAAGTCAGCAATGAATTAATAAAGCAGATTCTTGAAAAAGAAGAAAGAGATTAATCTTTATAAAAGTTCATTTCATCAATGTACTTAAAGACAGGGTCTGTTAATAGATAACGTACATCTTTATTGTCTTTAATGGCTTGGCGAATAAAGCTAGAACTCACTTTCATCACTGGAGCATCATCACACATAATTATGTTCTTATGATTTTGTAATTCGTTTGCTGGAAGGTATCCAATTTGCTCAACTTCTTGCTCTTCTTGAGCTGTTAAAACACGAGGATAAACGTATAGCTTGTGATTTTCTAATATGTATTCAAAGTTTTTCCATTTGTGGAAAGTTCGCAAATTATCTTCTCCCATAATTAAGTGAAACTCGTTATTGGGATGTTTTTCTTTTAAATAAGCCAAAGTATCAGCTGTATAAGAAGGACGTGGCATTTTAAATTCAATATCGCTTTCACGGAGATTGTCATTGTCTTCAATTGCCACTCTAACAATTGCCAATCGGTGATAATCTTCCAGTAAAGACTTCTTCTTTTTCAATGGATTTTGAGGAGAAACAATCAGCCAAACTTCATCCAAGTCAGTATAATCGGCCATATAATTGGAAATAATTAAATGACCAATGTGTATGGGGTTAAAAGTTCCGAAGTATAATCCTACTTTCATTATTTGATGAATTCTTTTATAATTCCTTCTATTTCTGTTATGGTCTTTTCTAAATCATTGTTGATTACAACGCGATCAAAGTACTTACTCTTTGACAATTCCTCACCTGCTTTTTCAAGTCTAGTTTTAATTTTATCTTCTGTTTCAGTTTGACGCTTTCTCAATCTTTCCTCAAGCACCTCAATGGATGGAGGCTCAATAAAGAAACTCATTGCTGAATCACCAAAATATTTCTTTAGATTAATTCCACCATATACATCAACATCGAAAACCACCACTTTGTTCTCTGCCCAAAGTCGATCTACCTCATGTTTGAGTGTTCCATAAAAGTGATCTGGATAAACTTCCTCCCATTCAATAAAAGAATTGTCTTCGATTTCCTCTTTAAACAAATCTATTCCAAGGAAGTAATAATCTACCTTATGAATTTCATTACCACGAGGTTCTCTTGAACATGCAGAAATAGAAAATGCAAGTTCATCCATTCGGTCAAGTAAAGCACGAACGATTGTTGTTTTACCCGCTCCAGAAGGGGCCGAAAAAATAACGCATTTTCCTGTTTGTTGTTGATCCTTGTCCATTTCTAAACTATAATGTATTCAGTACTTGTTCTTTAATTTTCTCTAGATAATCTTTCATCTCTACCACTATCTTTTGCAAATCGGCATGGTATGCTTTACTTCCTAAAGTATTGATTTCTCTACCAATTTCTTGAGTTATAAATCCTAACTTTTTCCCCATTGCTCCAGAAGCATTCATGGTTGTTCTGAAATAGTCTAGGTGATGTTGTAACCTTGTTTTTTCTTCAGAAACATCTAGTTTTTCGATATAGTAAATCAGTTCTTGTTCAAAACGATTTTCATCTACACCTTCTTGTAGTTTTTCCAAGCCTTTGCGCATGCGTTCACGAATGATATCTATTCGCACCTCTTCATACTTCGGAACTTCTTGTAAAAGTCTTTCTATTTCATTTAAAGAAGAAGTAAAATCAGCGATTAAAGATTTCCCTTCCTCTTCTCTGAAGCGGGTCATGTTTTCCAAAGCCTCTTGAATTAAAGCCTGAACTTTTGTCCATTCTTCATCGGAAACATCAGACTCTTGGGTTTGTAAAACTTCTGGCAAGCGCATAATTGAAGTCAGAAAGTCTTTAG